>Ga0172365_10004862_pt1 | contig 9962 bp, 9 predicted proteins | sample LakKivSesite48cm_FD_114535 | JGI IMG/M metagenome (GOLD analysis project Ga0172365, IMG submission 114535) | Sediment microbial communities from Lake Kivu, Rwanda - Sediment site 48cm | ecosystem: Environmental > Aquatic > Freshwater > Lake > Sediment | place: Rwanda: Western Province, Lake Kivu... | reverse complement strand
CCAGCATTTCGCGCAGGCCTTGGATCCGGCGGTTCCGGTGCATCCTGCCATCGCCTGCCTGCCTCGGCCGCGCCTTGGCTACGTCGGCCACGTCAACGAGCGCCTGGACTATGCCATTCTGGAACACCTGGCCCGCCAGCGTCCTGACTGGTCGCTGGCCTTCGTCGGCGACACGTACCCCTGGACGTTGGACGCCCCTCCGCTGCGGCGGTTGCGCGCGCTCCCCAACGTCCATTTCCTGGGCAAATACCCGTTTGCCGACGTGCCGGCGCTGGTCAAGGGGTTGGACGTCTGTTTGCTGCCCTACGTCGGCGACGAGCGCGCCCGCTATCGCAGCCCACTCAAACTCTACGAATACCTGGCCGCCGGCCTGCCCGTCGTCAGCACCGACCACCCCGAAGCGCAGGAACTGGGTGACGTGGTCTACCTGGCATCTACACCGGAAGTCTTCCTGGAGCGCGTCGCCCAGGCCCTGGCCGAAGATAGCCCGGCACGGCAGCGACAACGGGGCGCCGTCGCCCAACGCCACTCCTGGGACTCTCGCGTGGACGAAATGGAACGCCTCATCGCATTGTTCATTGTCTAATTGTCCATTATTTCACTGTTAATTGTCTATGTGTGGCATCACCGGCAAACTCCACTTTGATCCCGCCCATCCCGTGGATGAAACGCTCGTCCGCCGGATGAACAGCGTCCTGGCCCACCGTGGCCCCGACGACGAAGGTGTCTGGACAGATGGCCCCATCGGCCTGGGCCAGCGCCGCCTGGCCATCATTGACCTCTCCCCCACCGGCCACCAGCCGATGAGCAACGAGGACGGCACGCTCTGGATCACCTGCAACGGCGAAATCTACAACCACCTGGACCTGCGGGCCAGCCTGGAACAGCGCGGTCACCGCTATCGCGGTACCTCCGATACCGAAACGATCCTCCACCTCTACGAGGAGCACGGGCCGGGTTGCGTCAGATACCTGCGCGGGATGTTCGCCTTCGCCTTGTGGGACGGCCGGCGACGCCGCTTGCTCCTGGCGCGCGACCGCTTCGGGAAAAAGCCACTCGCGTACGCCGAGACCCCCAACGGGCTGGCCTTTGCGTCCGAGATCAAGGCCCTCCTCCAGGACCCGAGCCTCACCCGCGACGTGGACGAGGTGGCGCTCCATCACTACCTGACCTACGGCTACGTCCCCACGCCGCAGGCCGCCTTCCGCCAGATTCGCAAACTCCCCCCGGCCAGTACACTCCTGTGGGAAGATGGGCACGGTCAGGAGACCGGCCCGAGCAGGGGCTGTATCTCCATCGAACGTTACTGGACGCTCTCCTACACCCCCAAACTGGAGCTCGGCGAAGAGGAAGCCGCCGAGCAACTCCTGGCCCTCCTGCGCCAGGCCACCCGCTTGCGGCTGATGAGCGAAGTGCCGCTGGGTGCCTTCCTCAGCGGTGGGATTGATTCCAGCACTGTCGTCGCACTGATGGCCGAGGCGATGGGAGAGCCGGTCAAGACCTTCTCCATCGGCTTCGAGGATCAAACCTTCGACGAACTGCACTATGCCCGCCAGATCGCCGAACGGTACGCCACCGACCATCACGAGTTCATCGTGACGCCTGACGCGCTCAGAGTGCTCCCGGAGCTGGTATGGGCCTACGGCGAGCCTTACGCCGACTCCTCCGCCCTGCCGACTTACTACGTCGCCCGCGAGACTGGCCGGTACGTCACGGTCGCGCTCAATGGCGACGGCGGAGACGAGGCGTTTGCCGGCTACGAGCGCTACCTGGCCACCCGGCTGGCTACCCACTACGAACGTGCGCCGCGTTGGCTGCGAGAGGGGGTGATCGCCCCGCTGGCCCGCCGCTTGCCCGAATCCACCCGCCGCAAGGACGTCTTGCGCCGCCTCAAGCGTTTCGTCCTGGCCATGGGGGACTCGCCGGAAAGGCGCTACGCCCGCTGGATCATCCTGCTGGACAATCCCGACAAGGAGCGGCTCTACACACCCCAGTTCCGCACCCGGATGGCCGAGGTGGATTCACTGGCTCTGCTCGAACAGGCCTACGCCGCCGCCGACAGCCCCGATTTTGTCGAGCGTACCCAGTTCGTGGACGTGCAGACCTACCTGCCCGACGACCTGCTGGTCAAAGTAGACGTCGCTGCTATGCTCCATGCGCTGGAGGGCCGTTCCCCCTTCCTGGATCACGAGCTGGCCGAGTTTGCCGCCCGGCTGCCGGCCGACTACAAGCTGCGCGGCCAGACGTCCAAGTACATCCTCAAGCGTGCGCTGCGCGACTACCTGCCGGAATCCATCCTGCACCGTGAAAAGCAGGGCTTTGCCATGCCGGTGGGCCGCTGGTTCCGCCACGAACTGCGGCCCGTCGCCTACGACGTGCTCCTCGACCCGCGCACGCTCCAGCGCGGCATGCTGGATGGTGACGCCGTGCGTGCGCTGTTGGACGAGCACGTTGCGGGACTCGTCAACCACGGCTATCGTATCTGGGAACTCTTGTTCCTGGAACTCTGGTTCCGCACTTACGTAGACCGTCCACGCGCTGAACTGACCAGCCCGGCAGGCAGCCTCTTATGAAAGTGACGCCAGCGCGTAAGTGTGGTATACTTGGAAGGCACAACGGCCGCCGAATATTTCGCGGCCTGGCGGGATCTGGAATACGCGCTGCCTGACTGGACAGTAGACGTGCGTGAGATCACCGACCCTTCCCCTTTTGCCGACCGGGTCCGTGAAACAGGAGTGCTGATCTATGAACGAGCAAGTCCGGCTGCTCCAGACCGGGATTTGAGATGAATGGAGGTTTCCATGTCTTCACAAGCCTTAACACTTGAGGAATTGAAGCACATTTCTCTCGAGAAGATCGTCCGTCAAGTTCTGGACAAACAGAAACCTTTGACAATCCGAGTGTCAGACGGCCAGGAAGTCACGATCCAGCCTAGGCCGAGACTGAAACCTCTGCTAGTCCTGGAAGGATATATACCTGAGGGTTGGAAGGATGCTATCTATGGCTGAAACTGAGTACATCTTGTTTGACGCTGGTATGTTCATCGGGGCTTTACTGAGAGGTGATCCACGCCATACAGAGGCCTATGCATCGGTCGAGGCAGCCCGCCGAGTTGAAGCAGGCTACAAGATGCTAGACCTGGCAGCAGCACATCATCTCACCGCGCGCCGCATTCATGATGCCAGGCATGCTGCTACAGCATTGGTGGCAGGCATAACGCGCGTATACACCTATGACGTTACCGATTGGGAGGTTTTTCGGGTTGACGGGTTAAAAATCGTGGGGCCTCAGTCCGTATTGGCTAAAGACATATAACCGTTGACCTGATGAAGAGCTTTTCTGACTTGCCTGTTTCCATACTCTACCTCATCACCGAACTCGACACCGGCGGGGCGCAGATGGCGCTGTTGCGGTTGCTCAGTCGTCTGGACCGCGCCCGCTTCTCCCCCACGGTTGCCTGTCTCTACAACGGCGACGGAGCCGTGGCCCGGGAGATACGCGCGCTGGGCATCCCGGTGTTCGACGCGCGCATGCGCCACAAAGCCGATCTGGCCGCGCTGTGGCGCTTGTATCGCCAGATTCGCCACGTCCGCCCGACGATCCTGCATGCCAGCCTCTTCCACGCCAACCTGCCCGGGCGCATCCTGGGCCGGCTGGCGGGTGTGCCGATCATCGTCTGCTCCGAGCGCACGATGGCGATGGAAAGCGAGTGGCGTTACCGCCTCAATCGCTGGACAATCGGGCTGGTAGACCGCGTGACCGTCGTCTCGACCAACGTGCGCGACTTTTGTGTTTCTCACGTCGGTCTGCCGGCACACAAATTGGTCCTCATCCATAACGGCGTTGAATTGCCGGACAGGCCTCTCGCGTCGCGTCTGGAGGCCCGCGCCGCACTGGGCCTGCCACCCGCCGGCCTGGTCATCGGCGCTGTCAGCCGGCTCGACCCTATCAAAGGTATACATTTCTTGATCCAGGCCTTCGCCCACGTGGCTGGTGCGTGCCTGGTTGTCGTCGGCGATGGGCCAGAGCGCGCAGCGCTGGAGTCGCTGGCTGATAGGTTGGGGACAACCAGTCGGATCCACTGGGCCGGGCGCCGGTGCGACGTTTTGTACCTGCTGCCTGCGTTCGACCTCTTCGTCCAGCCCTCGTTGTACGAGGGACTGCCGAACACCGTCCTGGAGGCGATGGCTGCCGGGCTGCCCGTCGTTGCCACCGCCGTCGGCGGCACACCGGAGGTCGTCGTGGACGGTGTGACCGGGCTGCTCGTCCCCTCAGGCGATCCCGACGCCCTGGCCCAGGCGATCACGACCCTCTTGTGCAATGCTGGCCTGCGGCGTACCATGGGCCAGGTTGGCCAGGAACGAGTGGTATGCCACTTTTCTGTGGCACAGATGGTGCACAGGACTGAGCAGTTGTACGAGGAATTGCTGAACAGTCACCCCATGCGACCTGGGTCGTAAGGAGATTTGACCGTCACCCATGTCTTTGCTCCTGAAGCGTACGCTTGTAATCACACTGGTAGCACTTGTACTCCGGGGGACCATGTTCGCGATTGTTTCTGGCCACCCAGAGCGCCTGTTCCACCCTGACACGGGCAGCTATCTCCAACCGGCCCTCAACCTGCTGGCCGGGCACGGTTTCTCGTACAGCCAAGTTCCCCCCTACGTACCTGACGTCTCGCGCACTCCTGTCTACCCGCTCTTCATTGCGCTGCTCTACGGCATCTTGGGCCGACATCCCCTGGTCGTCGCCGGGGCTCAGGTACTGATTAGTGCTCTAACAGTCGGTTTGACCTATTTGTTGGGAGCCAGGTTGCTGTCAGAGCCACAGGCTCGTACAGGCGGGCTACTCCTGGCCTTCAGCCTGGGCTCCATCATCTACTCTCTGTACATTTTGACCGAAACGCTATTCACGCTGCTGCTCCTGGGGCTGGCCTGGACGCTGGTCGCCTACCAGGACCAGGCGCAGAAACGCTGGCTGGTCGGCGGAGGGTTGCTGGCAGGGTTGGCCACGTTGTGCCGCCCGATTGCTTCCCTGTATCTACTGCCAGTCGTTCCACTGATCGGGTCTGCCCAGCGGAGCCGATGGCGACAGAAAATTCTGGCCGCGCTGATATTCCTGGTGATGGCCGGGCTGGTCATCGCCCCGTGGCTGTTCCGTAACTACCGGCTGATAGGCTCACCCACGCTGTCTACCATCACCAGTTACAATTTGCTCTTCTACAACGCCGTCTCGCTGGAGGCCGACCTGCGGGGCGTCGGCCAGGCCCAGGTGCGGGCGGAGATGACCGAGCGAGTGAGGGAAGAGTTGGCCCGACGCGGAAAAGTGGAAGACGAGGCGGCCCAGGTGGGCTTGTATCATGAGTGGAGCCGCCAGATTGTCCTGGCCCACCCCTGGCGCTACCTATACGTCCATCTAAAGAATGACCTGAACAGCCTGCTTCCCGACGTCGCCGATTTTCTGGAACTCCTGGGGGTGACCCAGGGTGGCAAGAACACCATCAGCGTGTTGAACCAGTATGGCCTGTGGGCGGCCGTGCGTCACTACTTTGGGGGGCAGATGTGGCTGCTGTGGTTTCTGTTGCCGCTCGTGAGCTTGCTGGGATTGACCTATCTGGGGGTGGCGGCAGGCTTGATCGCGCTGGTGTGGCGGCGAGCCTGGTTCTCACTGGCCCTGCTGCTTACACCAACTGTCTATTTCCTGCTCGTGTCCGGCGCAGCGTCTCATCCCCGCTTCCGGGCGCCGGTGGAGCCCTACATCTGCTTGTTGGCAGGGGCTGGCCTGGTGCAAATCTGGCGTTGGGTGCGCCGACGTCTGCGCCGTTCTGCTGGCAGACAGCCCCCACGAGCAATTCCAATCTAGGAGGATACTTTGGCTTTCTACCTGGTCACCGGTGGGGCCGGCTTCATCGGCTCCAACATCGTGGAAGAGTTGGTACGTCGAGGAGAACGGGTGCGCGTGCTGGACAACTTTAGCACCGGCCGGCGGGAAAACCTGACACTGCTCCTGGAGCGCGTCGAGCTCATCGAGGGCGACCTGCAAGACCCTGCCGCCGTGCGCCAGGCCGTGGAGGGGACGGACTATGTTCTGCACCACGCCGCGCTGCCCTCAGTGCAACGCTCGGTTGATGACCCCCTGGCCAGCAACGCCGCCAACGTCACCGGCACGCTGAACCTCCTGCTCGCTGCCCGTGAGGCCGGCGTGAAACGGGTGGTTTACGCCTCTTCTTCCGCCGCTTACGGCGATGGCCCCACCCTCCCCAAGCGGGAAGACATGCTTCCCCAGCCCAAATCTCCCTACGCCGTCTCCAAACTGGCCGGGGAACACTATTGCCGTGTCTTCGCCGAAGTATACAGGCTGGAGACGGTAAGCCTGCGTTACTTTAACGTCTTTGGCCCGCGCCAGGACCCCGCTTCCCAGTATGCAGCGGTGATCCCCCTGTTCATCATGAGCATGCTACAAAGTGCACCTCCTGCCGTCTATGGCGATGGCCTCCAGTCCCGCGATTTTACCTACGTCTCCAACGTCGTGCAGGCCAACCTGCTGGCCGCCGCCGCTCCCGGCGTTGCCGGGCGGGTCTTCAACGTCGCCTGTGGGCAGCAATATACGCTCCTGGAGCTGATCGCCACACTCGACGAAATCCTGGGCGTCCAGGTGCCCCCCGTGCACACAGCCCCCCGCCCCGGTGACGTGCGCCACTCGCTGGCCGACATCACAGCCGCGCAAGAAGCGCTGGGCTACCGGACCGCGGTGGACTTTCACGAAGGGTTACGCCGGACCGTGGCGTGGTATAGGGGCGAATAGCGAATAGCGAATGGCGAATAGCGAATGGCCCAGGTGCGCGTCTTACAGATGATCACGCGCCTCATCGTCGGTGGAGCGCAGGAAACCGTCATCCTCATCGCACAAATGCTCGACCAATCGCGGTGGGACGTACACGTCCTCTCCGGGCCACAGACGGGTTCGGAGGGCAGCCTCATCGAAAACGCCCGCGAGCGGGGCATCCCCCTCACCATTGAGCCAATGCTCGTGCGCCAGGTCAACCCTGTCAAGGACTTGCTGGCCCTCGTCCGCCTGATCCGCTTCATCAGGCGCGGTCGCTATACGATTGTCCACACCAACAGCTCCAAAGCTGGCATTCTGGGCCGCTGGGCGGCCTACCTGGCTGGCGTGCCCATCATCGTGCACACGGTGCACGGTTGGGGCCATCACGAGCGCCAGCATCCGCTGGTGCGCGGGTATTACATCCTGTTGGAACGGGCCACACAGCGCATCACCGACCGGCTCATCGTCGTCTCCCCCCGGAACACCAAGAAGGGACTGGCCGACGGCATTGCGACGCCGGCCAAGTACGTCACGATTCGCAGTGGCATCGAGTTGGATCGCTTCCGGCAGCCGGCCCGACCCCGCGAGGCTGTGCGGGCCGAGCTGGGCATCCCTGTAGATGCGGCTGTAGTGGGCACAGTGACGCGGCTGTCGCTCCAGAAGGCCCCGCTTGACTTTGTGGCGGCCGCAGCGCTCGTGGCAGCGCAGCGGCCCGGCGCACACTTTGTCATCGTGGGCGATGGCCCGTTGCGGGCCGAGGTGGAGGCACAGAGGGCGGCGCTGGGGCTGACAGAGTACGTCCACCTTACCGGCCTGCGGGGTGACGTGCCCGACCTGATGCACAGCTTTGACGTTTTCGCCCTGACCTCACTGTGGGAGGGACTGCCCCGGGTCTTGCCCCAGGCAATGGCCGCCGGGCTGCCCATCGTCGCCACCGCCGTAGATGGCAACGCCGAAGCGGTGACGGACGGGGCCAACGGTTTTCTGACACCCCCGGGTGACCCGCACGCCATGGCTGCTGCTTTGCTACAGCTTCTGGAGGACCCGGCGCTGTCCAGGCAGATGGGCGAGGCAGGCCAGGCCAGGGCCGAGGAGTTTAGCGCGCACAAGATGGTCAACGACGTCGCAGCGCTCTATGAAACACTCCTGCTCGAGGCGAGTCCTCCTGAGAATGCCGGTGGCACACGGGAGACCGGTACTCTTGATTCCAAATGACGGTTATGTTACAATAGATTACCCTCCCGCAGGTTATGATTTGCGATGCTTGACAAACTTCAGCACGCCTTAGTATGCCTTCCCAATGTCCAAAAGCTGGCCAAACCTGCGGGAGGGTGAGCAATTACTCAGGAGAAAAGGTGGGAGAACAGCCTTTCGATACCAGGGTGCTGGATGCAGCGCTAGAGAAACAACGGGAAAGCTGGGAGAAAGAGCGTCAGCAGGTGGTGAGCCACGTTCTGCGATTGCTCGACCAATGGGGGCCGGTTTATGGGATCCGGCGTGCATACCTGTTCGGCTCTGTGGCCCGCCCTCGCCGCTTTCAGCCAGTTTCGGACATAGACCTGGCGGTGGAACAGATTGACCGTCTGTCCCTCTTCCAGGCAATCGGGCACCTGTCGAGTGAGATCGGTCGGCCTGTGGACCTGGTGGAACTGGCAGATTGCCCTTTCGCTGACAAGATCAGACGGGAGGGGATACTATGGACCCAACCATGACAATCTATGTAGATGTTTCTGCCGCTGTTCACCGCCGTGCCGGGTTGGGGCGGTATGCCGAGAGCCTGGCCCATGCGCTGGTGGCTGTCCATCCCGACCGCTATGCCCTCTTCTACAACCGGGAGCGGGGTGTAGAACCTCTGCCTGGCCTGGAACACTTGCCTGCCCGTACCGTTGCACTGGGTTACAAGCCGTGGCGCATGCTGGTCTGGTTGGGGCAACTGGCCCACGTCGGCCTTGACAACCTGCTGCCCGGGGCTGAACTTTTCCACGCCACCGAGCACCTGCTGTTGCCGCTGCGCTCCGTCCCCACGGTCCTCACCGTCCACGACCTCATCTTCCGCCACCTGCCGGCCCACCACAAACTGCTGAACCGGTGGTACCTGAACCTGACGATGCCTCTCTACTGCCGCCGGGCCACCCACGTTATTGCGATCTCTGAGTGTACGCGGCGTGACCTGGTCGCCGCTTACGGCTTGCCGCCGGAGAAGGTCACGGTCGTCCACGAGGCAGCCGCTCCCCACTTCCGTCCCCAGCCACCGGAGGCAGTGGTGGCCGTGCGGACCCGTTATGGCCTGCCAGCGCGCTACCTGCTCTTCGCCGGCACCATCGAGCCACGCAAGAACCTGGCCCGGCTGCTCGAAGCCTTCGAGGTCATTCAAGCGGAAGGGCTTAGCGATGGACTGGTCATCGTGGGACGGAAGGGGTGGCTCTACGGGGATTTCTTTGCCCGGCTGGAGCAGTCGCCCGTGCGGGATGCCGTCTTCTTCCCTGGCTATGTGCCGGACGATGACCTGCCGGCTATCTATACCGGAGCGCAAGCCCTGGTCTTTCCCAGTCTCTACGAAGGCGTTGGCCTGCCGGTGCTGGAGGCGATGGCCTGCGGGGTCCCGGTCGTGGCCTCCAATGCCTCCAGCATCCCCGAAGTTGGCGGTGAGGCAGCGTTATACTTTGACCCTACGAACGTGGAAGCGATGATCGAGACCATCCGCCGCCTCCTGCTCGACGCCGACTTGCAGGATGAGTTGCGGATGCGGGGGCCGACACAGGCCGCGCGATTCTCGTGGACACAAGCGGCCGTCGAGACAGAGGCGGTATACGACGCCGTGCTGGAAATACGGCATTAGCAGGGAGCGAATGAAACCAACCAGGCTGAGTGTGTTATGTGACAAGATTCTGGAGATGGGCTGGCTCCTCGCGCTGATCATCACTCCTCTCTTCTTCAACGTCTACTCCAGCCGTGTCTTCGAGCCGGACAAGTTGACCACCCTGCGTACCGTCGCTGTGCTCATGGCCGGCGTATGGATGGTCAAGTACGTCGAAGAATGGCTCAGCGGCCGGCACGAGCTTGCGCTGACATGGCGCACACCCCTCGTCTTCCCCACGCTCTTTATGGTCATCGTCTACCTCCTCAGTACCGCCCTG
>Ga0172365_10004853_pt1 | contig 9973 bp, 6 predicted proteins | sample LakKivSesite48cm_FD_114535 | JGI IMG/M metagenome (GOLD analysis project Ga0172365, IMG submission 114535) | Sediment microbial communities from Lake Kivu, Rwanda - Sediment site 48cm | ecosystem: Environmental > Aquatic > Freshwater > Lake > Sediment | place: Rwanda: Western Province, Lake Kivu... | reverse complement strand
CTGAAGCGCGCTGGCTCTTTGAGGAACTCGACGACCTCGCGCACTTCCTCTTCGGCCTCGTCAATGCCCGCGACATCGGCGAAAGTGACTTTCGTCTCGGTCTCGACGTAGATCTTCGCCTTGCTCTTACCGATGGACATCACGCCGCTCGACGTTCCGCCCATGCGGCGAATGAGGAACATCCAGATGACGAAGAAGATCGCCATGCCGCCGATCCAGGCGATCATCTCGGTGACCCACGTATCCTCGACGCGAGCACGGAAGTTGACGTTCTTGTCCTTGAGCAGGTCCAGAAGGTCCGGGTCATTCACCCGCACGGTCACGAATCGAACGTCGTCGCCCTCCCCTGTGCGCCCCTTCTTCGTGCCGGTGATGTGCTGCGCCGACAGGGTGCATTCTTCGATCCGCCCCTCCTTGAGGAGGGAGCGAAACTCGCTGTAGTGGATCGGCTCCACCTGACCCCTGGAAAACATCACGTTCAGGGCCAACAGCAGGAGGAACGCTCCGACGAAATACCAGAAGGAGATCTGGGTACGGCGCTCTATTGCCATACGCCCCGTCTTTCAATGAATCGGCGGCTCACCACAGCCCGCACATCAAACTGACGCGAAGGAAGACGCTCACACGAGTCGTCATCTCGTACGTGTACTACACCTCTCTCTGTTCAGAATACTCCCGAATGCCGTTCTCCGTCAACCGGACCTCGCATCACCGGCTCCGTGCTGTGCGATTCATGGACCGCTCTGCCGGAATAGCAGCCTGAGAAGATATCGGCGGAATACCGCATCGGAGACAAGGCAACCGGCGCAGGAGCGATGCCGCACCGGGCTTCACGTTCGTGCGGTCTATGCCTTGATCGCCCCGGTTGCGATCCCTTCCACGAAGTAGCGCATCGTGAAGGTGAAGAGCACGAGAAGCGGGATCGAAGCGATGGTGTACCCGGCCATGAGCGGACCCCACGACGTGGAGTGCTGCTTGGTGAGGTACGCAAGGCCGATGGAAACCGTCTTGAAGTTATCCGCCGCGACGAGCGGCCAGATGTAGTCGTTCCAGACGAACACCGTCGTCATGATGGCAAGCGTTCCGACGATGGATTTCGAGAGCGGCAGAGCGATCTCCCAGTACTGCCGCACGTCGCTGGCACCGTCCATCTGCGCCGCCTCAAACAGCTCCTTCGGCAAGCCGAGGAAGAAGGTCCGCAGGATGTACACCTCAAGCACCTGCCGCGAAGCGATGTAGAAGAAAATGAGCGCCCATACTGTCCCGACGACTCGCAGGCGCAACGCGAGGACATACTGCGGGATGAGATTCAGGATGCCCGGAATCATGAGCAGCGCGATGAGCGCATAGAAGAGCACCGTCCTGCCCGGAAACTCGTATCGGGCAAAGACGTACGCCGTGAGGGAACTGATCGTAAGGCTTGCGCTCGTCACGACGACCGCCACGATGAGCGTGTTCACGATGTACGGCCCGACGGCCTCCCATCCGGCCACGTAGTTTTGCCACTGGAACGGCGAGTACGGGTAGAAGATGTTCCTCAAGAACTGTTGCAGGTCTTTGAGGCTAATGCTGATCATCACCCAGAACGGCACGAGCACGAAGAACACCGCCAGCCCTAACGCGATCAGCTTCCCCACTTCCGCTCGTCGTGAATACAACGCCATGTGGAATCTCTCCCGCGAGTTCTTATACGAATTCTATTTAACAACATTACACAACGACACGTAGGGGCGTGATTTATCACGCCCTATTCACATATTATGTTTGCACATGATTATTGGGCGCAATAAATTGCGCCCCTACGCGCCAACTGTGCGAAAATTAAGATGAAAGTGTATTACGCGATCAAATCGTCAATCTTCTTCGTGCGTCCTGAAGTAGCGCATGTTGATGATGGTCAGCCCCAGGATCACCAGGAACATGACGACGCCGATGGCCGAAGCATAGCCCATCTGAGCATAGCGGAATGCGCGGTTGTACATGATCAACCCCGGCACGGTGGTCGCGTTGTACGGGCCACCGCCGGTCATGATGAGCACTCTGCCGTAGTCCTGAATACCGCCGATGATCCCCAGGATGAACATGAGCTTGATCTGGCCGAGGATCATGGGGATTTCCACGCGCCAGAACCGTTGCAACGCTCCCGCGCCGTCAATGAGCGCGGCGTCGTTGAGGTCCTGCGGGATGCGCTCAAGCCCGGCCAGGTAGATGAGCAGGGCGATGGGGTTGATATAGGGAAACCCCATGAACATAAGGCTTGGCAGCGCGAGCTTCGTGTCGGCGAGCCACGTCGGCCCGTCGAGCGCCATCGGGATGATGCCCAGCGAGGCAAGCGCCCGGTTCAAAAGCCCGACCTGCGGGTTGTAGATGAACATCCAGAGCAGCATACCCACCATCCCCGGCACAACCATCGGCACGACGAACAGCACGCGGAAGGCGTACTGCATCCGCTTGTTGCGAAGGTGATGGAGCACGACGGCAAGGATGATCGAGGGAATCTGAAGCGCCAGCCCCGCAAGCACGAGGAGGACCATGTGCCAGGCGGAGAGGAGCAGTTCCTTGTCTTCGAGGAAAATGCGGATGAAGTTAGCAAGCCCGATATATTCCTTGATGTTGGTGCCGTTCCATAGGAAGAAGGAATGATAGAGTGCGCTGAATGATGGGTAGTAGGAGAACAGCCCGATGAAGACAAACGTCGGCAGGAGAAACAGGTACAACCGCGCCCCGTACCAGCGCGAACCCCCGTTTTGCGGCTCAGTTGCCGCTATTGCGGGAATTTTCGGGTTCGGCGTGTCCGCCATGCGTACTCCCCTTCGTGGCCGGTCGTTTCCGGCGTGAGGGTTTGGCGGGCAGGAATGCCCGCCCGACCAAAAGGTGTGAAATGGTGGGGGCAGACATTCTTGTCTGCCCAAGACATTCTTGTCTGCCGTCAAAAGAATCGTGGTCGCGCAATACGCACTCCCGGTGCGTGCCTCTTCACGAGCATACCACCGACACGCGCCTCCCGCAACCGATGCGCCCCCGCCGAACTCTCACCTCACATGGGTTTCCCCGCGAACCCCGACATAGCTCAAGGCCCGCAGGAACCCGGTCCGAAGCTCCTGCTGCTCGAACGGCGTGAAGAACCCAGCGTACCACAGCACGAGCGGAAACGCGAGTGTCACGAGGAGCTTCAGCCCGGCAATCGCCCACCACGCGCCGGGGACAAGCATCACCGCATGGGCCGCGATGGCGACCGCGAGGACGAGCAAAATGCGGCGCACGTCGTACGGCAACGGATAGACGCGCTGCGCCCAGTGGTACGAAAGCGCGAACCTCCCTGCGGAAGCGATGGCCGCCGCCAGCGACGCGCCGACAAGCCCGAAGAGCGGGATGAACGTGAAGTTCAGCCCCACGTTGAGCGCAGCCGATATGACGATTGACCAGGTCACGTAGCGCGCCCGCCCGGCGAAGAAGAAACTGATGTCAACACCCATGGCCAGCACGTAGAGCACCGCCGCAAGCACGAGCAATGGGACCACCTTCAGGGCCGGGTAGTACCCCGGATTTCGTGCGAGCAGATGGACGATTTCCGGCGCGAACAGGCTGAAGCCAAGCCCTACCCACGCAAGGCCGAGGGCGAAGTAGGTGAGCGTCTTCGTGACGAAGCGCCCACCATCAACGCTGACATCCCGCTTCAGCCCCATGGGCAGATACGCGCTGAGGAACGACTGCCCCAGCACGTTGATCGTCGTCGCCAACTGATGGCCGAGCGTGTACACCCCGACCGCCGAGAGGCCCACGAGGTAGTTGAGCACGTACCGGTCGCCCATGCTGAGAAACAGGGACGCGGTGGAGCCGACCACGTACCAGAGGCCGAACGGCAGCATCTCCTTCAGGAGCGGAATATCCACCACCCAGCCGCACCGCCGCACCACGAGCGGCAGCACCATCACACACGCAGAGAGCACACCGATGAGATTCGCCTCAAGCACGCCCATCACGCCCGCATCGCGCCACGCGACGAGGTAGATCGCGAGCACCGTCGAGATGAGCGTCCGCACGACCATCACGGTGGTGTAGAAGCCGGGGCGCTCTTCCATCCTCACGACGCCGAGCGGGGTAGCGAGGAACATGTCGAGAAGGCCCGCCCCGATGGCCAGCAGGATGAAATCCCCCCACTGCGACGACCCCAGGAGGATGCGCGACCACCACGCCGGGTTGAGGAGGAACACGCCCAGCCCGGCGAAAAGCATGAACGTCTGGCTCCACACCGTCGTGGAGATAAGGCGTCGCTTCGCGTCGGCGTCCTTCGCCCCGGCCCAGTGACGGAAAAGCGCGTTCATCAGCCCAAGGCCGAGGAACGTCATCACGACCTGCGTCACGAGGATGAGGATGCCGTAGATGCCGTAGCTCTCTTCCGGCAGATGCTTCGTGTACACCGGCACGAGGACAAAGCCGATGAGCCGCATCAGCATCGTGCCTACGGCGTAGATGACGCCCTGGGAGCCGAACTGGCGCAATTCCTGGCGGAAAGACGAGCCGGTCGGCCCTTGCTTCTCTTCGGCGGATCGGTTCGTCTCCGTCATGCTGCCTCGCGGCGAAGAGACGCGCACCTCAGCGTCTGCGCTCACGATGAGGCGCGGTTGCCTGCGATACCGTGCGTTCCGAACCGGAGGAAGCCCAGACGGGCGGGCGGCTCAGGGTCTCCCTGAGCGCCTCGTATTGCCGTCGGGCCTTCTCAAGCGAAAGCTCCTGCCAGGCAAGCTGCCGTCGGAGGCGCGAACGCTCGCTGCTCGGCACGTCCACCGAGTCCGGAACGTCGTCCGCCTCGTGCGCGGCAAGCGAATCGAGCTTCGCCCGTGTCTCGGCGATCCGACGCTCCGTTTCCTCCACCCGCGTCGCGTTCTCTTTCAGCGCGAAACCGAGCTCCTCGACGGTGAGCGAATGGTATATCTCCTCGTATTTGGCCACCAGCTCATACTCGTCAATCTCCCCGGCAAGGTAGCCCTGGTAGAGGCTGAAAAGCTCGTCGAATGCCTCGGTGGAGCCGGTCTGCTGCGCCACCGACCAGGGGTTGTAGCTCCACGGGTGGCCAGTGTCGGGCGCGAATGCCTGCAAACGCTCCGGCACGGGATAGTCCCGTAGCGCGCTGATGAAGGAGATGTAGTGCGAGAGCGTGTCGGCGGCTTCAGGTCCGGTGAGGAATTGGAGGAAATCAACCACCTGCGCGAGGTGTCCGCGCCGTTCCGCGACCTTACCGATGGCGAAGCTGAGGTTGTAGTTGCTGTCGTTGCGCGGGCCGTCGGCAAACAGCGTCGTCTCCTTCGTCACGGTGGGCATGGGGAACACTCCCCAATCGAATGTGATCGCGTTCGTGAGGCCCTCCGTCTCCCAGGAGCCGTCCAGGTACATCGCGCCGATGCCGTTGGCGAACATCATCTTGGCCTGCTGGCGGTCCAACCCGTTGAAGCCGCGCACCCAATAGCGCGACCACTGCTTCATGAGCCGGGGGATCTCCAGCATCTGCGGGTCGAGCAATCGGGTCTTGCCGGTGTAGATGGAGATGTTCGATTCCAGCCCGTCCACCTGGCCGTCGTGGATCACCAGGTCAATCCCCGGAACGCGGTCCTGGAACATCATGTCGCTCAGGAACTCGATGCAGGTGAACACGTAGCGATGCGGGCTGTTGTTGGAATTGGGCATGAGGTAGGGGACGATCCCGGCGTCGAGGAGCTGCTGCTGGATGCGCATGAACTCGGTCCAGGTTTTCGGCGTTCGCTCGATCCCGGCTTTGGCGAACAACTCCTTGTTGTAGAAGACCCGCAGCGTGAAGAAATTGAACGGCACTGCCCACAGTTCGCCGTAGATCGGGTCTTCCGCGTTGTTCCAGACGACCGGATAGAACGTATCGCGCCAGCGCATACCCGGCGCGTACGGGTTTTCGTCGTAGAGCCGTTCGGTGAGCGGGATGATAAGCCCCTCACGCGCCCCGAAGCGATGCGCGTCGCCGCCGCCGAGGTCGAGGATGTCGGGGCCGCGCCCACTGATGAACTGGGTTTCCGCCCATATCTGATACCCGTCGAGCGGCTGGTAGTGGAGCTTGATCGTCAGGCCGGGGTACATCGCCTCGTATCGCCGGACAATCGCCTCGAACGCGGGTATCCAGCCGGGGTGCTCGCCCATGTGAGTGGCGAAGAAGATGGTATTTGTGCCGATTGGATCGCCCGACGCCGCCTGCTCAGGGACGCCGCAGCCCGCCGCGAACGCGCCCGTCAGGAGCGGAATGATGAGCCACCAGGTTGTGTTTCGTCCAAACATGCGCCGCATACATCTGACAAGGGAACTCATACGCACCTCACGACAGGTCACCAGGCGAACTCTACGAGTTCGGCGAACTCTATGAGTTCGTAGGATAATGCCCTGCCCCGTACCTGTCAACGCATCGAAGGCCGGAAGGGTCCATCACCGCATTGTCCGTCATGGCAGCGCATTCTCCCTCGCGTGCGGTCCGGCACGCACGTCGGCGTCCTGTCGCTCCCACGCGGGAGGGTGGCTCAGGGTTTCCCGGACTGCCCGATACTGCCGCCGCGCTTTTTCGAGCGAGGTCTCCTGCCAGGCAAGCTGTCGCTCAAGGTGCACCTGCTCGCTCCTTGCCGAGTCAACCACCGCCTCACCGCCGCTCGCCCGCAGGGAATCGAGCTTTGCCCGCGCCACCGCGATGCGCCGCTCGGTCTCTTCCACGCGATTCCTGTTTTCCTCAAGGGCGTAGCGCAGTTCCTGCACCGTCATCGAGTGATAGATGCTCTGATACCGCTCCACCAGCCCCCGTTCGTCAATCTCGTCGGCGAAGTACCCCTGAAGGAGGCTGACAAGCCGGTCGCTCGCCTCGGCGGAGCCGCTCTGCGACATCACGTACCACGGATAGCAGCTCCAGGGGTGGCCCGTGTCCGGGGCAAACGGCTTGAGGTGATCCGGCACGGGATAGTCGCGCAGGGCGCTGATGAACGAGACGTAGTTCGTGAGCGTATCCGCCGCTTCCGGCCCGGTGAGGAACTGGAGGAAATCTATCACACGCGGCAGATGCCCCCGGCGTTCAGCGACCTTCGAGACGGCGAACCAGAGGTTGAAGTTGTTGTCGTTGCGCGGCCCGTCGGCGTAGGGCGTGGTCTCCTTCGTCACCGTCGGGAACGAGAACACGCCCCACTTGAACGTGACCGCCTTGATGATCCCCTCGGTCTCCCACGAACCATCCATGTACATCGCGCCCATGCCGTTGGCGAACATCATCTTGGCCTGCTGGCGGTCCAGCCCGTTGAACCCCCGCACCCAGTAGCGCGACCACTCCTTCAAAAGCCGGAGCATCACCAGCATCTGCGGGTCGTCCAGACGTATCTTCCCGGTGTAGATGCCGATGTTCGATTCCAGCCCGTCAACCTGCCCGTCGGGGTTCACCGTGTCCAGGTCGGGCACGCGGTCCTGATAGAGCATCTCGCTGAGCATGTTCATGCCCGTGCCCGCGTACTCGGTGGTGAGCGAGTTCGGCATGAGGTAAGGCACGATCCCGGCGTCGAGGAGTTGCTGCTGGATACGCATGAACTCGGCCCACGTCTTCGGCGGTCGCTCGATTCCGGCTTTGGCGAAGAGTTCCTTGTTGTAGAAGACGCGCAGGGTGAAGAAATTGAACGGGACGACCCAGAATTCGCCGTAGATCGCGTCTTCTTGATTGACCCAGACGACCGGGTAGAACGTATCTCTCCAGCGCCTGCCGGGGACGTAGGGGGTTTCCTCGTCGAGGTATTCGGTGATCGGGACGAGCATCCCCAGGCGCGCACCGAGGCGATAGGGATTGCCCGAATTGACGATGTCCGGCCCGCGACCACTGATGAACTGCGTCTCAAGCCAGATGTCAATGCCCTCAAGTGGCTGGTAGTGGAGCTTGATCTTCACGCCGGGATGCACCTGCTCGTAGCGGCGGATGATCGCCTCGTACGCCGGTATCCAGCCGGGGTGCTCGCCCATGTGCGTCGAGAAGATGATGGTATTTGCATCCTCCGGCACGCTCGTGTCAGGCGCGGTGCACCCTGCGAGGGCCGAGGCGAGGACGACGAGTGCGGCAAGCTGTCGGATGGCGAACTTCACGCTCTTTCACTCCCTGGTACAGTGTTCTTCCAATCTATCCGGTCCTTGTTGGGGCTTCTGAGGCGGTTCACTACATCCTGCGCCGTCATCGGAGGAGTTCCTTTGCCCGTGTCGTTTCTGCGTACTAATGTGCATATGCTTGGTGCATTGCGGTGTGATCGAAAGGTAAGTAGCTCTTCTGGTCAGAGAGTGACTGAGTTGCTATTCTGGACCTCGTGAGGTTAGAAGGCCGATCTTGAATTGTTCTCTACTGTTTGGCAATTCGTTGACAGGCCTATCATTAGGATAACTGAGCGACCATTTTCGATAGTATTCGTCTCGTAGATCCCTTTCCGAAGAGTATTTCCCCGCTTGCACCAGTTCTTTCAAAGAAACTGGAACCCAGACTTCTTGATTGTGTCCGGACACATCCTGTGGTTTCCATATTGATGGAACAGCTTCGATGTGATCGGCTAACCAGCGAGCCGCTTCATCATTGATCTTGCCAAGCTCATTCACATACGCATGAACCGCTTGTGAGACGAATATCGCCACCTGATCACCTTCCAAGTCAATCAGAGCGTGGTTTGAGTGGAAGTCTTTCTTATCCGTCTGAGTTAGCGTGAACTCGAACCACCTTACCCCGTCTTCGACAAACCGATCATCTTTCAGATCGGTGAGCTTTAATAGTCGTACCACGTACGACTTCTGTGTTCTTGCCCGCCTTGCAGTTGGGTTGTCCGTCAGGTCAATTATCTGACCTTCCGGGCTTTGAGTATCATAGTGTGAGAACACATCCGTTGGTAGAATACACATCAGCCCTTTCTCTCCTATTGTGCCTACGCTAGCGAAGTAGGCAGCTACTTCAAGGCTGGACGTGAAGTCAATCAGCTCTGTTGGCATTCCATAATGCTGAAGATAACCCAAAGAATTCAAGTCAGTTCTCAGATATTTCATTTTAGTTAATTTATTGAAATCTTGGAGGAATTTCTGTATATATCGATCACACTGTTCTTTCACTCTCTGTATGGTTTCTTTCGCCTCCTGTGATACGCAGGGATCAGCTTGTAGTCGCGCCAGTCGCGAAGTTGTCGTCGGGTAACGTCGCTCTTCTCCTCGATAGAGGTACTTCGGCACGCGGGTCAGCAATCTTGAGCCGTCCACCTTCTGCCACGTATTCCTCAACACCCGTGTTTCAGGAAACTCTTCCTTGACATACTCGAAGCAATCTCGCAAAGAGCGAAAGCTCTTTCGGGCTTTTCCGTACGTTTCCTCACCCGCCATGGCCGACCTTCGCTAGTTGACTCAAGCTCATTTCAAGAGTGGGGTGCTTGATTGCATTCGGCATCACAAATGCATACCATCCCCGAAATGAGTTCATCATGCTCATTTGCATCTGCTGTATATATTGTTGTAAAAATACTACATACAACATAACTGGTCAACTCTTCGTTGGGTATAAAACGTGTGAGCTATAAACGATATGCGAATCCGGGTGACAGAAGCTGCGCTCACTTCGTGATGAGCCCTGGCGGCAAGGGTTCGTCGTCCGCCGGGTACGCGTCCGGCGATGTGGGGTCGGACGTGCGGTACTCGCGCAGGTAGTCGGTACCCTGGTCGTTGCCTACTTTCCGCATCTGCCGCTTCGCCGGGGTGATGTACGAACCCTCCCGCAGCCGCTCCTCGCCGTAGTGCTCGACGACGATTGCACGCGGCTCGCGCACCGGGCACTCATGCTCGCATAGGCCGCAGCCGACGCACTTCTCCACGCGGACCACCGGGCGGCGCTGAGTGCCCAGGTGGTCGGTGATCGTGAGGAAGTCAACGGCGTCGTAGGGGCAGACTTCGTCGCAGACCAGGCACGGCTTGAGCT
>Ga0172365_10004852_pt1 | contig 9974 bp, 8 predicted proteins | sample LakKivSesite48cm_FD_114535 | JGI IMG/M metagenome (GOLD analysis project Ga0172365, IMG submission 114535) | Sediment microbial communities from Lake Kivu, Rwanda - Sediment site 48cm | ecosystem: Environmental > Aquatic > Freshwater > Lake > Sediment | place: Rwanda: Western Province, Lake Kivu... | reverse complement strand
TGTTACTAATAACCCTTTACATCTTGTACTTGATGGTGAGGAGTACACCTCCAATGTTTATCTGTCTGTTGGTGATATAGATGCACTTGCGTCTAGATTTAGAACGTTAAGTGGTAGAGCATTCTCAGAGGCATCACCGGTTTTGGATATGGATTTGGAGAGCTATCATACGCGTGTCGCCGCTATATCTAATCCTCTTACACCACGTGGAATAGCTTTTGCTTTGAGAAAACATCGTCAAAAACCATGGACTCTGGCACATTTTATTGATAACGGCATGATTTCTCCATTAGCTGCAGGTTTTCTTAGTTTCCTTGTTGATGGTCAAGCTTCAATGCTTGTAGCTGGCAGCAGGGGATCAGGTAAAACATCGTTACTAAGTGCGCTTATGTTAGAAATACCACAACGTTTTAGGATTCTTACCATCGAAGATACAGCAGAGATACCTGTTGATAATCTACAAAAAATTGGTTATAAAATTCAATCGCTTATCACCAAGTCTATCTCATCAGGTTCTAGTTCAAGCGAGATTGGCCCATCTGATGCGCTTAGAACCGCTCTTCGCCTAGGCGAATCAGTTTTAATCCTAGGTGAAGTGAGGGGTGTTGAAGCAAAGGTTTTATTCGAAGCTATGAGGGTCGGAGCAGCAGGTAATCTAGTTATGGGAACAATACATGGATCCACAACGAGAGATGTTTATGAAAGAGTAGTATACGATATCGGTGTTCCATCAACGTCATTCAAAGCTGTAGATACAGTTGTGATAGCAGCACCAATAAGAGCAGAGGGGGGCATTGAAAGAAAAAGAAGAGTAACCCAAATATCAGAGATTACAAAGACAGGTTGGACAATAAACCCTGATCCAGAAAAAATATTCCAGGATGTAATGACCTATAACACATTAAAAGACGAATTAACGTCAACAAACCTATTGGACATGGGGCAATCCCAGGTAATAAGAAATGTAGCAAAAAAATGGGGCATAACCGTAGAAAAAGCAATACAAAACATCAAGCTCAGAACAGAAATAAAACAGACCATGGTGGAGTATAGTAAGAAAAATAAAGAGTTACTAGAAGCATCCTCGGTAAGAGATGCAAATAATGCCTTTTGGATGTTTATTGAAGAAAATAAAAATCGAAACAAGGAAGTAGATTATAGAGATGTGCGAAGCAAGTGGATGAGATGGTTTGATAACTACATTGGAAGAACATCAAAATGAGCATAGAAAAACATTGGTTTGTGAAAGGTGCAAAATTTGCAAAAAAATATTTTTCATGGATGCAAAAAAACAATGAAAAAACCCAGGAAAAAATCGATAAATTTTTTACAACAGAATACGTTGAAAAACTGAATATCACAGGTTTAAACATTGAGCCTTTAGACATTTTACTTTTTGCTTATACGGGTGCTTTTCTGACTTTTATTGGGATTTTGATATTGGATTTATTTATATTGCTCTCATATGCATTCAACATAGATAAAATCGATCCTCTAACAATATTATTAATGACAACTGTCACAGTTCTTCTCCCTTTTGTAATATTAAATTTAATCGCTAACTATCCTAAGACGTACGCTAGATACGTAAAAATCCATTCACTTGGAGATATACCAGAAATACTCAGCTATCTTGTTATGTACCTGAAATTGGTACCAAACCTAGAGAACAGTGTTAAATTTGCTGCTTCCGAATCATCAACATCTCTTGCCAATGATTTGCGTAAAATGCTTTGGGATATGGAGATAAGAATATATCATGGTATAAACGATGCATTAACAAATTTTGCAAACAGTTGGGGAAAATGGAGCGACCATTTTAAAAGAGCATTACATCTTATTCGTAGTTCAATACATGAACCTGAAGAGGCACAGCGAGTATTAACGCTTAATCGTGCTCTAGATGTTGGTCTTGAAGGAACAAGAGACATGATGAACCACTTTGTCTCAAGGTTACATCAGCCTACAATGATTATCTACTCAATAGGTATTATGATACCTCTTTCTTTTATAGCAATGTTACCAGCTACTGGGCTTGTCGGGTTAAAAATTACCATATTCCAGGTTTTCTTTTTATATGATATTATTCTCCCACTTGTTGTTTTTTTATACATCCGAAAAATTCTGATCATGCGACCAGCCACTTTTAATCCACCAGTTATACCTGATGACCATCCTGATTTGTTGAATATAAACAAACATAGACGACTAACAATATCGCTTGTTTGTGGTTTTATAATTGCCTTGCCAGGTATTTTTTTTATGTTGATACCACTATTTTTTTCTGATGACAAGTCGAATTCTCTATTAAATTTTATAGTTGACCCAAACGGTTTAAACTCATATTTCCCGGTTACTTTGTTTATAATATGGGGGATTACTGTTACAATAATGATTTACAGCCTTAGTGTTTATCGCCCTTACAAAAAAATTAGGGATGATATCAAACAGATAGAGAAAGAATTTGGCGATGCCTTATACATACTTGGTAAGAGAATAAATGAGGAGAAATCTCCTGAGGAAAGCTTCATTTATACAGCCAATACAATGGGTGGCGCGAAGATTGCTGAGGTTTTTAATCAAACTGGTTATAATCTCATGGCGATGCATACTAACATCAGAGATGCCTTGTTCAGCCCTGATTTTGGATCTTTGAAACATATTTATTCTGATCGTATTAAAGCTGTTATGAGATTATTTGTGGAAGGTATTCAGAAAAGCCAAAAAGCTGTTAGCATTTCTATAATCAGGATAGCAGATCATCTCAAGGAACTACAACAAGTTGAAAATAGAATAAAGGATATGTTATATGAGCTCACCTCGACACTTAGATCAACCTCTGCAGTATTTGCTCCTTTGATAGCTGGTGTTACACTTGCTATAACAAAGCTGATAACAAACGTAATTAATTCTATGTCAGATAAAATCCCTACGCAAAACTTATCTTATGGTTCATCCTCTATTTTTTCCGGTATCGGAGAATCATTTACTCTTGATAATATCCGCCCAGAATATTTTGTTTTAGTTATTGGTATCTACATAATTGAACTTGTTTTTATATTGACGAGATTTACTAATGGTATAGATGATGGTGATGACAAAGCGGCTTTTATGTACAATCTGGGCAGGGTTATGCCTACTGCTGTAATGGTTCTCACTGTTACGATTATTATTGGTCAAATCCTATTCTCATCTATTGTAAAAACAATTTGATAAAGAATTATTTTTAAAACTAAAAAACTAAATAAAACACTTGCTATTTACTTTATTTCATGGAATTAAAAGAAACTGTTCTTTTGTTTGTTTTAGCTTTTTTACCGCCGATAATATATGCTATTTGGATTAGAAATACGGAGAGGTATAATCGCCAAAGGTTTATACCGATGTTTTTATGTTTTATATGGGGTGCAACTATAGCGATTGTTGCATCTATTGTTTTAGAGTTGATTCTTCATGTCTCAATTTATATTTCTTTTGAAGAAGGCAATCGATTGAGTCTTCTTTTAGTATTGTTTATCGCTCCTTTTGCTGAGGAGCTTACAAAACCTCTTGCTCTTAGACTTAAAACCGTAAAAAAGAATTTGAACGAGCTTGAGGATGGTCTTATATTTGGTGCCGTTGCAGGATTGGGTTTCTCTGCTACTGAAAATCTTTTATATGGTCGCAGTTTTTTGCCCGAGGGTTTATGGTTTTTTTTGATTTTAATGAGTATTAGAAGTGTTGGGGGGTGTCTGTTGCATGCTTCTGCTACTGCCCTTACGGGGTATGGTTATGGAAAATCTATACTAAGAGGTAAATCCTTCTTGCGTGTTATACCATATTTCGTTGTAGCAGTTTTTATCCATGCTTTTTATAACTTCCTTGTTTCATTTGACAGGATTGGATTAGCATCTGGTTTATTCCTTGCTTTGATATTTGTTATTTTAACAATATATCTTGTTAGGAAAAAGATAAGGGGCCTTGATGTTCAATCTAGTTAGATAATTCTTTTTTATGTTATTGTTAGTGATTATGTTTTCATTTTGACATTTTGACACATTAGCTTTAAATATAAAGAATGATATAAAATAACATGCTATTTAATAGCATAAAAATATTTAAAGAGGTGAAAAATGAGACACCATGTTAGTAAGATCGGAGAATATGGTATAAGGTGGGAGCCGGTTGAGGGATATAGAAAAAAAGACGGCAAAAAGGTGCCGCCTCATTATAAAAAAGTAGAATTCCACTGGAATAAACATAATTAAGTCGGCCATTCTCTTTTTCTTACTTTTATATCTTTAAAAAACGTTGTAAATTAGATATGTTTTTAAACAAATAAATGTTACGTATATTGGGGGAGTCTGGAGAAGTTTAACGGAGATGTGTGCATCCCATCCCGAATTCCTTTTTTCCAGGCTTCCCGGCTATGTTTTAAAGCTTATAAACTATCACTAGGTGTATAGCCTGATATGAAAAGCTGTTGTACTGAAAAAAATTGCATAAAATGTTGCATAGAAACAGATATGCTTCTATCAAACGATGATATAGAAAGAATTATGGAACTAGGATTTGATCCTAAGTTCTTTGTTGTCGAAAAAAATGGTTTGCTTCACTTAAAAAACCATGATGGTAGATGCGTTTTTCATGATGGAACAAAATGCTTGATATACAAGAATAGACCAGATGGATGTAGGTTGTATCCTGTGATATTTGATATGGACAGAGGATGTGCTGTTTTGGACGATGATTGCCCTTACAAAAACAAATTTCATCTATCGGATAAGTCAGTTAAAAAATTGTATGATGTTGTTTCGAAAATTCAATGTCAACAAAATAAAAGAAATAACTATCGCTTGTAAATTCTTATGAAGTTCTCTATGCTTCGGTCATAGGTTCTCTCAACGTTATCTGGGAAAAAACAGGCAGGTAACTCATTTCTACTCCGGTGATATCTTATGCATTCACAGCAAACACCTTTTTTGCTACATGGATAGCTGCAATTACAATTATTCTCGTTTTCTTTTGCATTGCATTCTTTCATAAAAATCATCCTATTGTTTTCCAACTAGTTTTTTAAACTCATCCTCATCTATAATTTTCAGTCCCATCTTTTTTGCTTTGTCATATTTTGAGCCTGGCTCTTCTCCAACAACAACGTAGTCGATATCTTTACTAACTGATGACGCAACAATACCACCTTTTTGTTTAACAAGCTCTGAGGCATCAGGTCTAGACAGAGACTGCAAGCCACCTGTGAATACGAATTTCTTACCGCTGAGTGGCATCTCCTCTTTCTTTTTGATCTCCTTTGTTTGAACACCAGTCTCCTTGAGTTTCTTGATTAGTTCTCTGTTTTCCTCTGTTGCAAAAAACGTTGCTATTGCTTCAGCTGTTTTTTCACCTAAACCAAATATCTCATTCAATTCTTCGGCGCTAGCATCTGCAAGATCATCTATAGAATCATATCTGGAAGCAAGAACCTGGGCAGCATATTTACCAACATGTCTTATACCAAGAGCATAAATAAGCCTAGATAAACTACGATGCTTACTCTGCTCTATAGACTCAAGGAGTTTCTGCGCAGATTTATCTTTAAAACCCTCCAACGTGAGTATATCCTCTTTTTTAAGATGATACAGATCAGAGATATTATCAATAAGCTCTTTATCAAGCAGTTTATCAATAGTTGATTCACCAAGATTCTCTATATCCATGGCATCACGCGAGGCATAATATTTCACACGCCATTTCAGACGAGCAGGACAACAACGATTGGGACATCTCACTGCAACCTCCTCTTCACTACGAACAATATTGGTACCACAAACAGGGCATTTTTTTGGTACAATCTTCTTTTTCTCTTTCCCGGTTCTTTTCTCTGTTATGCTTTTTACAACCTGTGGTATAACATCGCCGCTACGCTCAACCAAAACCATATCACCGACTCTTATGTCTTTTCTTTTAATTTCATCAAAATTATGTAGAGTAGCCCTAGAAACAGTGACTCCACCAACCTGAACAGGCTCTAAAACAGCTACAGGTGTAAGCGTACCGGTTCTACCAACCTGAACAACAATATCATTCAATCTGGTTGTAGCTTGTTTCGCTGTAAATTTAAACGCAATCATCCATCGCGGGTGTTTGATTGTTGATCCTAATTCTTTCTGCGTCTCAATTGAGTTCACCTTAATAACAACGCCATCTATCTCGTAATCAAGTGTTTCTCGGTTCTGTTCAAGTTTTTTACAGTATCCAATTGCCTCTTCGATATCATTTACTTTTTTAATCAACGGGTTCACACGGAATCCTGCTTCTTTCAATGCTTCGAGCGCTTTTTCATGGGTCTTAAATTCTTTATCTGAGTAGGAAATGTAATACAAGAAAGCATCAAGAGGTCGTGTCGCGACAATACGAGGATCGAGTTGTCTAATAGAACCTGCCGCAGCATTCCTAGGGTTTGCAAAAACCTGTTCTCCTTTTTTCTCTAGTTCTTTATTGAATTTTTTAAAGGCAGAAACTGGGAAATATACTTCTCCACGAACCTCAACGTTTTTGAGAATTGATCCATGCAATCTAAGGGGAATACTATGTATAGTTTTTAAGTTGGTAGTCACATCGTCTCCTTTTGCTCCGTCACCTCTTGTTGCACCTCTTGCTAATAAGCCTTTTTCGTAGAGAAGTGCGATACTTACACCGTCGATTTTCGGCTCACACACATACTCTACTTCACCAACACTCTTTTTTATACGTTCATCAAACTCGCGGAGTTCATCATAAGTATATGCATTATCTATAGATAGCATCGCTACTTTATGTTCAACGGTTTTAAACCCATCAATTGGTTCCCCACCCACACGTTGAGTAGGAGAATCAGGGGTTACCAAATCAGGAAATTGTTTTTCTAATGCTTCTAACTTCTTTAAAAGCATATCATATTCGTAATCAGAAATTATTGGTTTATTCTCTACATAATACTTGTAATTATGATAATTAATCTGCTCTCGGAGTTTTTCAATTCCTTTCTTAGCCCCACCTTTATTCATAGCCATTAACCACGTCCAAGAACTTTTTCTATCTCTTTCAGAGGATATGTATTAAGGATATCTTTTTTTTCCAACCAGCCTCTACGCGCCGTGGCAATCCCAAAACGCATAAATGATAGGTGATTAACACTATGTGAATCAGTTCCAAGAACAAATTTCAAACCTTTCTCTTTCGCGAACTTAGTATGAAGGTCATCCAAATCAAGACGATCAGGGAAAGAGTTAATCTCTAAAAACGTTCCAGTTTCCTTAGCTGTATCGATTATTCTTTCAATATCCACTTCATATGGATCACGTCTGCCGATAAGACGACCTGTGGGATGCGCAAGGAAATCAGCATATTCATTCTCCATACCTCTTGTTATCCGCCGTGTCATATCGTTTTTGTTCATCTTGAAACCAGTGTGAATACCGATATAAACAAAATCAAACTTTTTTAAAACTTTATTGCTGTAGTCTAGTTTTCCATCTGATTTGATATCACATTCTGTACCACAGAGAACCCTAAAATTTGAGAATTTTTTATTAATTTTTTTTATTTCATTAATCTTTTTATCTATTTTTTCCTCAGAAACACCATTAGCGATTTTTAATGATTGGGAATGGTCAGTGATTCCAACAAAAGTATAACCAATCTTTTTTGCATAACCTGCAATTGTTTCTATTGAATCACTTCCATCACTCCAAATTGAATGAACATGAAAATCCCCGACCATGTCATTGTATCCAACTAGTTTCGGCAGTTTATTTTTCTTTGCCACTTCTATTTCACCACGGTTTTCTCTTAGCTCAGGCTCAATATAGTCTAAACCAAGTTTTTTGTATATCTTCTTCTCATCTTTACCAGATATATATTTATCAGTTTCTTTGTCAAAAAGACCATACTCATTCAACTTATAACCTTTCTTTATAGCAAGGCTACGCATCGCGACGTTATGCTCTTTCGACCCTGTGAAATACTGTAATGCCGCGCCATAGCTTTCTCTGTTAACAACACGGATATCAACCTGAAGGTTATCATTTAAAAGCACGCTGGATTTCGTCGGACCTTTCATAAGCACAGTTTGAACATACTTGTATTTCACAAAATAGTCCATAACCTCATCAGGATGTTTTGATGAAGCAAGAATATCCAAATCACCGATGGTCTCTTTCATCCTGCGTAGACTACCAGCTAGGCTAACATCATCAATTTTTTTACATTTCTTCAAATAAACAAGATATCTGTTTCCATCATCATAGGCAACATTCAATAATACTCGCCCACTAGTTTTTTCTAGGAGTTGTATGCCACGTAAAATATTTCTCTCTGTTATTTCACCAAACCCATCTAATTCCCGTAACTTACCATCTAAACAAGCCTTTCTAAGTTTCTCTATGTTTGTAATCCCAAGTTCGTTATACAAAGCAGATACCTTTCTGGGGCCAAGACCAGGTATTTCTAACAAAGCCAAAAGGCCTTCAGGCATCTCTTTTTTAAGTTTTTCAAAATACTCAAGTTTACCGGTCTCAACTATCTCCTTTATTTTTTTAGCTAGAGCCTCGCCAACACCAGGAATAGATTGAAGCCTATCCTGTTTTGTTATTACCTCAATATCCTCGTCTAAAACCTCTATATTTTGTGCAGCCATTCTATAGGCCCGTGTTTTAAAAAAAATTTCACCCTTAATATCCAGAAGATCTGCAATCTTGTATAATATGTCAGCTACTAATTGATTTTTCATAAAAACCAAACTCAATCTTTTTTCTCAAGATGAATTATAACCTTTACCTCATCACCATCTTTCAAATTCAGCTTCTCTCTCAAACAATAAGGTGAAATAATCTCCAAAATATTAGAGTAATGGCTACGCAATGGTAAAACAATCGCACCCTTAACACCATTTATCTCAGCCTTAAAACATCTAACACCACCAAAAGTACGATCCTTGTCTCTAAACTCATCTACAAGTATAGTGTTATAATCTTTTAGCAACCTGAGTTTATTTCTCTCGATATATTTGATTTCAACATTCAAAGTACCAGGATGAGGAACAAAACCAAGTTTTTCCTTAAATTGATTTACGTAGCCGTTCTGCTCAGTATAATATTTGCCTTCTCCAATACCTGATACCACTCTGCCGGTAAAATGAATTTCATCTGTTAAATCAAAAATCTGCTGATAAGCAAGATACTCTTCCTGGAGAACATCCACGCCAGCACTAGTAATCTGAATAATCTGCTTTTTTATGCCAAACTCCCTGGTTACCAAACCCTCGTGATCTAACTCGAGAAGATACCTGGAGGCTGTCTGCTGACTGGTTTTAAGTTGTTTAGCCAGCTCAAAAGAAGAAACCTCTATCTTATTCTTAGTGGCACCAAGCAAAGCAAGTTCCCTCAATGTTTGCAAGAGATAAGATTTCATATTACAATCCTCTAATTTCATCCTCTAATATTATTTGCTAGTTTTTCTCCTTCTTTAGTAAGAATATATTTTTCTCCTTTTTTTTCCAATATGCCACCATTTATGAAATCATCCACAACCTTTCTTGCTACCAAAAGTACAATATGGTGTTTTTTCGCAATTCTTACAATGTTTGTTTCTCCAGATGCGATTTCATCAAATATTGCCATTCTGAATTTGTTTGAAAGTATGTATCCTTCGTCCATGACTCACATCATCATCTTTATATCAAAACCCCTAAATTAAGCATTTCGGATAATACAATTATCAATAAAACTTAGATTTGTGAAGTTTCTACTATTGAACAGATAGATTATCCATACTTTCAACAATTTTTCTTTTTAAAAATTGAAACTTGACATCTTGTAAAATATTATGTTTTGTTTTAAAGAAAGAATTCCACCAGTCTATAGCGAAACGAAATGAGCGATGACTGGTGGTCACAGAAACAACAATAAAAAACCTATTTTTTATTAGATAACTTTTGGTGGTGCCACTGCCCTTTG
>Ga0172365_10004851_pt1 | contig 9976 bp, 7 predicted proteins | sample LakKivSesite48cm_FD_114535 | JGI IMG/M metagenome (GOLD analysis project Ga0172365, IMG submission 114535) | Sediment microbial communities from Lake Kivu, Rwanda - Sediment site 48cm | ecosystem: Environmental > Aquatic > Freshwater > Lake > Sediment | place: Rwanda: Western Province, Lake Kivu... | reverse complement strand
CCCGTTGCGATTTTTTTTGTTCCTCGACTCCTGCCAGCTTTCGGGTTTCTCAGCCAGCGCTTCTCTTATGGCTGTGAGTACTTCCTCTTCGGTCACCCGCTGCCTGATCATTGTTTTCAGGTCAAGCATTTTTTCCGAGAATAGACAGGTTCTCAGCTTTCCGTCAGCCGAAAGCCTCAGCCGGTTGCAGGCGCCGCAGAAATGATGGCTGAGCGGAGCGATAAAGCCGAAGCTGCCCTTCATCCCCGTCAGACGGAAATGCCGTCTGACCGGTCCCGAGCCTGGAACTTCTATCTCCTCCAGTCTGTATTTTTTCTGGATTTTCTCCATGATTTCAGCCATGGGAACAAAATAGCCATCGACCGGAGAAAAATCCATTAGTTCTATGAAGCGGACATGAACCGGTAGCTCAGAAGCCAGGTTCAGGAAGCGTTCTATTTCCTCCTCATCATCATTGACACCGTGGAGAAGAACCACATTAACCTTAACCGGGTCGAAGCCGGCTTCGAGAGCTTTTCTTAATCCCCGCCAGACCTTCTCCAGGCCGTCAAGGCCCGTGATCTCCTGAAATTTCTTTCCATCAAGAGTATCGAGCGAAATATTAAGCCGCTTCAGGCCGGCAGCCCTCAGTTCATCAAGATAGTCTTCAAGTAGAAGGCCATTGGTCGTCAGGGAAACATCCCGGACGCCAGGACTGGCGAGTATCCTGGAAATCAGACTTCCGAGCCCTTTTCTTAAAAGCGGCTCGCCGCCGGTGAGACGGAAGCGGTCGAGACCGCATTTAATGGCCAGCCGGACCAGATATAGAATCTCTTCATAGCTCAGGATTTCCGTCGGGGGGAGAAAAGTAAAATCTTTTACCCCGCGACAGTAAAAACAGCGCAGGTTGCAGCGGTCGGTGACCGAAATTCTCATGTAGTTAATCTGGCGGTTATATCTGTCCTTCATTTCCGGATTACCATTCAGGCAGATGAACCTTAACCCTTGTTCCCGCCGGCAGAAATTCGGCTCCGGCCGGAATCAGAGCCAGCCCGTCAGTTTCAGAAAGGGTGGAAATAATACCCGACTCCTGTTTTCCGGCCGGCGTTGCCTGCCACCTTCCCAGATTTTCCTCGAGCTTAACCCTGACAAAATTCAGCCGGCCTTTTTTCTTTTTGAAGGGAACACTCAGGGAAGCTTCTACCTCGCGCGGCCAGAAATCAATCCGGCCCGATATTTTTTTTATGAAGGGCCTCACATACTCCTCAAAAGAAATCATAACCGCACCCGGATTACCGGGAAGTCCAAAAATCCAGACCGGCCGCCGTTTGATTTTCAAGCGATAGAAGGCCAGAGGCTTGGCCGGTTTCTGAGCCACCTGCCAGAATATCTCACGGCCTCCAGCCCGGCGGGCTGCTTCTTTAACCTGGTCATAATCCCCGACCGAAACCCCGCCCGAAGTGATGACAACATCAGCCTGGCCGGCTGAAGTATTAAAGGCTGCCAGCAGAGATTTAAGATTATCCCTCACCTGCTTTATAGAGACCAGCCCGGCCCCGCTTGATTCCACCAGTGTCTTCAGAATGGTGGAGTTGGCATCGTAAATTTTCCCGGGGCGAAGTTTTTCTCCCGGCCGGCAGAGCTCATTTCCGGTGATCAGCACCGCCACCTTCGGCTGTCTGTAAACCGGAACCGACTTTACTCCGCAGGCGGCCAGAAGTCCCAGCTGAGGAGCTTTAAGCACTGTCCCGGGCTTTATGATCACCTGCCCCCTGACGACATCCTCTCCAGCCTGACGGACATTTTCTCCCGGCTTGAAAGCCCGGCTGATGACCACAAATCCCTCCAGCTGTTTGGCCTCTTCCACCGGAACCACCGCCTCCGCCCCGGCCGGCACCGGAGCTCCGGTCATTACCTTTACTGTCTGGCCTGCCCTCAGAATTTTTCTGAAATACTCGCCAGCCGGCTGCTCGGCCAGAAGTTTGAGCCTCGTCTGGCCAGGCCCGGCAGCAGTATCTTCGCTTCTTACCGCATAGCCGTCAACCGCCGAATTCCTGAAGGGCGGCACAGAAATCCTGGAGCGAATTTCTTCAGCTGCCACCCGTCCTGCGGCCAGGTCCAGGCTTACCCTTTCTTTTCCCAGAATTCTGGCTTCTTCAATTACCAGCCTTCTGGCCTCTTCAAAGGCAATCATCGGCTTTCTCCTTATTCTCGTCCTTAAATGTCCTGTTCTCCGTCAGCCTGCCCCGGCCAGGTGGTTATGGCCGAGGCTTTTATCCCCGCCCAGATTTTTCTTCCCGGCTCCAGACGCAATTCTTCCACCGATGCCCTGGAAACGAAGGCTTTCAGCCTGAAGCCGCAGTCAAGAAGCACCAGAAACATCCGGTCAAAAGGCCTGATGTCCCGGATCTCAACATAAAACCAGTTGCGAACGCTGGTGGCCGGCCGGTCAACCGCCAGAATTACTTCTTCCGGCCTGAAGGTCAGAAGCACCCTCTGGCCCCTCTGTTGCTGACCGAAAGCCCTGATCACCTGACCGCAGGTCTTGATCTCCAGAAGCCCGCCGTCAGAGCCTTCAACCACGCCTTCAACCAGGACTTCCTGGCCCATCAGGCGGGAGACTTCAGCCGTGGCTGGAGCAGAAGAGATTTCTTCCGGAGTTCCCGTCTGCAGGATGTTCCCCTCGAGCATGATGGCGATTCTGTCAGCCAAGTAGACAGCCTCGTCCCTGATATGGGTTACCAGAATGGTGGTTACACCGGTTGCCTTTCTTATCCGGTAAAAATCAGCCATCAGCTTATCCCGGAACTCAACATCCAGCCCGTTAAATGGCTCATCGAGAAAGAGAAATTCCGGCTCTAAAATAAAAGCCCTGGCCAGATGAACCCGCTGCCGTTCGCCGCCCGAAAGTTGGTCTGGCAACCGGTTGAGAAGCGGCACCAGGTGGAAAAGAGCGGATATTTTCTCCAGCCTGGCCTCCTGTTCTCTGGCCTGAACCCGGCGGAATTTAAGCCCCGAGAGCAGATTATCGCGGACACTCCCCCGAAAAAAAACCGGCTTCTGCAGAAGGTGAACCACCCGAAGACTCAGCTGACGGCGGTTGTGCGGGCCGGCCTTCTCGCCCTGATAGTAAATTTCTCCTCTATCTGGCATCTGAAGAAAAGATAGAACCCGGAGGAAGGTGCTTTTCCCCGAGCCATTGGGACCGAAGAGAACCAGGCCTTCGCCCTTTCTCAGCTCAAAATGCGGGAGGTTAAGAATCGGCTTATTGCGGGCGAACAATTTCAGGTTTCTTACTTCCAGCTCGGGTTTTTCCACCTGTTGGCTCCTTTCTGCTGGATTGAGGTTAAAAACCAGTTGACCAGAAAACTCAGAGCCAGAAGGATCAGAGCCAGAGAGACAGCCGAACGGAAATTACCCATTCTTGTTTCCTGGACAATAGCAGTCGTCAGAACCCGGGTATAACCTTTAAGGTTTCCCCCGACCATCAGGACGGCCCCAACCTCAGAAATTACAGCCCCGAAAGCAGCGATGATGGCTGCCAGTTGCCCCATTCTGGCCTCTTTAAGAAGCACCGCAATCAGTTGAAAGCCGCTGGCTCCCAGAGCCCTGGCCTGAAGCAGGACATCGGGGTCCACCTGTTCCAGGGCCGCTAAGGAAAGACCAACTACCAGCGGTAGAGCTATAATGAACTGGGCGATGATCATGGCCGCCGGTGTGTACATCAGTTGAAGAAAACCAAGCGGCCCGCTGCGCCAGAAGAGCAGAGCGACAAAAAGTCCGACTACCACCGGCGGAAGGCCCATTCCGGTGTTGATAAGGGTGACCACGAATTTTTTCCCGGGGAATCGTCGGAAATAAAGGAAAATGGCCACCGGAAGACCGACCAGCATGGAAAGAACCGCGGCCGAGCCTGAAACCGTCAGGCTGAGCCAGGTTATTTCCAGAATTTCCTTCAGGTTCATGGCCACAGATCCCCGGTTGTCCCTTTCAGTTTTAAGGCTCTAAAAAGTGAGCCCTCTTCTTTTGAATCAGCCTTAAATCCGGAAATGATCCTCTGCGCTTTTTCGGAAAGGAGAAAGTTGAAAGCAGCCTCAGCCCCGGTGGTATTAACCCGACCTGATTTATTTTCAACGATGATGACTGAGTATATGTTCTTGAACTTATCGTCCCGGCAGAGAATCTTCAGGGCCAGTCCGGAACGAAGACGGACAAAAGTCGGATAGTCAGCCAGGATGTAAGCCTGTTTTTCGGAAGCCAGGCGCAAACTTTCTCCCATTCCCTGGCCGGTTTGAAGATACCAGGAACCTGACGGATTTATTTCCGCCAGGCTCCAGATTCTTAACTCCAGGTTATGAGTTCCGGAATTATCGGCCCGACTGACAAAAAGAGCTCTGCGGGCAATCCGGGAAAAGGCTTCAACAAAATCCAGGCCCCTTATACCCGCCGGATCTTCCTGAGGACCGACGATTATAAAATCGCTCGACATAAATTCTTCACGCCGCCAGCCGCAGCCTTCTTCCATAAACTTCAATTCCTGCTCGGGAGAATGGACCAGGAGGAGGTCAGCTGCCTGCCGTCTCCCCATTTCTAAGGCCTCGCCGCTACCAACCGCCAGCACCTTCACTCTGAATCCTGTCTCCCCTTCAAAAACCGGCAGGAGACGGTCAAGCAAGCCACTGTCGTAGAGGCTGGTGGTTGTAGCCAGGATAACAGGTTGAGCCATTCCCGCTGGCTGAGCCGAGGCCGGCGTTCTGTACTCAATGCTCATCTTATGACCGGGCCTCAGGCGGGAAGCCGTCCTGGAGACTGCAAAAATAATGGTCAGAATCAGGATTAAATACAAAAAGTAAAGGAATCTTCTTTTCTCCCGCCGATTATGATCAGTCATTATCTGTTTTTCTCTCCACTATCATTGTCTTTTTAACTCACTGCCCATCACCGCCAGCCCGGGCGTTTTTTCCGCCACTTTCTCTCCGATTCTTGTATTTTCCCATTAAAAAATCTTTGCTCCGGCAATCTTTTCCACTTCTTCTTCGCTTTCCTTTTCCAACTTTTATTTTTTCTTTCCTCCCATCAAATATTTGAACATCTCCTGCCCGCTCCGCCGTAGCTTTTTTTCTTATCAGTATTTTCATTCCGGCTCCAGCAACCAGATTTTCCACTTATTGTGTTTGAATCTCCCCTGTAATTTTTTTTTACCGGTCAGTGATTTTGCCCGCAGCCCTGAATTCGGCTGCTTCTTCAGCTCGCCCTGCCCTGTTAATCTCCATTTCCTTTGGTCAGAATCCGGCAATCCCGCCAATAAAAAAGGGCATGCCTTCCACCAGGAAAGCATGCCCTGAAATTTCAATGCGAACTCCTTTCCTGAGCGGGAGGCACGGCCGTTTCCAGCCCTACCCTGTCGGCCGGCGTCCATACCATCCGGGCTTCAGGCCCGCCGGCTCGGAGTCTAATTAATTATCAAAGACCTGAATCAGCTTAATAATATATGGGATTTGCCGCCCTCCGGTCAAGCCCGGCCGGGAGCGCAAACTGGCCGTCTGCCTCTGAAGCCTCTGGATGGCTACTCAACTAACCCGATAAATCAAAAGAATCCGGCCAGATTTCAGGGCTACAAATAGAGTACCGGGCTCGGCGCTGCCTCAGTGGAGATGAAATCTCTCAACCTGAAGCTGGCCCCAGGAGCCTTTTATTAATTACTTCCTCCATCTTTACGAAAAACATTAGATTTATGAGGGATCAGCCCTCTATTCTTGCTCCAGATCCTGTTCTGCTTTTCGTTTCCTGTCGCCTGTCTCAATCCAGTCATTTGACAGAATGATCCGATCATTAAACAATAATTCTGTCTGCAAATTTTCCGCCAGGAGTTAATTTATGAGGTTGATGAGAAAGCCATCTCAGTCTTTCCTGTTCCTTTTTAGCGCCCTGGTTTTCTGGTTTCTAATTTATGCTCCTGAATTCCGGGCCGAAGAAAAAGGCGAGCAGTCAGGGTTGCTCGGTCCCTGGAAAGCTACAGCCGAACTCAGCTATGTGGTTACCGGCGGCAATACCGCCACCTCCGCTTTCAGTCTGGGCACAAATCTCACCAGAAAGTGGACCCGAGACAGTTTGAGCCTGAAGACTTTCATCCTCCGCAGCACCGCCACCACCTACCTCCGCCGGGCAGTGGGGACAGAAACGGATTTTTATATCGAAGAAGAAACCAGCAAAGCCCTGGTGGCTGAAAATTACCTGATTGCCGGGGCTTATGAACGAAAAATCTCAAAACGCTTGCTCGGACAGCTCGGAGTCAGCTGGGACCGCAATAAATTCGCTGGAATTGACCGCCGCTACATGGTAATTGCCGGTCTGGGTTATGCCTGGATAGAAAAAGAAAAAACCAGTGTCAGGATGAATGCTGGCCTGACCTATTCCTCCAGGAAATACATAGAACAGGCGACTACTTCCTTTGCCGGCTTCCGCTTTGATTTTCTGGCCGAACAGAAATTTTCCGACAAATCATCGCTGTCCACCGTCTTTGTTTTCGATGAGAATTTAAAGGAGATGAAAGACTGGCGCTTTGACTGGACCAACTCTCTGAGTGCTTCCATTTCTAAGGCCCTGGCTCTCAAAGTTAGCTACAAGATGCTTTATGCTCATCTCCCCGCCACGGCCTTTATTCCGCTCTTTGACATTTATGGAGCACCTACCGGCCTGACTGTCCCCTATCCTCTAAAAAAACTGGACAGTTTTTTTACCACTTCCCTGGTCATCAATTTTTAAGAACAACCTATATCCACCGGCGAACCCGGGTCTAAAGCCACAAACCGGCAGCTTCAGACACCGATTCTCTTTCCACCAGGCTTATGGCTTCAGCCGGGCAAATGCTCCGACAGAGGCCGCAGCCATAGCACCGGCTCAGATCCACCTCGGCCCGCTGACCAGTCTTAAACGGAAAGTAGGCATTAAAGGGACAGATTTTCCGGCAGTCGCCGCAACCCAGGCACTTTTCCGGGTTCACGACAGCCACATATTCTCCTCTGAACATCACCGGAGCCTTATGAATTAGAGTGGTTCTCATGGCCATACATCCGGGAAGAGAGCAGTTGCAGAGCCCGCCTATAAAAGGGGTGATGAAGGTCCAGATGCTGTGGCATAATCCATCCTGCTCGCAGTGGCGCATCAGGCTCAGGGCCTGCTCTTTTGAAAGATATTCCAGACCACCGGTCCGGGGCCCGATCAGATAATCAGCCTTTATGCTTTTTAGAATACTGACCATTTCGCCCCCGCCCGGGGCCAGGCTTAAACCATAACAGTAGCGTTCTTCGGACCCCAGCCAGCTCTTCCGGCAGATACAGGCCAGACGAACCACGGAAGTGGCCAGCTCCAGAATTTTTTCCACATCTTCAATGGGGATGACCTGGCCGAAGTGGTAGGGCATCTGTCTTTTTGTTATCTTCTTCCGTATAATTCCTCTCAGGAGCGCTGGCAGGCGGTCGAGCCTGGTCAGAGCCTTTTCCCCCCGCTCCAGATGATCCGGGCTCTCGAAAAATTTCTCTATCATCCGGCGCCGTCTGAGGTCGCTCAACAGGTCTTGGGAATAGTTCCTGGCTTCCAGATACCACTTCTTCCCTTCCCCGTGCTGATGACAGAAATTACACATGCCGGTCCCATCGTTTCATTTATACCGACCCGTGTCAAGCTCTGGCCGTTTTTTATCAATGAATAAATAAGCTCCCGCATGGAGCTTATGGGGCAGATGATGACTTCCGATCACCTCAACTTGTTGAATATAAATACATTAAAAAAAGTCCTGGAAATGCCCTTGAGACCCTGGAGCGACCTCATAAACCTCATAAAATCGAGCCCGGGCTCCTGGCCATCGCCAGAAGACATAAATTTTTCCCTTATTTTTTACCTTTTTTACCTTGATAACTATCAGAATAAATAATCAAATCATACGAAGCTCAGCCTGGTTCAGGGCCTGAAACCCGAATCTTTCCGCATTTCCTTCTGCTCTGATACTTTTATAAGTTCAGTCAGCCAACTGGATGAGGGCCTATCTTAAATCAGCCTTTTGCTGCCAGCGGCTAAATGATTCTGTTTACCAGACTGAAGGATTTAAGGGAAACTATATATCAGAAACGAAAATTCATGACGATCAAAAGATTAATCTGGACTGAAATCCAGGCAATGTTTAGAATAAATACAGTTAAGACATGCGGACAGGATTTTTCCCGATGAGCCTCAACCGGAATAAAGCCGCTTCACCCCTGCTCTTAATCCTCCAGATGTTTTTAGTCTGCATCCTGTTTTTTTCATCTGCCTGTTCGAAGGGAGATTCGAGCATGATTAAAGCCGACAGCCTTAAATTGCCGGAAAAACTGGACGGCTGGGCACTCGAAGGTCCGCCTCAGAAGATAACCAGGGAGACAATTTTTGATTATATGGATGGCGGAGGCGAGCTTTATCTGGCTTATAAGTTCAACCAGCTTCTGGTCTTTAAATACCATAACGACAACCATGGTGAATTACTGGTCGAAATCTACGAAATGCAGCACCCGGATGAAGCTTTTGGCCTTCTATCCCTCGACTGGACGGGAGAACCGGTCATACTTAAGCCTGAGCTGGCAGAACTCCCTGCAAACCCGGTGGCTCCGGACATCGTCGCTCTATATGGAGAAGATCTGCTCAGAGCCCGCCTCGACAACCTCTATCTTCGCATCCTGGCTGAAAAGGAAACTCCCGGAAATAAAAAAATTATCCTGAAACTGGCCAGCCTGGTTGCGGCAAAGAGCCAGAGGTCAGCCCTGCCAGAAATCCTGAACCTGATTAAACCGGCCTCTGAAGCCCGCTGGAAGGTCAAAAAAAGCAGGACCGGCTATTTTCATTCCCATCTGATTTTGAATTCGTTATACTATCTGAGCCACGAGAATATCCTGCACCTCGATCGCGACTGCGATGGCCTGTATACAGAATGGTCAGAAGCCGACCCGGAATCACGTAAGACCTCCCGGCTGATTCTGATTAAATATCCCGAAGACAGAAGCGCCCGGCGGGCCCTTTCCGAGTTCAGAGAAGCTTATTTAGCTGAAAAATCAGCTCTGTCTGATGATACTGTTGGGGCTGAAATCAAGTCCGAAGACATTATTCAGCTCGAAGACGGCTGGCTGGCCTGGAAGCTCTCCGGCTCCTCACTGGCTCTGGTTTTTGAAGCCCCTGGTCCGGAGGCCGTGAAAGAAATATTGAATCAAATCCGCTGGAAATGATAGACTGAAAGTAATTCACCCAACGAGGGTTAAATGAGTGACCACAAGAAAACAATCACCCGCAGGGATTTTATAAGGGGCACCGTCGGCACCACCCTGGGACTGAGCCTGATCAAACCCGACTATGTCAGGAAATCCCTGGCCAGCCCGTCGCCGCAAAAATCCGCCGGAAAAAGCCTGGTGGTATTGATTCGCGACGAGAATGTCCTCGACGACCAGATGAACATCGATAAAAAGATCCTGGCCGGCATGGTGGACAGACTTCTTCAGGAAACAACAGGTAAAAAAGATAGCCGGCAGGCCTGGCTGTCGCTGGTAAGCCCGAAAGATGTCATCGGTCTGGTCCCCACTCCGATGATGAACCCCACCCACGACGAGCTTCTGGAGATAATAAAAGAATCCCTGGTGGCCGCCGGTGTTCCTGAAGAGAACATCAGAAGAGCCCAGGGCCGCAATGTGGACCTGACACCCATCACCGCCCTTATATCCGTTCCTGGTCTGAAAGCTCACTGGTTGACTGGCATCGGCACCGTCATCAAAAACTATATTATGTATTCGGGTGTCCCGCGGAATTATCATTATGAAGACAGCGCCAAGCTGGGAGAAATCTGGCATCTACCACAGGTGAAGGGCAAGACCAGACTGATTATCGTCGATGCCCTCCGTCCGGTCTGCGATAAGGGGCCGCAGTTTGACCCCCGTTACCGCTGGCCGTACAAAGGCCTTCTGGCCAGTACCGACCCGGT
>Ga0172365_10004850_pt1 | contig 9976 bp, 10 predicted proteins | sample LakKivSesite48cm_FD_114535 | JGI IMG/M metagenome (GOLD analysis project Ga0172365, IMG submission 114535) | Sediment microbial communities from Lake Kivu, Rwanda - Sediment site 48cm | ecosystem: Environmental > Aquatic > Freshwater > Lake > Sediment | place: Rwanda: Western Province, Lake Kivu... | reverse complement strand
TTTTGAATAACTATTTCCATTCTTAGTCTCTAATTCCTTTCTCTAACCCTTTCTAGTATGCATCAAAAAACTCTTACCTGGTAAAACTGAAAAGATCAGTTTATAACCAGGTAAGAGTTTTAATAAAATTAATAGGTGGCATCTAATCGGGGGAAAATAAAACCAGTTTCAGCATCCTCAAAAGGCCAAACAACCTTGGGTTCACCCTTAATCACCTGTAAAATTGTTGCCCTGGCGTATGGATTATCTCCCTTGCCATCAAGAACTATATGATTTACCGGAAAAGTTTCTACTGCAGGTCCAGAGGTTAAGTCAAGGCTCAAAAATGCTTTCCGTAGATTATCGGGATTTAATGGATCATCCGGAGAAAGGGAACCGGAAAGTTCGAGCGCCTCTTTTAAAATCCACATTCCATAATAATTCATTCCTGCCGCTTCGGTAGGTATATAACCAACCTTAGCCACAAATTGTTCAACAAATTTACGATTCTGTGGAGTATCCTTGGCTGGATTATAGCTATAGGTATTAGAATATCCTTCGGATATTTCACCTAATGATTTTATAGATTCAGGATCGGTATATCCGCAAGCTCCCATTCCGGAAATAAACTTGGGTATTTTATTTAATTCCTTGAAGGTCTTGGCAAAGATAATAGCATCCATAAAATAGGGGCAGTGAACTATAAAATCCGCTTGGGCAGCAGCAATACCATGTACAATAGAGGAAGCATCAGTAATATCGTATGGGTACTCCTTCTGATATACAATAGTAAGGCCATTATCTAAGGCACCTTGTACAGCACCCAGGGCATTACTCCTTCCAAAAGAAGAATCTTCGTTTAAAATTGCGACCTTCTCTATGGTTATGCCTGATTTTTTAGCCGCTTCCACTACAAACTCTACTGCAGATCTACCATGCATACTGGCTTTGGGGGCAGGTCTAAATAAATATTGTCTTCCCATTTCCGTTACATTATCTACCAAGGCATCGGCAACCAAAATGACTCTTTCCCTTTCGGTAATCTCAGAAGCTGCTGTAGTTAGACGACTAATATAAAGGCCTAAAACTGCTACTGGATGATGTTTACTTATGAGGCTTTCTGTAGCTAAACGAGCACTCATGGCATCTTCTCCTACATCCTCAGTGACTAACTCTAAAGGAATACCCCCTAAGGATAGTATCCCTCCAGACTCATTGATATGTTGTATCGCGAACTCCATACCAATTTTTGCTTCGGTTCCAAAAACTGCATGTGCCCCCGTAAGAGGTTCCAGACAGCCAATTACAATTTTTTTGGGCAATTCCACAGAAAAAACCGTTAAACTAAACAACATTAAACTCAAGAGTACAATTATAGAAAACTTAAATACAAAAAATGGTGAAATTTTTTTATTTAACATTTTTATACCCCCTTTTCTAATTTAATTCTGCTTATATATCATTCAAAGTTATTCTCTAAACTAAATAGTTTTTACACCTCCTCCCCATATTTATCTTTTATTATTATATAACAATTAGTAAAAAATGATAAGGAAGATATAAAATCAAAAAGGTAATTATTTTTATTGACATTAGGATTAGCTAATTTGGTATTCATGTTTCATTGCTCTAACTTAGCTAATATCATTTCGGATTATTTTTTAAAGTATGCCAGACTATCTTATGAATAACTCTAGCACACCTTTCTCCGGTGGAATAATTTGGAATACCGTGCTTTCTTAACTCTTCAACTCCCTCTTTTATTAATCTTCCGGCCATAAAACAGGCTAAGATTGGTTTGTCTATCTTCTTTTTTACTTCTCCTACTGCCCTAGCAATGCTTGTTGAATCCATCGAAGCAGTGGGAACAAAGATTACAATTAAGGCATCGTATTCGGGGGCGATGGTCTTACACACGGTAGTAAAATTTTCAGCACTACCATAAGCCAAAAGATCAAAAGGATTCTTTAAAGAAACATGGGAAGGGAGTAAGTCTTCTAATCTATTGATTAAGAAGTTAGAAGGTTCTGGAACCAGTAAGCCTAAATCTTCTAATTTATCCGTGGTCATTACCGCAGGACCTCCGGCATTAGTTATTATGGCAATTCTCTTACCGTTTATTCGGGGATAATGTTCTAATCCTCTACACAGATCAAACATTTCTTCTATATCCTCTACTCTTAACACTCCAAACTGTCTAAAGGCTGCCTCATAAACTCTATCTTCTCCAGCTAAAGAACCAGTATGGGAAGAAGTAGCCCTTTTTCCTGCTTCATATTTGCCTGCCTTAATAGCAATAATCGGCTTCTTAGAAACAGTATCCTTAATTTTTTGTAAAATCTTCCTTCCCTCCTCTACTCCTTCAATATACATAGTAATAATCCTGGTTTCTGGGTCATCTCGTAAATAATCGATTAAATCTGCCTCGTCCACATCACACCTATTTCCATAACTTACAAATTTGGAAAAACCAAAACCTAACTCCTCAGCCATCATTAAAACTGCACCCCCCAGAGCTCCACTTTGAGTAATAAATGCCGTATTCCCTGGTAGGGCACGTACTTCAATACTGGCAAAAAGATTATTTCTGGTATTCATAATCCCCGCACAATTGGGTCCAATAATCCTGATTTTATATTTCCGGGCAATATTTATTAATTCTTCTTCCTCCCTTAAATTACCTGTCTCAGAAAATCCTGCTGATATAATCACTACCGATAACACCTTTTGCTTACCCAAATCTTCTAAAAGAGCGGGGACAGAAGAAGCGGGAATAGCAATAATCGCTAAATCAAGGGCTAAATTCTTAAAATCTGAATAAGTTTTCATACCCAAAACCTGGGTATCGCTTTGACTTATCGGGTAGATCTCTCCTTTAAAGCCTCCTTCTACCATATTCTTCACCAGCTCAAAACCAGTCTTGCCCTCCTTCATGGAACCAAAGATAGCTACCGAATTAGGGATAAAAAATTTAGAAATATCATCTTTCATCTTGTTTTATTCCTTCTACTATTTGATAACCCCTCTCTAAGGCTTTAACGTTTTTTTCCAATTTACCAGGAACATTTTTCTCTAAAATACTCAATAAGACATCTTTATCCAGTGATAAAAAATTGGCAATAGCGCCTAACAAAATGATATTTTCAGCTAAAGGAAGACCAATTTCTATAGCTACTTTTCCCGCCTCGATCCAAATTATTTTTGCTCTGACCTCTTCAAATAAATGGATAATCTCTCTTTCCTGAGGATACCTCTCCGGATAAGCCATTAAATTAAGAGGGTATATCTTTCTTCTATTTAATATTGCTATTCCTCCTGGTTTTACAAATTCTAAAGTTTTTAAACCCTCAGCCAACTCCATAACTACAATTATATCCGCAGAAAGAGGGGGAATTCTCGATCCAAAGACCTCACCTATCCTTACTTCACAATGAACGGGACCACCTCGTTGAGCCATTCCTACTTGTTTATAAAACTTGACTCTTTCGCCCTTTTCTAATCCATAAGTAGCCAGAATTTGCCCTAAACTTACTACCCCCTGTCCACCCACTCCGGCTATATAAATATTATTTTCCATCTTCTATCACCTCTATTGCTCCGGTCGGACAGCTAAATTTACATAAACCGCAACCAAAACAGTCCACCGTAATCTCCATATATGGTCCTCTTCTTCCCTCTTTAGGATGGAACACCATCGCCGGACAACCCAAGGAATTTAAACAAATTCTACAACCTGTACATTTCTCTAGATTTACTTTATACTTAGGTAATTGAATTTTCCTTCTTCTAGCCTGCAGGGCGCATTCACGCCGAGATATTACTACGGAAACACCAGGATATTTAATGGCCTTTGTTATTGCTTTTATCGCCTCTTCTGGTTTATAAGGATCAATAACCTTTAGTTCTTCAACTCCGCAGCCTCGGCAAATTTCCAGAATATCAACTCTTTGGGTATTCTGGTTATTATTAAATACTAAGGTACCTGGATTTTCTTCAAACCCAGTCATAGCGGTCCATCCATTATCTAAGATAATAATAGTTAGAGGCACCTTCTGATAAATCGCATTAATGAGGGGAGGAATACCGGCATGAAAGAAAGTAGAATCTCCAATAGTTGCAATCACTGGTTTATCTATGCCACCATGTTTAAATCCTTGAGCCAAGCCTATACTAGCCCCCATGGCTATCTCCGTCCAGCAGGATTCAAAAGGTTCATTCATCCCTAAAATAGTACATCCTATATCTCCGGTAATAATAATTTCATCTTTTTTATATTTTAAATTTTTAATAGCCTTATTAAGGGCAAAATAAGTTCCTCGATGAGGGCAACCCACACAGAAAGAGGTGGGCCGTTTTACCTCTAACTCTTTTGCTTTTTCCTTAATTTTGGAATCCTGTTCAGGCTCAAACTCTTTTCCCATAAAAACTTCTAGTGCCTTCTTTATATGTTTGAAGGAATAACCTCCCACCACTGGTAAAAAGTCTTTATTTAATTTCCCCCAGATATCCACTGGCTTTTTCATTAGCGAGGCAATCCTTCTAACTTCGGTCTCTACAAAAGGATCCAGCTCTTCCAAGATTAATACCTTATCAACTTTCTCTAAAAATTTTTTAATTCTTTCCTCCGGTAAGGGATGTACTAAACCAATTTTTAACCAGGAAATTTTTAAATTGTATTTCTTTATGACCTCTTTAAAATTTCCTTCCACTGCTCCGGTATAAATTATTCCTTCTTTGTTCACTTGGTTCAAAAACATCTCATTTACCTTTATTCTATACTCAGAAATATACTTTTCCACATACTCTAATGCCTTAGTTAACCGGAGAAGAGCATCCTGATGTTGAGAAATACACCATGAGGAAGCCGCCTTAGTATATCTGGTGATATCTTTTTCCAGAAAGGCCTCCCTATTCTTAAAAGATAACTTTTCTCCAGTTTCGACATCGGAAGCCAGGTGAGAGATATCAGTGGTCGATCTCAAAAAAATAGGTCCAGCAATCCTTTCCGATAATTCAAAGGCTAATTTTACGTAATCCAGACATTCTTGCTGGGAAGCCAGATCCAGCATAGGAACAATCATTAATTTCGCATAATGACGAGAATCCTGTTCCACCATACCGGCATGCGCTCCTGGATCATCAGCGACAAAAATAACTAATCCTCCCCGACATCCACTATAAGCGATAGAAGCTAGAGAATCAGCGGCTACATTTAACCCGGACATCTTCATAGTAACCATAGCTCTTTTACCCACCCAGGCAGCACCAGCCGCAATTTCCAAAGCCACTTTTTCGTTTATACTCCATTCAATATGTTGAATACTGGAATCTATTCTATTTTGCAGAGAAATTAAAGTAAGAATAACTTCTGAAGAGGGAGTACCGGGGTATCCAGTAATTACTTCTACTCCTGATTCAATAACCCCTTCAGCAATGGCCTCATTTCCAGTTAACAATTTTTTCAAAATTACACCTCCTTTTTACCAGTTATTCTTTGGAAAATATTCTTTAAAAAATTTGAACAGCCTACCCAAACATCATCTTCATTCACATTTTATCCTAATCCAGGAATTTCCCATTTTTTTTCTAACTTATTTAGCAATTTAGTAACCACAGAAACTATTAATAAGTAGATTACTCCTACCACTAAAAATACTTCCGTATATTTGAAATAACGGGAAGCAATAATCTTTCCTGCGCCAGTTAATTCTACACAGGTCACCATAAAAGACAAAGAAGAATATTTGATTAAATAGATAATTTCATTAGAACATCCGGGAATAGCTCTCCTTAAGGCTTGTGGAAGAATTATATTCCAAATTGCTTGAATCCTGCTCATCCCCAATGATTCAGCAGCCATCATCTGATTCTCCTTGATTGACTGTATTGCCCCTCTTATATATTCAGAATGGTAAGCACAACTACAAAGGGTAAAACCAATAACTGAGGCTACAAAAGGCGAAAAGAAAATACCTAACGAAGGCAGACCATAATATAGGATAAAAAGCTGAACTAACAAGGGTGTTCCCCGGAAAAAAATTACATAGACAGTACAAAGAAATGAGGTGATTCTATTTCCATAGACCCTTCCTACGGCTATTAAAATTCCTAGAATTAGACCAGTAGGAATAGATAAAATTATTAGTTTTATGGTAACCAATGCTCCTTCCAATAAAGGAGGCATCAGAATATTGCGAATAAAATAATAAAATTCATTCATCTCTTTTTATTCTATTCTCCATATAATTCAATTATTTTCTTCAGAAATCTTTTAGTACGTTCATGTTTAGGGTTAATAAAAAGCTGTTGAGGCTCTCCGCTTTCCAATATTTTCCCCTCTTCCATAAATATTATTTCATTTGCCACTGAACGGGCAAAACCCATTTCATGGGTCACTAAAACCATAGTCATCCCTTGTATAGCCAAATTTTTTATAACCTCTAGTACTTCTCCGATTAATTCTGGGTCAAGGGCAGAAGTAGGTTCATCAAAAAGTATAACTTTGGGATCCATTGCTAAAGCGCGAGCTATAGATACCCGTTGTTTTTGCCCTCCTGAGAGTTGCGCTGGATATAGATAGGCCTGATTTTCTAAACCAACTTGCCTTAATTCTTCCATCGCTTTCTGTCTGGCTTTATCCTTGTCCATTCTCTTTACTTTAACCAGACCTATTTCAACATTTCCCAAAGCATTTAAGTGATCAAACAAATTAAAATCCTGAAAAACCATTCCCATTTTTTGACGAAATTGATTGATATTTTTTTTGGTGTGAGTTACTTCTTCTCCTTCTAACCATACTCGCCCCTTATCCGGGATAGTCAATTGATTTATGCAACGAAGAAGAGTGCTTTTCCCTGTTCCAGAAGGACCAATAATCACTTTAGTTTCACCCTTTTTCACCTTAAAAGAGATTCCGCGCAATACTTCATGCCCCTTATATGTTTTATGGATATCTTCAACCTCTAAAACTATATCCTTGTCTCTTCCTTTTTGCATTTAGTTCAAATCTCCCTTCTTCCATATGCATAACCGGGAATTCTTACTTTTTTCTCTAAAAGATTAAGAATTTTTACTCCTCCATAAGTTAAAATAAGAAAAATAAAAGAACAGGTTAGAAAAATTGGCATTGGTTTATAGGTACGAGTTGAAATAAAATTTGCTCTAGTCAAAAGCTCCATCACACTAATAGCATAACAGACTGCAGAATCCTTCAAGATAATCGAATACTCATTTGACCATCCCGGAATAGAAATTCTAAGAGCTTGGGGAATAATTATATTCCGTATAGCTTGTATCTTACTCATTCCTAAGGACAAAGCAGCTAACATCTGTCCTTCCCCCAGTGATTGTATACTGCCTCTAAAAATCTGCGACTGGTAGGCAGCGCTTCTTAAACCCAAAACCAGGATGGCAGAAACAAAAGCAGGTAAATTAAGCCCGATAAGAGAAAACAATCCAAAATAAAAAAGAAAAAGAAGAACTAATATAGGAAGTCCTCGGAAGAACCAGACATACAAGAAAATCAAATTAGCAATTAATCTATTGCCATAGACTTGTCCTATGGCCATGGGGACACCCATAACAAACCCTAAGAGCAAAGCTCCTCCGACTAATCCCATAGTTACCAAAGAACCTTTGAGGAGATAAGGAAGAGCTTGAAAAATCATCAAAAAATTTTCCATCATAACTTTACCTTTTCTATATTTATTTAGATATAGAGGGAAGTAAACTATTAACTAGGCATCCCTCTATATCTAAGATTTTTATAGCTAAGGTACTTGTTTTCCTCTTTGTCTATTCAGTGAAGTATTTGGCGATTAATTCATCCCATTTGGGGGACTTTTTTAATCTGGTTATCCCTTCGTTAAGCATATCTTTTAATTCTTTGTCTTCTTTTCTTACTGCAACTCCATATACTTCGCCGGTCTTAATTATCCCAACAATCTTAATAGGCTGTCCTTTTCTTAAAGCATCTTCAATCATAACATCATCCATCATAGCTGATTCTATTCTTCCATTGACTAAATCTGTCAAAGCTAAAGAAAAGCCTTCATATAATTTAAGATTATCCTTTGGAAGTATGCCAGTTTTCACTAGATTCTCTTCAATCCACTCTGCAGCTGTACAACCTCTCTGACTTCCCACAGTGTATTTACCACATAAAGCAGCAATAATATTGAGCTCTGAATCTTCACGAACACAAAGGGCTTGATTAATTTCCCAGTAAGGTATGGAAAAATCTACTACTTTCTCCCTCTCTTCGGTGATAGACATCCCGGAATAAATAAGATCTATTTTACCAGCCAATAGACTAGGTATTATACCATCCCAAGCTGTTGGTTGATGTTTAACCTTAAAGCCCATCTCCTCAGCAATCCAATTCAGACACTCTACATCAAATCCAGCGGGATTACCTTTTTCGTCCACATAGGCAAAGGGAGGATAATCTGGGTCAATACCATTTATATATACCTTCTCTGCGCCTAATGTATTACTACTACAAATGCTAGCTAATAACAAAGTAAAAGTCACCACTATTAATAATTTTTTATTTCTCATTCTTTTTCACCTCCTTCCAGTTTATATTTTTTAATGCCTAATAGACCTATTCTACATAAACTTTAACAATCCTTCAATAAAATGTAAAAAATTAACTTTCTTCTCTTCTTTTCTTTTCTTTTATACCTTTTAGAATTTTTAAATCACAAACATCAACATCCTTAAAATTTCAAAATAATCCTCGGTTTCAAATAATAAATCGGTAGGAGAAAGCTGCCTAATTCCGGGGTAGAAAGATGAGCGATAAGCCTGGATATGCCTTCTAAAAGACAATTCAATTTTAAAATGCTCAGGTAATTTAATCTGGCAATTTCGAAAATCACTTTTTAGAATAGACATAACTTCTTCTTCTATCCTTTCTAGGGCAAGCTGAGGGTGAATGCTGACGGTAGAATTACCAATCCCTTTATTAACTGCCACTGTTCTGATATTGTGGTTAATCTTCCTGGCTTCCATACAGATTCCTTCATCCCCACTAACGAAGACCACTGGTATCTCCATACTGGCTGCAATATAACTATGAATCAAAAATTCGCTGGCTGATTCTCCATTCAATCTTATTGAACTTATTTTTGCAGAGCTCAGGGTATGAGATAAAGGATTAGCTCCCGAACCGCTAAAAGAATGGTAACCAATCATTAATAAGGCATCAAAAGTCTTATCCAACTCCTGAACCATGGAAAAAGGATGCTCACTCCATCCGCGGACTAATCTAATTATTTTGGGTAAGTCATCTGCTAAGATATTCCTCCCGGTATCGTGGGCATCTTTAATCCAGATTTCCTTTACCCCTGCCTTAATTGCACCCTCACAGGCTGCCTTAACTTCTCTGGTCATCTGCTGGGCAAATCTCTGATAATCAGGTTTGGTCTTTTCAGTCTCATCCCAGTGAGTTATTCCAGTAACTCCTTCGATGTCCGCGCTTATATATATTTTCATAAAAAATTCCTCCTGAATAAATTTTATTATTTAATCTATGGAAATGTTTCGTAGAGCTGATCAATTTTTCTTTTTTGCTCCTATTTTAAAAGATCTCTATTTCTAAAAAATAACCAATATATAAAAATATGAAAGAAATAAAATATCTTAAAACTATTATCGAATATTTCCTGAGGAAGTAGGGGAAATTCTCCACAAGTGAAATGGATTTCCATAATCATTTCCAAGTAAAAATAAATTAATAATCTTATTTTACAAATATATATAAATTTAGGATTTAGTTAAAACTTTCTAAAATAATTAAAAATAAAATTTTACATCTTAAATCTACGAGCTATATTTTCATCAGGTTTAAGATATTCAATTTCTTCAATAAATATTTCTATCAAGGTAAAATTTGGGTCATCAGGGCTTTCCCAAAATTTATTGAAAAAATCACAATGTTGAGCAATTTTTTCCTTTTGTTCCCTATTTTTAATAATTTTTGTCCATCCAGTTC
>Ga0172365_10004849_pt1 | contig 9976 bp, 7 predicted proteins | sample LakKivSesite48cm_FD_114535 | JGI IMG/M metagenome (GOLD analysis project Ga0172365, IMG submission 114535) | Sediment microbial communities from Lake Kivu, Rwanda - Sediment site 48cm | ecosystem: Environmental > Aquatic > Freshwater > Lake > Sediment | place: Rwanda: Western Province, Lake Kivu... | reverse complement strand
GACACCTGGACTCGCTGCGCGGATTTCCTCTCCTGTGGCTCCATCTGCGGTTTCGGGCTCGCGCCCGGAGTTGAGCACGACGTGATATGGGCGCTTGAAGGTTCAGGCTGAAGTCAGTCCGAGCTCTTTACGAGCACAGACGGCGGGACCGTCTGGACACAAATGGACTCTTACTATGACGACGGCGGGTGCTGCATCGTCCATCCGGATTCGACCAACCTGATTCTCACCGGCGGCAGAGGTCCTCTCACCCAGACCAACTGGTCGTTCGTCATATCCTGCTCGCGCGACGGCGGCAACAAGTGGACGAGGTGCAATCCGGTGCCGGCCTCGGCGGGATTCTGTCGCGCGCTCGCGGTAGCGCCTTCGCAGACGAACGTCATCTATGCGGGCGGCGCGATTGCGGGCGCAAGCGCCGTCTATCGCTCGACGGATTTCGGTACAAGCTGGACGAGGACCGCGACCGCGCCGACCGACACGGTCCTTTCGCTTGAGGTGCGCCCGAGCGACGCGGCTACGGTGTTCGCGGCCACGCCGGATGGAGTGTTCAAGACCACGAGCTCAGGCGCAACCTGGACCAATCTGCACGGCGGCACCAACCTGCGCGCGGTGCTTGAGTTTCCCGGCAGCCCGGACACGCTGGTCGCGGCCGGGGCAGCGGGTGTGTCAATCTCCTACGACGGCGGCGCGACCTGGCATCCGATGAACGCGGGGCTGGACGGCCGAGCAGTCCTGTCGCTTGCCTTCGCCGAGCACGACGGCAGCTACCTGATTGCGGGTAGCGCAGGCGGTTCGTGCTATGCGTGGCAGTTCGAAACCGGAGTAGCGGAACGACCGAAGGCCGGGGACGGGAGACGGGAGGCGGGCGCCTTCGACGCCTGGCCGAATCCGTTCGTGTCGTTCTGCAGTGTCGTTGGCCGCGAGCGCGAAGAGTTCAGAGTCTTCGACCATTCCGGACGCGAGGTCGGTCTGGACCGGGGAGAACGGATTGGCGCCGCGCTTCCGGCCGGGGTCTACTTCCTGCTACCGGCCCAAGCTCAAGCACAAGCCCAAGCTATGGTTCGGATTGTGAAGCTGCGGTAGCCTCAAGCTACAAACCACAAGCCTCAAGCTTCGGAGTCGAACTCCAAAGCTTGGGGCTTGAGGCTTGAAGCCCGTTCACTACTGCTGGTACTCGTCGCCGTTTTCTTCTTCCGGCGCCTCCTCGCGGTCGCGGCGGTCCGGCCGGTAATTGTTGAAGTTCCAGGTCAGATTCAGGCTGAGCATCGGAGCCGAGCGCTCAAACCGGACGTGGCTATAGAAGTCCGGTCCCTCGGAAGTTGACTCGAACCGGCCGCTGCCGAACAGGTCCCGCGCCTGAAGGGTAATCGAAAGCTGGCGGTCGAAGAACTGCTGTCTCAAGGCGGCGCTGGAGATAAGGTGACCTTCGTCGCGTCCCTGGGCCGACACCTCGGGGCTTTCGAAGTGGAGGCTCAACTGAAGCCTCGTCTGCGTCGGCAGGCGGAATTCGTTTGAGAACCGGCCCTCCCAACTGAAGCTCTTGTCCGAGTTGCCAACGCTGGTGACCAGCCGGTAGTCGTAGAGGTCGCCGGACAGGTCGATGCTCCACCATTTGCGAAGCTGGAGGTCGAAGAGGAGTTCGGTGCCGAGCGAGTAGTCGGTACCGACGTTGTCGGTGGTGAAGAGGATGACGCCCGGAGAATAGACCGAGCGCAGGTGGTCAATCTTGTCGTGGGTGACGCGATAGTAGGCTTCGGCCGAAATCCGGCTCTCGCCCAGCGGCATCTGCCAGCCGGCTTCCAGCGCGTCGGTAAGCTCCGGGCGCAGATTCGGATTACCGACCTGGACGTTATAGGCGTCGCGGTGGGATAGGAACGGCCAGAGCTCCCAGCCGCGCGGCCGCTCGATGCGTCGCGTGTAAGACGCCATCACCTGTTGCTCGGCCGCAAGCTCGTAGGAGAGGTGCAGGCTCGGGAAGTAGTCCCAGCGTTTCAGCGGGATTGGCGCGCCGGTGTCTCCGGCCACGAGCCGGTCGGTGTGCTCCACTCGGAACCCGGGCTGTAACCCGAAGTTCCCGAACTTCCCCGAGTACTGGGCGTAGAGCGCGAGGATGTTGTCGGAGTAGTCGACCGATTGGCCGTATAAGAGGCTATCGCGAGCGGCTTGGGACACGACCCCAATTGAGGACAATTGGGTCATGTCCCCGCCGAGGGCCCAGGTCGAGTCTATGCTCTTCGCACGGTGAATGGAGGCCTGGGCGCCGGCCTCGAACTTGTCCTCCTGGCGGAGCGGCAGGGAGTAGTCGAGCTTGAGCTGGACCGGCTGGCGCGGCCCGGTCTCCTTCTCGTGCAAGCCGCCTAAGAGCCTTGAATCCGGCGTGCTCAATCGGTTGACCGACCAGTCGTCGCTGCCCTGTCGTCGGTAGTTGACCGAGGCCGAGAGTTCGTGGCCTTCCCGGCCGAACGTGTGCTTGTGTTCGGCGTCCGCCGAGAGGTAGTAACCGCCGTGGTTTGAGGAATCCCGGCTCACCTCAAGGGCAGTGTCGGCCAGGGCCGAGGTCCAGCGCGTGTAGGTCGCAGTCTGGTTCATCCCGAAACCCATGCCGCCGAATCGGAGCCTGAGGCTCGTCTGGTCGTTCTCCGAGAACTGGTAGTCGCCGCCGGCGCGCAGACCGTAGAAGTTGTGTCCGCGGTCGCCTGAACCGGTTGAATTGCTGAAGGTCGTGTCGCCGGTGCTGCTGTCCCGGGTCCAGCTCTCACTCAGTCGCGAGCCCGGAAAGCGGCCGCGCCTGAGGTTGGCGCCGCCGAACAGAGAGAGCCGGTTCCGGCGGTAGCTCAGAAGGAAACTGCCGCCGTAGCGCTCGGGCCAGCCTGCGTCAAGGCTCGCGGTGCCGCTGACGCCGGCCTGCTTCTGTTTCTTCAGCAGTACGTTGACGATGCCGGATACCCCTTCGGGGTCGTACTTCACCGAGGGATTGGTGATTATTTCGATCTTATCGATGGTCCCGGCCGGAATCTGCTGGAGCGCGTCCGAGCCTTCGACCGGCGAGGGCTTGCCGTCGATGAGCACGGTGTAGTTCGAGCTGCCGCGCAGGGTGAGGTTGCCTTCGACGTCCACCTTTACCGAGGGTACGTTCTCGAGCACGTCCACGGCGGTGCCGGACGCGGCAGTGGCCATCTTCGACACATCTACTACCTTCTTGTCAATGCGGTATTCGAGCGTGGGTCGTTCCGCGGTCGCCTCGACCCCCGGCATCGCGACCGCGGACTGCCGGAGCGTCAGCCGGCCGAGGTCACGAACCACGCCCGGTCCCACTGCCACGTCCCGCACCGTTTTGTCGCGGTAGCCAATGAATGATACTTCGAGGAAGTACCGGCCGGGTCGGACTCCGGTCAGGACGAAGCGACCGGTCTTGTCGGTGATAGTGCCGTTGACCTGGGAGCTGTCGTGCTGGCGGTGCAGCACGATGTTGGCGTACTCGATAGGCACGCCGAGGTCGACATCAAACACCTGGCCGGCAATCGAACCGGCGGTAATGGCGCGGGCCGCTCCGGGCGCGGGCTGCGCGAAGAGCCCGCCGACCGCGGAAAGGGCTAATAGAGTAACGGCTGCCAGAGGCAGCCGGAAGTTCCTGAATTCCATTCAACAATGATACCACAGCGTGGGCGGTCTGGGAAGCACTGCGGAGGAAAGGACAGAAGCACCTTGTCCTTCGTCCAGACTTGACCGTGTCAGGGAGCAGGGTACGATTGCGGCATGAAGAGGCGCGTGTTTGCGGCAGTCATTCTGTGCCTTGCGGGCGTCGGCGCGGCGCAGCCGGGCCCGGGTCAGAGAGGCGGAACAATAATCGGGCGCGTGTTCGAGGTAGAACAGGGGACTGCCGTGGAGTATGCCAATGTCGTCCTCTTCTCGTTGCCGGAGAGCGTGCAGGTGAACGGCGCAGTCACGGACAAGAGCGGCGGATTTCGGTTCGATGGCTTGAAGCCCGGCCGCTACCGAGTCGAGATGTCGTTCATCGGCTACGGCAGCCGGACCGTGAAGGAGGTCGAAGTCCGGGCCGGGGAGCCGTGCGACCTGGGCCGAATCGGGCTCGAGCTGAAGCCGATTGCGGTTCCTGGGGTCGAGGCGGTGGGCGAGAAGCCGGCAATCCGCTATGAGGTCGACAAGAAGGTCGTCGATGTGACCAAACAGCCCAACGCGAGCTCCGGCACTGCGGTCGACGCGCTGCGTAACGTGCCATCAGTCAAAGTGGACGTCCAGGACAACGTCACCGTGCGCGGCAGCTCCAACTTCAAGGTGCTGATTGACGGCAAGGCCACTCAGGAAGAGCCGAGCGACGCGCTGAAGCAGATACCCTCTGCCACCATCCAGAACATCGAGATAATCACGAACCCGTCAGCCAGGTACGAGCCGGACGGCACGGCCGGCATCATCAACGTGGTCCTCAAGAAACAGAAAGGGCGCGGCACGAGCGCGCTAGTTAACGCCAACGCCGGCCCCGGCGACAGGTACGGCGGGGATGCTCTGCTCGGATACAAGCAGGGAATTGTGAGCCTCTATGCGGGCGGCAACCTGAACCGCTATGTGTTCAACGGTGACGCGAATGCCGAGCGTCGGACCTACGATGCCCTCGACACGGTCGCTACCATCAGCGTCGGCTCGACCCACGGCGGGCCGTTTACGGGCGGGCTTAGGGCCGGGCTCGAACTCCAGGATGGGCCCATGGACAAGTCGAGCGTGTCAGGCCGGTTCCGCCTCTTCAAGACCGGCGGCATCGACACGAACTCGGTGACCGAGCATTACCAGCCCGGTGACTCCTGCCGGCATTACACTGCCGACGGCGGGTGGACGTGGGCCGGGCGCACCTACTTCATGCTGGCCGACCACGAGCATCTGTTTGACACGACCGGGCATAAGCTGGTTGCCAGCGCGTCGCTCGGCGGACGCTCGGCGATCTCGACCGGGAGGAGCGAAGAGTTGGATTCAATCGGGGACACGACCTACGGCCGTCTGACCGATAATGACGGCCTGTGGCATCGGCTTGACGCGGAGGTCCAGTATACGCGGCCGCGGTTCGGCGGGGGCAGCCTCGACGCCGGCTACGACGGGTGGTGGGAACGGACCGATGCCCGGACCAACACGGACCTGTATGACCGGGTCACGCACCGATACGTGCACGACACGATATCCAGCCGGCCGTACTACGGGACAGAGTGCGTGCACGGGGCGTACGCGACGTGGTCGTGGTCGCTTAAGAGGCTCGGAGTCCAGCCCGGGCTGCGCGTCGAGTACGACAGCCGCCTGGTCAAGCTCACTGATACGGACTCGGCCTACCCGATGAAACGCTGGGACTGCTTTCCCGGGCTGCATCTTTCCTACTCGCTGCCTGCGAACCAGCAGGTCACGACCGGCTACTCGCGCCGGATTGACCGGCCCACCGCCTGGGACCTAACGCCGCTTGCAACCTGGTATGACGCCCACACCATCGGCCGGGGCAACCCCTCGCTCCGGCCGCAGTACACCGACGCCTACGAGGGCTCCTATCAACTTCCCTTCGGCGCGAGCTCGCTGAATGCCGGCGTCTATTATCGGGTCACGCACGACCTGTTCGAGTGGGTGACGGCGACCTCTGATTCGACGGCGCTGTTACAGACCGTCCGCAACGTCGGCAGCGACCGCTCGCTCGGGGTGGAGTTGTCAGGGACCTTGAGCCCGCTCAAGTGGCTGACCTTAAGCCCGAGCGCCAACCTCTCCGACTATTGGTTGCTGCTCGAGGACCAGGACTCCACCGGCCACAGCCTGGCATGGAGCGCCTCGCTCGACCTCGATGTCCACCTGGAGTCGGCGACGCAGTTCCGGCTGAGCGGCAACTACTATGCCCCGACCGCCACATCCCAGGGCAGGCAGGGCGGCTGGTTCGACACCAACATCGCCCTCAAGCAGAGTTTCCTGAAGCGGGCGCTGTCGGTCACGCTTCGGGTCAGCAACCTGCTCGGCCGCGGCATCTGGCGTTCGGTTTCCGAGGGGCCGGGGTTCTACACCGCCTCCACCTGGCGCGCCGAGCCGCGCGTCATTACTTTGGCCGCGAGCTACAACCTCAACAGCTTCAAGCTCGAACCGAAGATGAGGGCGGGCGAGGGAATCGAGTCGGAAGGCGCCGGCGGCGCGGGCGGCGGAGGCGGCGGCGGACCGCAGCGCTAGCTGGCTTGGGCCCAGGGGTCAGGGATTAGGCGCCAAGGATTGGGGGGCATGTCTGTTTGACTCTGTCCCGACAATCCGTGTCCATCTGTGTCAATCCGGGCAGGACGGCCGGCCCGAGAGCTCGGCTATGCGGCCACGCAGCTCGGCCAGCACCGACAGTGTATCGAGCCCCGCTTCCACTGCCCAGCGCTCAAGCCCCTCGAGCCTGGGTTTGAGCTTGCGTTCGTCGCTGGTCCGACCCAGCAGGCTCAGCAGTTTCCGCGCGTAGACCCGGAGGCGAATCGCCTCGGGCGACGCCGCACCCAGGCCGGCCGCGCGGATTCCATCCTCGACCAGCAGGTTCAGCCGGCGTTGCGCTTCCTGCGCCTTGGCATAGGCCCGGGCGTGCGCGACCCGCTTGCGTACGGGCTCCGGCCTTGGCCTTGCCTTCGTGACGGCGTGGTCGTACTTCTCGACGGCCTTGGCGACGCTTGTCGGCAGTTTGCGCGCAAGACTGCGCACGCGCTGGTACCCGCGCTGCTCAATCACCGTGGGCTGCGATGTGTAGGCGTTGAGGAGGTCGGCGACGTCGCTGAACGAAGCCCGACACGCCCGCAGATAGTCAGCCACGAACCCGAATGACGGGTAGGGGACACGGCCGCATTCGAAGCGGCTGATGAGGTAGGCGCAACCCTTGCCCTGCCTGCCCATCAGCACGGCGAGTTCCTGCTGCGTTACGCCGGCCTTCAGCCGCAGCTCGCGCAACCGCGCGCCCATCTCGCGCGAGAACTTGAACGTCTCTTTCGACCGTTTCATATCGTAGCCGCCATTGTCCGCATTATACAGGTCTGTATAATGCGGGTCAATCGCGCGGATGGGGGATAAGAGGAGGAATCCGAAGAGGTTCAGGTCGCCCTGAGGGTCGCGGTGGGGGTCGCTCCGGGGACGGTTCGGGATGCGACTCCTGCCGGGAGTCGGAGCGCGACTGTGAAGGCCGGTCTGACGACGACTTTCACGGCGAGTCTCGCCGCGGTTCTTCGGCCGATTCAGACGGAGACCTGGAGCGCGAACTGCGATACCGCTTCGGACCCGACTCTCTTCGTCGCTCTCATCCCCTTTCTCAGGGTGACCTGTAACGCGACTCGAAGAGCGACCTGCGGCGCAACTCGCGTGAGGACTTGCGGGGCGACTTACAGCGTCACGACCCCGGGGATCCGGCGTGTTACGTTGCGCGCTGGAGCTACGGAAGGTCGGCGGATTTCAGCTCGAACTGCCACGTCGGCGACGTGAGGCCCTCGCCCTTCACTGCCCCGAAGCCGTCTGCGTAACATACTCGATATACCGCTTGCTCAACATTCCCCTCGTAGTAGTCTAGCTGGTAGCAGTCTTTGAATGTCCCCGCAGGTACGATGACGCCCTTCCTCCCGGCCACGACTGCCGAGTCAGTCCACCAATCCCACCATCGCCAGACATCGCCTACCTCGAGGGGTTGCACCACAACCACAGCCGGCGATTCGCCTCCATAGGCTCCAAGCCAGGTAGTGTCATGGCTAACTGCGTAGTAACGGAAGCCGTCGAGGTAGCTGAACGGGAACACGGTCGAAAGCGAAACGCCACTATCCGCTGTGGCCCTGGCGTGGTGCGTGATGCCGTGGACATCGGTGACGGTGATGGTGAATGTCCCATTTCCTGAAGAGCCGGTCAGGTTGCATGTCCACTTGCTGCCAAGCTCCAGCGGAAACCAACCTTGTGATGCCTTTTTGTGGCAGCTTACGGTCAGCAACGCCACGGGGACGAGGAGGAGGGCGAGAGGCCTGATGCGTCTGCTTATCACTGGGCGAATTCTAGGATTGGCTGCCAGAGATGTCAATGATGCTGCCCCGCGCCCGCTAGCGCGTTCGTTCGGGCGCGAGCTTGGTTAGCACCAGCCCGTGCGAGCTTCCTACCAGAATGTAGCCTCCGTCTGAAGTCCCTCTGAGGCATTGCGCAGGCGTGGCAGTAGTCATTCGCCAGCGCTCCTCGCCGCTCGCATCGGTTCTCACCACGTAACCTGAGTATCGCTCGGGGGACGCCTCGGAGCCGGTGGCAACAAGCCCGAGGCCATGAGGATCACTGTCCCCTGCTAGTTCGACCCAAAACCCAACGCTGCTTCGAAGCGTGTCCTGGTAGCTTTTCTTCCACGTCAAGTTGCCCTGTGAATCGGTTTTGAGCAGGTACGTGGAGATTCTTGGGGACGGGTATCCGACTGACAGCGGTCCGGTAGACTCACCGGACCTCACGAGGCCCGTTGCGGCATCCCCGCCGTCTGGCGTCTGGAGGACCGAGGATACAGAAAGAACGCTGTCATACGTCTTGCTCCATTGAAGGTTGCCGACGGAGTCCAGCTTGATTAGGGTCCTCGCGCCAATGATGAACCCTCCGTCTGTAGTCCGCTGCATAGGAATGCTCTGTGTGGTGTACCAGCTTGGGCAAAACGTCTTGCTCCAAAGCAACGTTCCCAGGCTGTCGGTCTTTAGCAGTTGCCCTCCGGCGAGGCCATTGGTTGCCACGGCGTAGCCGCCGTCTTCGGTCTGTAGCACGGAATAGGCCTGTGAGGCAGTCGTGCTCAGAATGGAGTGCCAAGTCAGGTTCCCGAGTATCCCGTACTTCGCCAGGTAGACCCCGTACGCTCTGCCGGGAGCTAATGCATGTCCGGCAAGCACATAGCCGCCATCCAGGGTTTGGATGACCGACTTGGCATCGCTCTTGAGAGTCCAGTCACCGGTTCTCTGCCACTCGATATTCCCGAGCGAGTCAGTCTTGACCACGTAGTACCGCCTACGGTCGCCGGTGTCTGGGGCAGTTGTCCCCGCGGCGACGAAGCCGCCATCTCTTGTCTGAACGACGCAGTTACCCGAAGACGACGCGGAGTATGTCTTGGTCCATTGCACCGTCGGCGGCGTTTCGGTCGGGGTCTGGGCGCGGGCCGTCGTCACGGCCTGTTGCGCAGTCAGGTCGCTCCGCTGTTTCCTCTCCGCCGAGCCTCTACGTGTGCACCCAGCCAACGTCAGCAGACCGGCGGAACACGCAGCGATCAGCCACGTCCTGCGCATCCGCATCTCAGGAACAGGTTATGGTGTGGCCGGCCAATGTCAAGCGGGTCAACGTTTACGTTGCTCGGTGCAGGCGGGAACGGTGGCAGAGACGGCGAGGCGTGCAGGGAGAAACGCAGACGTCAGAGGATGTCCCAGGGCTTCGGCGCCTGTCGCGTCAGGTCCCGAGTCGCCGGTCCGGCCCAGGCGATTCTCACCGGTTGAGGAATCGCTGCTTGACTTCTTCGTGCGAGACGACGTCCCCTTCCTCGGCAGCCTTTAGTCCCGTGTCGACCTTCTTTCTGATGTGGAAAGTGTATATCACGTCATCCCAGGTGGCCTGGTCCGGCAGGCCGTCAATCAGTTCTCTCGCTTCTTCTTTCACTGTGCTCATTCGTACTCCTGCATTCAGTTACAGCCCAGTATGCACCGCTTGAGCATTTGGGTCAATGCGGGGTAGGATTCCCTGGGTATTCGCGGCCACTCTGATCCCGCACCAGTCAAGAGGCCTTGCGGCGAGGCGCGGTTTCCCGCCCCGGTGCGGTCAAGACCTGGCGCAGGGTCAGGCGGATTACTTGCGTTTGAGGAGGAGCCGACTAGAATGGGCGCGATGAGAAGTGCGAACGTTCATATCTTCGCGTGCTGCGCTGTGCTGCTCGTAGCCGGTTGCGGGACCGCGTGCCGGTGCTGTCTTTCCGGGAATGCCGCTGTCGCCTCCGCGCCGG
>Ga0172365_10004841_pt1 | contig 9983 bp, 5 predicted proteins | sample LakKivSesite48cm_FD_114535 | JGI IMG/M metagenome (GOLD analysis project Ga0172365, IMG submission 114535) | Sediment microbial communities from Lake Kivu, Rwanda - Sediment site 48cm | ecosystem: Environmental > Aquatic > Freshwater > Lake > Sediment | place: Rwanda: Western Province, Lake Kivu... | reverse complement strand
TCGTCGTCTCCACGATGGTATCCCGGACATAGTCCCGCCAGCGCTGCTCTTCGGAGATGAGCGGGGCGGCGCCGGGGTAACCTCCGAAATAGATATATTGATCCAGGTCGAACCCGAAGGCCTCCCTCATTTCAGTATAACTCCAGTGCGTGAGACGCACGATCTCGAATCTGCCGGCCAACGATTCCGTCAATCCGCGCTGGAGAAGCAGCGACGACGAACCCAGCAGCACGACCTTCAGGGCCAATCCGCCGCGAGTATCCTCATCCCATAGCTTCTTGACCGTTTCGCTCCAGGCCGGGACTTTTTGGATCTCGTCGATAACAAGAAGGAAGCCCTGAGCAGGCGATAGGGCGAGCGCACGCCGAGCGCCGTTCCATTGCTGTTCTAGCCAGGCCGGAGAATTCGCCTCCTGCGCGTCCGCTGAAGCGTAGCGGGAAGGTAGGGGAAGCTCTTTGAGGACCTGGCCAATAAGGGTGGTTTTTCCAGATTGGCGGGGTCCTGAAAGCACCTGGATAAACCGCCGTGGCTCCAGGAGCCTCTCCCAGAGTGCTTTGAAATGAGGCCTTTTATACATGCTTTTCTCCCCATAAAATTGATTTTACTCAACGCCCTGAGTATTTTTACTCAATTCTTTGAGAAAATCAAGCGAAATTTGAGAATCGTCAATCCTCTTCAGAGCGAGCTCATAAAGCCCCGGCAACCTCCTGCGCCAGCGCCGGCAGCGTCACAAAATTCAGATTGATCCTGCTTTCTCCTTCCCTCGCCAGCGCCTCACCGACCTGATGCCCTATCTGATAGGAGGGAACGATGAGGTGTTTCTTGTCAAGCTGGTGCTCCTCACAAAATTTGCTTAGGAATGAAATGAAAGCCTTCATTAGAAAAAATCCAATAAATGACTGACTGCCCTCAGGCAACCCCTATTTCAATCTTTGAGTATGGTTATGACCCCCAATTTTCGAACCACAGAGATGGCTAATTTGCGCCAACAAGAGCCTCACCGAAAAACTGGTCCGGCCAGCCATTGATCATTCAAGCCTTGTAAGATAGATGTAATCCAGTGCTTCTTGAGAGAACAGTTCTGCGATAGGTCCCGATGTTGTTGCACGAAATGTCTCTCTGAATTGAGGATTCGCCCAGACCCCATGGTTGAATAACCGCTCGAAAATTCTGGCGAACCTTTTTTTAATGTCCTCAGAAAATTGTTCTCTGTAACACAATCCCTCATCCTCTCCCAATGCTTTATCCATTTTTTGTTCGTAGGAATACCTGAGTGCTTTCACCAGACTAGGACAATAGACTTCAAAGACCTTATCATAGAAGTATCTCACAGCAAGCTGATGTCCTTCTGACTCTGGATTATCCGGATTCCATTTGTCTTTGATTGCGAACCAATATAAGAGATTAAGAAGGTATTTGAGATTCTCAATCTCGTCGGCCCTAAAGTTTTTAGGCGAGTCAGAGGTTTCGCTGATTAGTTCGAGGTTTATGACTAATCCTATTAAACGCTCATAGTTATCCCATAGCATTGGATTCAGTCTTGCTCCTTTTTTCTTTGTAGTGTCAACGAAATCCTTCTCAAAGTTATATTTGCCATCAATAAAAGCACCACAGGTACTTAGTTCGTTAAGAACCGATGCTAGGATAAACTTTCGCCTCTTTGGCTTTCCCTCACCCTTTAAGATGTCCATTTCACTGAAAGGTACTTCACCGTGAATTGCCCTCCATTGTTCAATCTTGGCGTTAAATTGTTCCGCAATTTTATCCATAATATGCGAACGTTTATATCTCTGCTGTAAGAACCTACTGTGTGCATCAAAGACTGTGGCTTGAAGCGAAGAAATGTCTGGATCAACAAAAATTATGCACGGGATGGATTTCTTGTTATTCCCAATTATCTGTGCTACTGCTTTATGCTGGCCGTCAAATATTTTTACCTTATTTTCTTTGGTATCTAATCGACCTAACGACGGGAGAAGTTGCACTGAATTCTTAAGATGAAACGTAAGTGGCAGAATTTTGTCTTCTAGAGGACGTAGCTGAATGAGGTCATCATTTTCTAAATACTCGATGTCCACTTCGGCAAAGAAATAGAAATTGTCCTTTCCAGATAGGCTTTGATTATATAAGGGAATATGTTTGCCATTAAATTCAATTTCGGCATCACTTATCCTCCGAAATGAACACAATCTGGCATTTTTACATATATCTTTTAAGCCCGATATGGCTCCGAGTTTATTTTTTATTCTAATTTCCTCTTTATATTCAAACCAAGTCTTAGTACCTTTTCCGCCATGGCAATTCCTTTTAGAAGGATTTGACGATGCATGAATCGTGGCAAACTTATCCAGCTCTTCTCCGCCTGCGATTTCCACGGCATGGGCATATATATGATCATATTGGATCTCTCCATCGTCATACCCATCTAAAGGCAACTCGCAAATGTAGCAGCGGTTTCCATATTTCTCACGTACAAATTTCTTTTCTTCATCACTCAAAGTGCGTCTTTCCTTAGGCATTATTTCCTCCTATTCAGTCGTCGTGAATTCTCGGCAAAAGTCATAGGTTTTTTTGGCTTATCTAAACTTTTAAAATTGATTCGTTTAATTTTGTTACTCTTTTTGATGCCAGATCATAAAAATGCCCGCAGAGCCTTGGCTGTATTAACAATTTAAACCTTCGACACAGTATGATTATAAAAGTCAAATAGTTGAATAGGCTTATTTTGCATTTTATTCCCCTACCGACATTATTTGGCCACTCAATAAGAATAATGTGCCCTTCAAGTCTCCTTGCATTCTTGCCTCTTTTAGCCAAGAAGGCTTCTTCTTTTACTATAGTCAATTCTGAATCTTGATGAGTTCCGTAACGAATGAACCCTTTTATCTCATCGAAAGTATTCGATAGCGCCAATTGATTTCCATATATGCAGGCGAAGTAGTTAAAAGCAATCTTAGCGAATGCTCTAAGAATAACGGCATCTATCTGCGACTGAACAGCAACTCTTATCCGTTGCCCAAATCTGGGCGCCGGACTGTTTGCAGATGATTCGCGTATCTTGTCTGTGGGAATGCCCAATTTGGCTACTGCGGACTTCACGTTCCGAACATCATCTTCTGAATTTCCGTAAATAATATAGCCTGATAGGTCCAGGTCTGCAATCGATACTCTCTGGTTATTTATCTCATCAAGCTGGAAAAAAGCTTTTTCCTTTGTTCCCTTCTCATAAAAGGCTACTTGGGGCGCGACAGCAATATCAGGATTATTTCCTTTTGAGTCCGCGGGGGGGATCAAGTCTACAAATGCTCCGTTCCATTCGCCCAGAGTTGGATCATCGATTTTCAATCTTATGCGAGCATGGGGGGCACTGTCCCATTTTGCCTTGGCAAATCCCGCTAAACCGTATCTATAGCGCATCAGGCCCCATAGCGAATCCCGGGCGAGGAAAAGCTCTAATTCTTTCGAAAAATAATGGTTGCATTCTTTGCAGACTGCATTGATCAAAGTTAAGGCATTATGGAATTTGCCGAATGACAGTGGCATTACATGGTCCTTATCGAACTCTTTAGGGCTTCTTGCCTTACTGCAATAAATACATGATTTATTGCTCATCGTTGCATTGGCCAAACCTTATTTTAGGTTCATGCTACAGCCCACGCCCCCGAAAGCACCTCAGCCTGCTCCAAGACGGTCTGCGTAGCCTTTTCCTGCTTGTCGGGCGGGTAGCCGTATTTCCGCAATATCCGCTTAACGATAACCCTAAGCCCCGCCCTCACATTCTCTCTCACCTGCCAGTCAATCGTTACATTCTTCCTCACCGCCGCCACCAGCTCTCTCGCAATTGTCTTCAGCACCTTATCACCCAATACCCTCACGGCACTATCATTTGTCTCCAGCGCATCATAGAAAGCGACCTCATCCTCGGTCAATCCCAATCTTTCTCCCCTCTTATCCGCCTCCTTCATCTCCTTCGCAAGTCTAATCAGTTCTTCAATGACCTCTACCGTCTCAATAGCCCGATTCTGATATCGCCTTATCGCCTCCTCTAGCATTTCGGCAAACGACCTCGCCTGCACCACGTTTTTCCTCCCCCTCACCTTAATTTCGCCCGCAAGCAGCTTCCTCAGCACCTCAACAGCCAAATTTCTTTGCGGCAGCCCCCTCACTTCCGCCAGAAATTCATCCGATAAAATAGAAATATCTGGCTTCTTCAATCCCGCTGCCGCGAATATGTCAATGACACCCTCAGGCACCACGGCCTTTGAGACAATCTGCTGTATGGCCTGCTCCAGTTCCTCCTCCGGCCTGACATCCGCCGGTGCCCGCTTCGCCACGACCGACCGCACCGCTTGGAAGAATCCAACATCATCCCTTATCCGCATGGCTTCCTCATGTGGCACTGCCAGCGCGAATGCCTGCGATAGCTCTGTCACCCTCCTCAACAACCGCACCTTCCCATTCTCCTGGGCAAGAATATGCTCCTGCGCCGCCGGCAAAATCGCCACTCTCTCCTCAGGCTTCCCCTTTACCCACACACTCCAGTCAAATCCATGGAAGAGTCCGCAGCACACCTCATATTTCTCCAGCGTAATCGCTACCGCCTCGGCTTGATCAATCGATGTCGTCCCCTTCCCTCCGCTCTCTGTATATGTCGCAAGCGCTTGCCTCAGCTCATCTGCCAATCCGAGATAATCGACAACGAGTCCTCCTGGCTTATCCCTAAAGACCCGATTGGCCCGGGCAATGGCCTGCATGAGACCGTGTCCCCTCATCGGCTTGTCTAAATACATTGTGTGGAGGCTTGGTGCATCAAATCCTGTAAGCCACATATCCCTCACAATCACGACCTTGAGGGGATCTTGCGCATCCCGAAACCTGTCAGCCAGCTTTTCCCTTCGCTCTTTATTGCGGATATGCTGTTGCCATTCGGGCGGATCCGATGCCGCCCCCGTCATGACAACCTTGATTATGCCTTCGTGATCCTCGTCCCGATGCCATTCCGGCCTGAGAGCAGCAATGGCTTTATATATTTCCACGCAAATCCGGCGGCTCATGCAAACGACGAGCGCTTTGCCGTCCATCGCCTCGAGCCGGCTCTCCCAGTGATTCACAAGATCCTGGGCAATAAGCTTCAGACGTTTTTCTGCTCCGACAATCGCCTCAAGCTGAGCCCATTTCGTCTTCAGCTTCTCCTTGCGTTCAACCTCTTCCCCCTCGGTTACTTCCTCGAATTCAACGTCGATTTTTGGCCTTTCCGCCTCATCAAGCTCAAGTTTTGCTAACCGGCTTTCATAATAGATTGGCACCGTCGCGCCATCCCGCACCGCCTGCTGGATATCATAAATACTGATATAATCGCCAAAGACAGCCCGAGTATTCTTATCAGTTAACTCAATTGGCGTCCCCGTAAAGCCGATGAACGAGGCGTTCGGCAGCGCATCGCGCATATGACGGGCAAAGCCGTCAATAAAATCATACTGGCTCCGGTGGGCTTCATCAGCGATGACCACGATATTGCGCCGCTCAGATAGCACCGGATGCCGATCCCCTTTCTCTTCCGGAAAGAACTTCTGAATCGTCGTGAAGACAACGCCTCCTGCGTCCACCCGGAGCTTCTCTCTGAGGTCGGCGCTGCTTTCAGCTTGAACAGGGGGCTGCCTCAGCAGATCCTGGCAACGCGCGAAATTACCGAAAAGCTGCCCATCGAGGTCGTTGCGATCCGTAATGACGACAATAGTCGGATTGCTCATCTCGGGATGGAGAATAATCCGACCGGCGTAGAATATCATGCTCAGGCTCTTGCCGGCTCCTTGTGTGTGCCATATCACCCCAATGCGTCTGTCACCTGGCGTGGCGCCTTTGGGTCTTCTTCCTAATGCCGCTCCTTTTCCCTCGTCCGTTATTTCCTTCGGCGTTAACTGATGGCGGCTCGCTCTTATCGTTTCTTCCACAGCAACGTTAACAGCATGATACTGATGATATCCCGCCATCTTTTTTAACAGCTTGCCGCCACCCCAATCCTCGAATGCTATGAAATGCCTGACTAAATTGAGAAACCGGCGTTTTTCAAAAATGCACTGGACAAGCACCTGAAGCTGTGGCAAATTCGCACTTGCCAGCTCCTTCCCTTCCATCGTACGCCATGGTAAAAACCATTCTCGATTGGCCGTTATTGTTCCAATTCTGGCTTCGACGCCGTCGGAAATGACAAGCGCTTCATTAAAATCAAAAATCGACGGGATTTCAGCCTTATACGTCTGAATCTGATGGAAAGCCGTCCAGATTGTCGCCTTTTCGTCTGCGGGATTTTTGAGCTCAAGTATGGCGAGAGGCAGGCCGTTGACAAATATCACAATGTCCGGCCGGCGCGTATGCTTGTCCTCGACAACCGTAAATTGATTGACCACGAGCCAGTCGTTGTTCTCAGGGTCGTCGAAATCGATTACACGGGCTTGAGCACCGGCAATAGAATCGTCAGAACGCCGATACTCGACGTTCACGCCTTCTACCAGCTTTTTGTGAAAGGCCCGATTGCGTGCTTCGAGCGTCCCCCCTTCAGGACGCGTTATTTTATGGAAGGCATCTTCGAGAGCTTCCGGAAGAAAATCTGGATTCACTCTGGCAATCGCGTCCCGCAACCTTTGGCTTAGGATGACCTGATCATAATCTTTTCGCTCAGCAAAAAGCTCGCCTTGCGCAATTGTTGGACCATACTTTATTGCATAGCCCAGATCCTCAATCCATGTAAGGGCGGCATCTTCGACAATAGATTCTATGAACTTGCTCATCTCAACCTCAACAGAGATTCATCTGATACCACGCAAGCTGGGAGGTGCTATTGCCCAAAAGAGGTCTGCACATCTACATCTGGCAGATCTCTTATACCTATGGGCAGCCGATTGAAATCTTGGTTTGATCTTGCCTAGCCATCGCTCTAAGTTCTCGACCTCGCCTTTGAATCGTTCATGAAGTCCTGCATCCTTCATCTCGGCTATTCGTCTCAAGATGAAGGCAACAGCATCAGCAATCTGAATTAGAGGTGCATGCAAGGAATCAGCAAAAAATGAAGTGTCCATGATCTCGCCCAATCGGTCTTCCTTCTCCCCTCTTGAATAATAGCTATCGCTCCAACTTGGCGGAGATACTAACAACTCAGATAATCTTTGTTCGTAGCCTGAGCCCCTGTCGAATACGAGGACGGTCTTTCCCTTGTTACCTTTCATGCCCTTATGAGCCTTGTTGATAGAAAGAGCAATATGAAAAGCCTCGCTCACCCAGCGGCTTTCGAGCTCATTGAGCATGCTGCATTCCGAGAGCATTCGCAAATCAAAGGCTGTCTTCATTGTTGCGCTGAATACCAGAGGATGGCCTTTATTCGCTAGCCAGTCCAAAACCGTACTGATGGCCTTAGCACGGTTATCTGGGCGCGTGCTCCGCCATTCCTTTCTGCCACTATATACATTTCGCATATGGAACTCGCGAATCGGTTCGCCGGCCAAAGAGGCCATGCTCTTAAGAATGGCAATCCACTCCCGCCTTGTTAAGTGAATCCGATAAGAATCGATAACAACCCCAGCTATAACAGAAACTTCATTTTGAGGCTTTCCGCTCTCGTCGAGAAATGCAAATTTCATGATGCATCCATTTGCATTATTCCTTTTTCGGATATCACCATACCTTCCTCCAAATTGGCTGCATATAATGCGGGATGCGAAGCTGGTTACATGTGAGAAGAATGATCTTGAAAAAAAGATCGAGCAATGATGGGGCTGCAACAACGAAATCCGTCCCCATATAATGAGAACCAGGGACCTGATGAATAGACTCGGGTGAATGAATGCCCCTTTCCGCCCCCAGACTCACCGGAGCCTCTCGCACAATTGCTTGATGAAAATCTTGACGGCGCGTTCAGCATTGCGGGCTGCAAACTGGCTACGCTGGGCGCATGCAAGCAGTGAGCTGATAGCCGACAAGGATGCACCAATAGGGACATTCACTTCAAGTTCTAGAAACTTTTCAACAGGTGCTCTTCGTCGACGCTGGACGGTTCCAAAAGAAATACCATCATAACGGCGAATCATCTTCGGAGAAGTCACCAGTTGACCGATAATAGTCGCGTCGTATCCCGAGCGAACCCGAAGAACTTCGTAAGCAGGCGAGGTAATCCCAAGTTCAACAATCCAACACTGGTCTATCGCCCCCTTCCACAGCAGGTATGGATTGTATACGATATCTCCCAAGCGAACAAGTTTATAGCGACTTACATCCTCAGTTGCTACACGCTTGGCAAAGCGCTCCCTTTGGGGTATTAGACCGCCTCTCTCTGTACATGTGAGGATTTCTGGTTCCTCTGCATCGCCAAGACGCTCGTCGGAACGCCGGAGAACTTCTCCTAGAGCCATCGGCTTAAACTCAATCCCATTCTCGAGTAGATGAATCTGTGCCTCAACCATTCGGAGCGCCTCTTCAAACGCACAACTTGTGTCTTCAACTCTTTTGAGTGACAACGCCGCCTCATTTCGAGATGGCCCACTGATAACATCACGGAGCCTGGGGCTACCTGCCGCTTTCAAACGAACTTGACTGACGTACGCCGCTGGCAGAAGGATGTAACCGTTAGCAGATACATCCTTTACATTTATGCTTCGACAAAAATCCTTCTCGTCAACATAATAATCAGAGCGCTCATGCCATTTCCTATACGTCTGGGAGATTTTCGCGATATCGTTTATAGTCAATTCGTTGTGCGTCCGAGTTATTGCTTTGCCTTGTCTAGCAGCATCAATAAATAAAATCTCACGTTTTGGCCTCTGTCCAGGCCCGCCAGAGTCACGACCTCTTCTTATTATCCATATACCTGCGGGAATCGGTGTCGAATAGAAGAGTCTGTCGGGAAGAGTAACGATGCAGTCCAAGAGATTTGCATCAACAATCCCCTTCCTAATCTCATCCTCTCCACCAGTTTCTGATGTCAAAGAAATATTACCAAGAACGAAGCCAGCAACCCCCGCCGGCGCAAGGTGGTAGATCATATGTTGAACCCAGGCGAAATTGGCGTTGCCCACAGGAGGAACGCCGTACTTCCATCGTTTATCTTCTCTGAGGAGCTCACCGCGCCAATCACTGACATTGAAGGGCGGATTAGCCAGGATGTAATCGGCTTTGAGGTCCGGAAAGCGGTCGTTGTGAAAGCTATCGCCATGGGCAATCTGGCCTTCTATTCCACGAATAGCGAGGTTCATCTTTGCCAGCCGCCAGGTCGTATAATTCGATTCCTGGCCGTATATGGCGATGTCGCCAAGGCGGCCGCCATGAGCCCTAATGAATTCCTCTGATTGGACAAACATCCCGGATGATCCGCAGCAGGGATCGTAGACGCGGCCCTTGTAGGGCTCGAGCATCTCGACAAGAAGCCGGACGATGCATCGCGGAGTGTAGAATTCGCCTCCTTTCTTCCCTTCGGCGCTCGCGAATTGGGAGAGAAAGTATTCATAAACACGGCCAAGAACGTCTTTGGAGCGACTTTCGGAGTCGCCAAGGCCGATATTGCTGATCAGGTTGATGAGCTGGCCGAGGCGTTGTTTGTCGAGAGCGGGGCGGGCGTAATCTTTAGGAAGAACACCTTTGAGCGATGGGTTGTCGCGTTCGACGGCATCCATGGCATCGTCAACGAGGCGACCAATGGTGGGCTGGACGGCATTGTTTTTGAGGAGCGACCAGCGGGCCTCGCGCGGCACCCAGAAGATGTTGAGTGCGCGGTATTCGTCGGGATCTTCAGGGTCAGCGCCGGATGGACGCTCGGATTCGAGCCGGGCATGGTGTTCCTCGAAGGAGTCTGAAATGTACTTGAGGAAGATGAAGCCGAGGACGACGTGCTTGTATTCGGCCGCGTCCATCGAGCCGCGGAGGGCGTCGGCTGCCTCCCACATCTTTTTTTCAAAGCCAAGAGTCGCGCCGTTGTTGGTGGACATGCGGTTTTTCTT
>Ga0172365_10004840_pt1 | contig 9984 bp, 11 predicted proteins | sample LakKivSesite48cm_FD_114535 | JGI IMG/M metagenome (GOLD analysis project Ga0172365, IMG submission 114535) | Sediment microbial communities from Lake Kivu, Rwanda - Sediment site 48cm | ecosystem: Environmental > Aquatic > Freshwater > Lake > Sediment | place: Rwanda: Western Province, Lake Kivu... | reverse complement strand
TTTCTAAAAAGGTAAAAAAATTTTCAAAGGAAAGACACATTACTCCTAATATTATTAGACAAACTATAATAATATCTATACGTATGAGACTTTCAGCCTTCATCAGCAGTGCTCCAATCCCGGTAGGTATAGCTACCATTTCTGCTGCTATTATCACTCGCCAGGCCATCCCTGATTCTAATCTTAACCCGGTAAAAATATTAGGTAAAGCAAGGGGTGCAACTATGGTAACTAAAATCTTCAGATCGGAAGCACCTAATGTTTTGGCCACAAGGATATAGTTCTTATCAACATTTTTAATACCGGTAGCTGTATTATAAAGGATAGGAAAAAAGGAGCAGATAAATATTATAGTAATCGGTAAGATTTCACCAATTCCAAACCATAACATCAATAAAGGGAGCCAGCCTAAGGCTGGAATAGGATAAATTAGACTGATTATTGGACTTAATGCTTTGTTGGTCACCTCACTCCAACCCATTATAATTCCCATCAATAGCCCAGCAACAGAACCGGCAGAAAAACCTATAAGAACTCTAATTAGACTGCTTAGAAAATTAGGCCCTAATACTCCGCTAACGGTTAGATACCAAAATTCTGTTACTACAGTAGAAAAGGGAGGAAAGAAAAAATGACCAGAGATTAAGTTTATGCGAGCAATTATCTCCCATATTCCCAGAAATATAACTATGGGGATTATCCCCCATTCTAATTTAATAATTTTAAATCTTTTCATTCTTCTATAAAACTCAAATCTAAAATATCTTCAGCCTGGAAGCTACTTTTTATATAGCCCAAATTAGCCACATAATTTATCGTTTCTTGAACTATTAGAGGATTAATGTTAATAGTATATTCTAACCTATTCATAGACTTTAATAAAACCTTAAGCGTAATTTCTATCTTAGAAACCAGGTCAGCATCCTCAACTGGAAAAAGACTTCCACCGGCTTTCTGTAATTGCCGAGTCACAATTTCTGCTGCTTCCTGAGGATATTGATTAACCCAATTACTTGTTCTTTTGGAAACTCTGACCAACTTCTTTACTAAATCAGGATGATTCTTTATCAATTCTTCCTTTACCACGAGAACACTCCCTTGCATTTCAGGCCAGACCTCCTGGCTCATCAACAACATCCTAAAACCAAATTCCTCAGCCATAGTAGACCATTGTTCGGGTAGAAAAGCAGCGTCTAATTGCCCTGATTGAATAGCTAAAATTTGTTTTGGTGGACTCATTCGACGGATATTGCTTATTATTTTTTCTTCCTTTAAATTATATTTATCTATAATTTTGTGAAGAAGTACATCTACTGCCCCACCTTCTCTAACACATCCAATGCGAATATCCGATCTTTCTAAGTCTTTAACACTTTTTATCTTATCAGGATTAACCACCAAGCCATAACCATACTTATGTGTCCCCGCAACTATTTTTATCGGAACTTTGGCATTAGCATAGACATTGATGGCTGGTACCAGGCATATATAGGCCACCTGGATATCCCCCCGGGCTAATGCAGCAGCTAAAGCCATACCGGTCACATAGCTCTCATAAGCAGTTAATTCGAGCCCTTCCTCCTCAAACCAACCTTTATCCTGGCTTATATAGGCACAAGCGGCATGGTCTGTAAATTCTACCGCCATGCCTATGGGAACTGCTTTAAGGGGGGCACATTCACCAAAAGAAACAAAAATTAACAACCACATTAATGATAATATAAAAACTTTTTTCATCAATTTTCCTCTTTTATTATTTGTTTTTAATGACCACAAAAACAGTATTGTTCATAGTCTTTAAGAAAAGCAATACCGGCAATGGTAACTCCATAAAATATAATTGGTTTCTTTATTAAAAGTGAAGGTAGAGTATTGTTAACCACAGTAGTACCGGTAGCTACAATCAAATCTGCCCAGGTTAAGATTTCTTTGGTATGGGCAACATCTTCTATTAATGCCCCCCACTTTCGTTGACCTACATTATCGGGGTCTAAATCGGTTACCCTTATTTCAAAATTGTGAGCAAGGTTTTCTACCATTGCCGGCTGCATTCCGATAAAAGCGATGCGAGGATTACCATATTGTTCTTTAACATAATTTACCAGGTGTGCAGCACATTCTTTTGGCTCTTTATCTCGACAATGAACTGTCTTAGAAATATAATTTAAGTATCTCAAAACAGCATTTAAAGTAGCAATAAAAATGGCTCTCTTAAAATTATTATCTAAGGAAATTTCTAAAATCTCCTGTAAAGCTCCACTATAGTTTCCCGGCATATCGGTAAAGGCCTGGCCCAAACTCCCTTTAAAATCTGCTTGTATCATTACTTCCTTTCCTTTTAATAAAGGAAAATCATCCCGCTCTGGTTTTCCGATTACTTCTTGGGAGGTTAATGTCCGGGCACTTACCACTTCTACCTTTGAAGACATTAGATCCTTCTCTTTAATTAGATTAAAAAATTTTTCTTTTGTATCCTCATAAAAATCCGACATCTTAATCTTAACCTCCTTTTTTCCTTTTATATTTACTTTTCACCAAACTCGTCAATCTTTACTCTTATTGACTTTGTTAAGATAACAAAAATGTGTAGATGTTTAATAATGTTTACGGGTTTGATAAATCGAACCCCTACACTTAATACCATCCATTTTATTTGTCAATAATCTATGAATTTATTTCACCGACAGAAAAAACAATTGGGATAACGACAAACTTCACAGTTTAAACAAAATCCCCCTTCCCCCATTTTTACGAAATCCTGTTTAGTTAAGATTTCTCCTGTAAAAATCCGGGGTAATACAACATCTAAAATAGTAGTTTTATAATACATAACACAACCAGGAACTCCCAACAAGACAGTATTATCTAAGTAAGCCATCATAAACATATTTCCGGGTTGAACAGGTGTACCGTAGGTCACCACTTTTGCTCCACTCTCCTTTATGGCTGCAGGAGTTAAATCATCTGGATCTACTGACATTCCACCGGTTAATATAATTAGATCAGCTCCTTTTTCTTTATAATGAAAAATTGCTTTTTTTATTTCTTCTATATCATCAGGACAAATAGTTTGACCCAGGTATTTAGCTCTAAAATAATTTAATTTCTCTTTCATTATTGGTCCAAATTTATCTTGAATTTTCTTTTTATATATTTCATTACCATTAGTTATAATAGCAGCTTTCATTTTTTTATAATTTTTTACTGCAAATACTTTACCTCTTTTTAAACATAAATTTTCTATCTTTTTCAATTTTTCTTCCTTAATAAGTAGAGGTATGACCCGAGCACCAGCTATCTTTTGTCCTTCCTCTACCTTAAAATTTCCGGGAAGAGAGGCAACAGAAATATTCTTAATAGAATTTATCTTATATAAAAGAGCAGAATTAATCTTTAATAATCCTTTCTCTTTTGATTTCAAAGTAGATTTTCCTTCTTCAGGTTCATCATATCCTATGTTTTCTCCCGAAACTGCCCGGGCTATGCGGAGAGCTGCTTCATCCTCATGAATTTCCCCAGCTATCGGTTCCCATATATATATCTGTTCTTTTCCTAATTTTATCAATTTTTCTACATCTTCTTGTTGGATAATGTGACCTTTTTTAAAGATTCTTCCTTTAAATTTCCCGGGAACAATTTGGGTAATATCGTGACATAAAATCATCCCAACTGCTTTTTCGACTGGTATCTTTTTCATAATATTTTAAATAACACCCCAACCTTTATCCTCCCCCTCGATGAGGAGGAAATTTATAGATCTGATTGGCGGGTCTGCCCCCTGCTTTAAAAATTATCTATTTTAAAATATTTCTTTATAAATCAAATTCAAACTATTCTGAGCTTTATCGCGAAATATTTCAAATTTCATCATCAAATCCCTAGCCTGCTCAGTAAGTTGTGAACCTCCTCCCCTTCTTCCTCCAACCTTTCTTTTTAAAAGGTTAAAACCCAATCTTTTTTCTAAATCTTTCATTAAATTCCAAGCCTGAGAATAAGACATATTTATCTCCGCGGCGGCTTGTCTTAATGAACCAGTTTTCTCAACTCGATGAAGGATATCCAGGGGTCCATCTCCAAAAACCTTTTCCTCATCTTTCTCTATCCAGATCTTATAATTCAATCTCATTAAAATCACCCCTTAACCCTTATCTGCAATCTCATTATTAATAATATTATGAGATCATAAATTACTCTCTTTTCAGTTTAATCATATAAACTATATCTCGTATATATCATCATATTCTATCTTCCTCTCTACTAAGATTTCTTTTATCCTTTGCTTGTCTTCATTATTAAACTGTAAACAGATTCCACAATCAGAACTTAGATTGCGAGGAACCGGAATAAGCTTTACCATAAGTTTGTTTCTCTTTGCTAAACTCTCTGCTCTTATAGCTGCACTGGTAGAATAAAATATTACTACACTATAATTATCTTCCATCAGTAAAAGCTCCTCTTGGGTCATGCACCTTTAGCAATGTTTCTTACGGCCAAAATTGCCTGCTCTACTTCTTCAAAAGTATTAAACCAACTCATACTGAAACGGATAGTCCCTATAGGAAAAGTACCAATGGTTTTATGGGTAGCTGGGGAACAATGTAGACCAACCCGACACATAATATCATATTCTTCATCAAGCCTTAATCCCACTTCTGAAGGTAATTGGTCCTTAATATTAAAAGAAATTACCGCTACTCGATCTTTTGCCTGATCCTCTCCAAAAACCGTGACCCCTGGAATTTCTTTTAAACCCGCTATTAATTTCTGAGATAGATTAAGTTCATATTGATGAATTTTATTAATCCCTTCTTTAAGAATAAAACTTATGCCAGCATTTAAACCGGCTAAACCAACTGTATTAGGCGTTCCACTTTCATACAAATCAGGTAGAAAATCCGGTTGCTCCTCAAACTCTGAATGGCTTCCTGTACCACCTTCTTTTAAGGGGGTTAATTTTTTAGTATCGACTCTCTCCCCTAGTACTAACCCTCCTGTCCCGGGAGGACCATAGAGAGCTTTATGACCAGTAAAGGCTAAAAGGTCTATATAATCCTTTTTAATATCTAAAGGATAACAACCGGCTGTTTGAGCTGTATCTACCAAAAAAAGAATATCGTGCTTTCTGGCAATCTCTCCCACCACAGTGATAGGCAGTAGACTACCTATTACATTGGAGCCGTGATTTAACACAATCAACTTGGTATTTTTTTTAATCGCTCTCTTTATATCCACAGGGCAAAGAACCCCCTGGGGGGAGCAAGGAATAACCTTGACTTCCACCCCTCTTTTTTCTAATCCTCGAAGTGGACGCATAACTGAATTATGTTCCATACTGCTGGTAATCACCTGGTCTCCAGGCCCTAGTAACCCTTTTAAAGCTAAGTTTATGGCATCAGTTACATTTAAAGTAAATATAATTCTCAAGGGATCATCCCCATTAAATAGTTCAGCCAACCTTTCTCTGGTCTGATAAAGTATACGACCAGCTTCGATAGAAAGACGATGACCAGAACGTCCAGGACTGGCACCCACTTTTTCTAAAAAATACATCATTGCTTGACCCACCTCTTTAGGCTTAGGATAAGAGGTAGCAGCATTATCTAAATAAATCATAATTTCCCCTCTCAAACTTTTTTCTTTCTATTTGGAGATAACCATTAAATATTCTTCACTCTCTTCTCTTATCTCTACTTTCCAGCCTGCGCTTGTAGCCATTCGAGTAATATTATCTTTAGAGGTTCCAGTATCTACTAACACTTCTAAAATTCCCTTTTTCATCTCCAGTAGCTTATTTCTAACTGCAACTACGGGAAGCGGACAAGAAAGCCCCCTGGTATCGATTTTGTGTTCCATTATTATTAGGCCTCTTTTCTCTTTTGTCTTAAATCACTCATGCTAAAGCCAATAACCAGACAAATAATCAATCCTACAATAACTGATGCCGGTCCCCAAAGACCAGGACCCTTCGGAGAACTGGCAGTGTCAAAATTATGGGCAAAGCCTGCCCCCACAATCATCCCCAGGACAAATACAGCTGCATCGGCATCGCCTTCTCCAGAAAGAAAGAGTTGGCGACCGGGACATCCCCCGGCTAATGTAAAAGCCAGCCCAGCTAAAACCATCCCCCCTAAATTCCACCATTGATTAGCATGAGCGATAGGTTGATTCTGAAAACCAGGTTGAAATTGCTTCAATATCAAATTACTCACTAAAGCAGCCAATAATAGACTAATAACCCCCGTAAATAGATAAGTATCCTTAATAAGAATTACATCTCGAACTGCTGCTACAGTACAAAATCTGGTCCTTTGGGCTAAAAATCCTATTACCATAGCCACTAACAAAGCGATAAAGAGAGGAGCATGTTGCGAACCTGGTCCTTGACTACTAAAAAAAACTGCTCCGGAAGGTAATTGTGGTCGAAAAAGAAGTAAAAGAAAAAGCCCCATCATTATAAGAGGCATAATCCAACCAACTAAAGGATAAGTTCTTTGATTACGACCTAAATTATAACCTGATCTAATAAAAAATATCCCTACCCAAATACCTACCACTAGTCCTGCTAAACCAAAAATAGCATTGCCATCCCCACCGGCTAACCGGAGTAAAGCTCGCCAGGGACAACCTAAAAAGACCAAGGCCCCGATCATCGCTAAAAACCCTAAGACAAATCGAACAAGTGGGGCCGAACCACTACGAGCTTTAAACTCTTTAAAGACTAAGGCGGCTATCAAGGAGCCAAAGACAAAACCAATAATCTCAGGACGGATATATTGCACTACTTCTGCTCGATGCAAACCTAAAGCACCGGCAATATCTCGCTCCATACAGGCCACACAGATCCCCATATTGGGTGGATTTCCTAATTTTTGTAAAACTGTCGCTGAAATTCCAATAAATACACCAGTAAAGATAATATACTTTCTGAAACTAAAAAATTCTTTTAACATATTTTAATCCGTTCTTTACTCTTTGATTTGATAACCTCTCCTATAATCTTACTCTCAGCAAAACCTTCCTGGTGTAAAAGATTTATAGCTTTTTCTACCTGTTGGGGGTCAATAGAAATAAGTAACCCTCCCGAAGTCTGTGGGTCATAAAGAACAATCTCCTTCTCAAAAGATAAATTAATATTTTTTTCTGCTATACAAGAATAAATCTTTCGATTCTTCATCGCTCCTTCTGAGACCATACCAGTATTAATATAATCATAAACTCCTTCAATTACAGGAATATCTTCAAACATTATTTTTGCTCCTGCTTCTTTTCCGCTTAATAACAACATTTCACTAAGATGTCCAACTAAACCAAAGCCCGTAACATCGGTAAGACTATGAATATTCAATTTTAATAACTCCTGGGAAAGTTTGTTTAGTTTAGTCATCCAAAAAACTGCCTTATCTACTACTCTTTTCTCGGCAATTTCTCCCTTAATAGCGGTGGAAATTATGCCTACTCCCAGGGGCTTAGTTAGGATTAGGAAATCCCCTACTTCAGGTGTATTATTATAAATTACTTTCTTTGGGTCAACTAATCCTACCACGGCTAATCCATACTTTGGTTCTTTATCATTTAATGAATGACCTCCTGCCAAGATTCCACCTGCTTCTGCAACTTTATCTGCTCCTCCTCTTAATATCTCTTCCAACAGATTATATTTTTTCTCTTCTTCAGGGAAACAGACAATATTCAATGCCATAAGGGGTCTTCCGCCCATAGCAAATACATCGCTTAAAGAATTGGTAGCAGCAATCTGCCCAAAGACGTATGGATCATTAACTATAGGAGTAATTAGATCTAAGGTAAATACAATCCCGGTATTTTCATCTAACTTATAAACCGCTGCATCCTCATTATGTTCAAAACCAACCAGCAATCTTTTATCTTTAAATTGTTTAATTTTATTTAATAATTTTTCAAGATCTTTAGGATTTATCTTGGCTGCACACCCGGATGCCTTAGTCATCTGCATTAATTTCTCTATCATCTATCCTTCCCCTCCCCAATTACTTTATTACTTTTCTTCTTACCTGAATAATCTCCGCAATGATACTCACTGCAATCTCTTCCGGAGTTTGAGCTCCGATATCAATCCCAATGGGGGCATGAACTTTTTTAAGTTCTTGTGTTGATACCCCCTGTTCTTCTAAATTTTTAAAGACAGTTGCATTTTTTTTACGACTACCAATCATCCCAAGGTAAGCTGCATCTGATTCAATTACTGAAGCAAGCACCTCTTGATCCTGCAAGTGTCCTCGGGTCACAATGACAATATAGGTAGAAGGTGTTATCTTAACCTGTTTTAAAGCCTTACCTATCGATTCTACTATTATTTCATCTGCTTCAGGAAATCTTTCTTTATTGGCAAACTCCTCTCGATCATCAATAATTACTAATCTAAATCCCACCATCTTTGCCAATTTTGATAGACCAATTGCAATATGTCCTCCTCCAAAAATCATTATCTCTTCTTTGGGGCGTAGAACATCCACAAATAGCATCATATCACCACCACAGATTGCCCCTTCATCCAAGGCAGCCTCTTCTTTGGTTAAATGATAAGTTAAAAGCCGTCCCTTTCCATCTTTTAGAGCCTGTTTCGCTTCTTTAATTACTCTGGCTTCGGTTATCCCGCCTCCTATAGTACCAGCTATTAAACCATCCTTATTCACTAACATCTTTGCACCTACTTCCCTTGGTGTTGACCCCTTGGTCTCTATTACGGTAACCAAAGCAATGGTTTCCCCGCTATTTACTCTCTTTAAAGCTTCTCTTAAAATTTCAGTCATCTCTCCCCTCTCCCTTGATAAAATTTCATCTTATAATCTAATCGTTATTCTAATATAAATATAACGGAATGTAAAAAAAATTTTATTATCTTTTATTCAAATAAGTACAGATTGCCTCTAAAACTGCTCCCCCTAAGGAACGAGCTTTATCGGAAACCGTAAAACAGTATTCTCTTATCCCTCGGGGGTCAATATCTCCAATTTTCATCCCTCTGGTAACCCAACTTTGAGGATAAATTAATCCTCGTAGGACACCAGATATTTCTGCTTTCAGAGGAATTCCCTCAATCTCTGCAATTACCTCTCCTTCCTTAACCAGATCACCTATTTTATGTAACGGCTTAATTTTACCATCTGTCGGAGCTCGTAACAGTCTTCTCTTCGATTCTCCTCCTACTTCTCCAGGTATACCTGTATCTGGCGCTGCCTGTCCCTGATAGAGAACTCGGCCTAAGTTATGTCCTCGCTCAGTTTCTATTACTACATCAACATCTTCCCCGGCAGTAAATCCTGGACCTAATCCAATGACCAAAGGTGCCTGGCTTATAGTAGTTCCTAAATTCCGTTTGGCCAAAATAGCATCCACTAAAACAGTAGGAAAAAATTTTTTAATACAAAAACCTTGGGGATCTATTAAAACCGGAATCTTCCCCTCTTTAATAATATCTTTCGTCTTTTCCCAGGAAGAAATCAAAACAGCTTCTATGTCCTCAACAACAATCTTACCTTCATAAACTGCTTGGGCAAAAGAAACCGGCCAGCGAATAACTGTAGGGCGTGTTATCTCTAAAATTACAATTTTGAAACCAGCACAAAAAAGTCTTACCGCTACTCCAGTTGCTAAATCTCCTCCTCCTCGAATAACTACTAATATATTATTCACTTCACTTTAAATCCTTTCCCTTTTGTAAATAGAACTAAAAATACTTTTTATTTTCTCGTAATCCTCTTCCCGGTCAATATCTAAGAATATGGATTCATCTGGTATTTTAACCCTTTTTATTCTCTCGGGATGAGCTTTAATTAAAACTCTCCCTCCAACATCACCGGAAAGCTTCATCAACTCTTCTCTCCAATATTTATCAAAAAGCACCGGATTTCCTTGCTTATCTCTATAAAAAGGAACTACTATCTCTCTTTTACCCGGAGTAAAAGCTTTAAGCATCTTATATATTATAGAGGGATTAATTAAGGG
>Ga0172365_10004838_pt1 | contig 9985 bp, 8 predicted proteins | sample LakKivSesite48cm_FD_114535 | JGI IMG/M metagenome (GOLD analysis project Ga0172365, IMG submission 114535) | Sediment microbial communities from Lake Kivu, Rwanda - Sediment site 48cm | ecosystem: Environmental > Aquatic > Freshwater > Lake > Sediment | place: Rwanda: Western Province, Lake Kivu... | reverse complement strand
TTACCTGCAACATCAGTTGCTCTAATTGTGAAATCGTTTGCTCCGTTTTCAAGAGGGAATTCTTTTGCAAAAGAAAAGTCACTTTTAACATCTACTATTGTTCCGTTGATATAAAGAACTGATTGTTCAGATATTCTTCCTGCAACAACAAAAAATGATTCTGCAGTGAAAGTGTTTTCATTGAAATTCAAAGTTATTATGGGTGATGTTAAATCAATTTTAAATATTTTTGTTTGTGGTTCTTCTGCAAGAGTGTTTGTTTTGCTGTAATATGAAACGTAATGACTTCCTTCAGGAATTGAGAATGGAGACTCATATAATTTATAGTCTTCATCATCAACCTTAAAGAAAGTTTGCATATTTTCCTGGGTGTTTGTTTCTCCAAAAAGAGTAACTAAGACTGGTGATTTGAAAAAGCCGTTTATTCCATCGGGTTCAATTGGACTTGTTTGGAGTAGAGTCCTCACAAAGTCTTTTTCTATAATTTCTACCGTGGCAGTAACAGGTTCAATCTCGCTGTCTGTCCAGGCAGTAAAAGTAAATGTGCCTTTCTTTGAAGGGTTTAATATGCCGAAAGATGAATATATGTTTATTGTTACGTCTCTGTAGTTTGCAATGGAACCTGCAATTTTTAGTGCGAGTGTTTTACCGTCAATTTTTGCCTCGGTTGGGTTTTCTGTATTTACAGTAATAAATTCTTTTCTGATTATTTGTGGAAGAGTAAATTCCTCAGGAAACCTTATATAAATGAATTTTCCATTTTGCATATTTCCCAACCTGCCTGTTTTAAAAGTTATTGAAATTTTTGTTTTTGCGTTTGTAAATTCAGGATCAACTGAAACTTTAAGATTTTCTATTTTTGTTGAAGTAATTTCGAATTCACCTGAAGTGACTTTTTCAGGCTCTTGAGAAGTCCAAACTTTAATGGTGTACTTTCCAGGAACAGATGGATTCTGAAATGCTGCTGATTGAGAGATAAAAACCTCAATTTTAGTACCTGCAGGTATATTTGAAGACACTCTTAAGTACATAGCTTTGTTGTTATTTTCTACAGGACCTGCACCAGCAGCATTTACTCCATTAATTGTAAAGCAGCCTGAGCAGTGTGAATAAGCGCAGGAGGTGCAAGGTATTGTTGATCCTTCTGGGAACTGTAAATAAATACTATCATAAGCGGTTTTAAGATCTTTCCCGCTTGTAAACATAATTCTGTATTCCCCATATGCTGCCCTATCAGCAGGAATTACTTTTACGCTAACTTCCGAAACTGCATTTGTTTTTGAGACTGAAATAAAAGAAAAAATTATTGCAGTCAAAACAAGAATTGTAAATAACTTCTTCATTTTTCCTCCTTAATGTGTTAAAAACTCTTTAATATTATCAAGTGTTTCTTTCATTGGCTCTGCAGGACCTCTGAAGAAAAGCGTTAACTCCTTATCAACGAGGGCAATGTAAGGTGAAGAATTCACCTTAAGTTTTAGTGCAAGTTCCCTACTTGTATCAATAACGCCAATGGTTTCGGCTGGGAGTGATTTTGTTAATTTTTCAAGCTCCTCTTTTGTATCTGCAAAGGACAGAACTATAAATTTAATATTTGAAAGATCGTACTGCTTGAAAATTTCACCAAGCCTTGATACATTTTCAACGCATGAACCACAGCCTGGGTTTCCTCCTATTATTACGAGTTTATAGTTTTTAAAATCTTCAAGGTTAAAAGCTGTTCCGTTAACATCCTTTCCTGATACAGGGGTAACCTTTGTTCCTTTTTCTGAGAAAACATATCCTCCACTACCTAAAGAAGTAAATTTTTCTTCACCATATTTTTCAATGTAGAAAAGGCTCATTGCTTCTTTTACTTTGTTTTTTATTACAAGCGCATCATTACTTTCACCCGTATAAATTCCATCTACCTGTTTAATGATTGATTCAGCAGTTTTACCTTTATATTCCTCAAAGTAATTGTCGAAATCAATTCCTAAATCAAAGAATGTGGGGTTAAAAGGAGTTAGAGAAAGCACCTTAAGGTCGTTATTGTCAACAATAAGGAGCATTGAAGCGTTAGAAGGAATTTTTTCCTTGTCTATATTATATGATGGGTTGTCTATCATTACAATTGCCTCTTTTGCGACTATAGTTTCATCGTCATTTATAAGGTCTTCTGCCGCAAAGTTATCAGAAAATCTAAACGGATCTGCAAGCACTCTCGGGTTTGTAACTTGCGGTTTATATCCTAAAACCTTTTCTCTAACATCTTCTTTAGTGATAACAGCTGTGTACTTACTTAGGAGAGAGTTTTCCTGAGATTTTTTAATTAAAAAGAAGGCTCCTGTTGCTACGAGAACTATTATAAGGATACTTACTCCTATAGTTATGTACTGTCGCTTTTTTTTCTCCTTAACTTCCTTTTCTTTATTCTTCTTGCTTTTTGATTTTGCCATAAAATCCCCCTACAGTTTGTATCCAAATTTTCTTAAGAGTTCTTTTCTTTCTTCAATATGCCCTTCGTCCTCTATTCCTTTAGGAAAGAAACCATCAACAATACCAAGGACAGCTCTCCCCTGGGAAGTTTCTGCGACAATAATTTCTAATGGATTTGCAGATGCAGCAAAGATTGTGCACACTTCCTGGACATTTTTTATAGCGTTTAGCACATTTATGGGGAAAGCATCTTTAATAAAGATAATAAAGAGGTGCCCTGCACCAATATTGTAAGCGTTTTTCTTTGCAAGCTCAATGAGTTCAGGGTCATTTCCTGCCCAACGCACCAAGCACTCACCAGATGCCTCTACAAAACCAATACCGAACTTTATTGAGGGTACAGAAGATACAAGGGCTTCATATAAATCTTCAACTGATTTAATAAAATGACTCTGCCCAACTATAAAGTTTAAACCCTTAGCTTCTTCGATTTTAATCGACTTAATTTCAATACCCATTTTCACCTCCCATGCCTCTTATTATAACAAAAAGTATAAATTATAACTAATTAAGTATGCTTTATCATTCCTTTAATTGCATTGATTGCTTCTTCAGTTTTCATATTTCTTATGTCTACTGCAAAATGCTTTTTACCGTCAAAGTTTGCTGAAGTAAAAGCATCTTTAAACATTTTTTGCTGCATTCTCGGGTCACATCCTGCAACATAAATCTCCTCTATATTTTTGTTTCCAAGAAAAGTCTTTAAGAATTCATCGCCATCATCTGCACAAAGCTGGGGGTGAAGGGCAACAAAATCAAAAAGAGATTCCCTTCTTAAAGCATTTAATACCTCAAAAACGTTCATTTCATGAAATGAAGGGCAAGTCCCTTGGCAGACACAAAGTAAAAACCCCTTTTTACCCATTTTTTCCTCCTATCCTCTATGAAATTCAATTGCTCCATTATCACATGCGCCTCTTTGACAGCCCCTGCAAAACTCTATACAGTTTCCAGGGCGCTGGACTTGTGGCTTTCCCTCAGAAACCTCGAAGACTTCGTGAGGGCAAAATTTGACACAATTTAAGCATCCGATACATTTTTCGTAATTGATATTTGGATACCAGTTTTTGCTCATCTTTTCCTCCTGAAAAATATTTTACATTTGCATATTTTAGCAAATAAGAAATATTTTTGCAATACCAATTTTTTACTCTTTTATTTGGCAATTATGTTTTTTTGTTATAATTAAGTCAATGAATAAAGGAGGTGTACAAATGGAGGAGATTAAGGATTTTGATCCGAAAGACATTGAGGAAAACAAGGTTATTGCTGCTTTAAGCTACATCTGGATTCTTTTTATCATTCCACTTACTATTAAGAAGGACAGCAGATTTTGTATGGAGCACGCAAAACAGGGTTTAGTGCTTTTCATAGCAGAACTTATTGTGCTTATTATCAGGATCATTCCCGTTTTAGGTTGGATAGTTGCCTATGTTTTAGGTGTCGTGCTTACAATAGTTTCCTTAATTGGTTTAATCTACGCACTCCAAGGTAAGTTTTGGAAAATCCCCATTGTTTATGACTTTGCAAAGGGTTTTAAGTTTTAGGCAAAAACCCCCGATTCGGGGGCCTTTTAAATATAACCTTCTTTTTTGAACCACTCGTATGAATCTTTTATGCTTTCTCTTATTGGTCTTGGATTAAATTTTAGATTCTCTCTTGCCTTTTTTGAGGAAACATCGCTGTTTGATTGAAGAACCGAAATTGAATAATCTGTGAATATTGGCTTTTCACCGGTAATAAGGCTTGCAAAAGGAGTAAATATAGATGCAAACCTTGCAATTGAGAGGGGTATCTTCAGTTTAGTTTTTTTCTGCGTTGTTACTTCTTCAAGAATTGAAAAAATTTCACTGACAGTTACCTTTTCTCCGGATAAAATATACACCTCTCCTTTTTTACCTTCCTCCATTGCAAGAATATGACCATCAGCAACATCCCTTACATCGATAAAATCATAAGCTCCATCTATATAGAAAACCGTTTTGCTTTTAGCATATTTCAATATTAATGTTCCCATCTCAGAGATCTTGAAATCGTAAGGACCAATGACTCCTGTTGGGCAGACGATAACTGCATCAAGGCCTTTTTTAACTCCTTCAAGCACCTCGATACTGGCCAGTGCCTTTGATTTTGCGTAATCTCCGTATTGAGGTTCAAATGTTTTTGCTTCATCTATTGTTGTTCCTCTGGGAGGTTCTTTCAGGGCATGTATGGAGCTTGTATAAACTAATCTTCCAATCCCATTTTCAAGAGAAGCTCGAACAACATTCCTTGTTCCGAGGACGTTAACTTCATAAAGCTTTTGCCATTCAGAAGACTTAATTGAAATTATTCCTGCAAGGTGAAATATTCTTGTGCACCCCTTGATTGCTTTTGATAGAGAATCATAATCTCTTAAATCTGCATATTGTATTTCAGTTTCCGTATCTATTAAAGGAGCAAGATCCTCTCCCTCAGGGATTATTGCTCGAATTTTCTCTTTTTTCTCTGCGAGCTTTCTAACAAGCGTGTTTCCTATGTGTCCGGTTGCTCCCAATACTCCTATCATTTTTTTGTTCCCTCTAACCCACTTACGATTAGTTTTGCCATTTTTTTAGGAGAAATGTTTGTATTTTCAAAGAAAACTTCAATCCAGATTGAAAGAGTAATTCCCCAGAGGAAGGAAATTTCTTCTTCCGTTGGCTCATTTGTGATTTCTTTAAGAAAGCTGGCAACGGTATTTTTGATTTCCGAAAATATCTTTTCACTCAGAAATTTCTCTTTAGAACCTTCCTTGAAAAGTCCTGCTTCTCTTAAAGAGATAATAATTGCAGGGCTGTATTTATTTGCAAGAGAGATATTTAGATTCACGTAGTTTTCGATTATTTTAACCATCGAGCCTTCTTTTTGTGAACCTTTTCCAAGTTCTATGAATATCGTGGAAATTGTTCTCTGAACTATTTCCTCCAGTAGTTCTTCTTTGCTTTTGAAATAAGTGTAGAAGTTTCCCTTGGAAATTTTGGAATTTCTTGTAATTTCCTCGATTGAGGTTTTACTGAAGCCATTCTTCAGGAAAAGTTGCTCTCCCACAGAAACGATTTTTTCTTTTTTGTTTATTTTATCTTTCATCTTTATCCTCTCTTGACCGACTGGTCAGTCATATTTTATACAGATTTGCTATTCAGTCAAGAGCAAGATTCAAAAAATTTAAATATTCCTCAAGCTTTCTTGTTTTGCTGAAAGATAAATGCCAAACATTATAAGGACGGCACCTAAAATTTCAAGGCTTGCAGGTTTTTCTTTAAGAAGAAGAAATGCAAATAAACTTGCAAAGATCGGCTCACCAAGTATGGAAACCGCGATAAATGGTGTGGAGAAATACTTAAGAGCCCAGTTGTAGGATGTATGCCCGATGATCTGAGGAAGAAAAGCTATTAGGAAAAAATAAGTATAAGTAGTTTTATCATAAGCGAAAAGTTTCTGTCTTGTGATAATTGAAACCATAATTAGAATTACTGATGAAAAGCCGTATACAAAAATATGTATGTGATAAGGGAAAATTTTGCTCTGATTTTTCTTGTGAGTATAAGGTACATTGACACAGCCATTGCGCCAAGAAGAGCAAGCAAATTCCCAAAATTGCTTCCAACTCCCTTGTCTCGCGAGGCAAGAGCAATGGCAACTGAACCTAAAAAAGCAATACAAATTCCTAAAATCAATCCCTTTTTAGTTTTTTCTTTGAAGAATAAGTAGGAGAAAATTGGAACAAAAATAGGATTGGTCGTAACAAGAACAGTTGATGAAAGAATCGTTGTATAAGAAAGTGAAGTGATCCACAGGATAAAATGTACTGAAAGAAGCAACCCTGGAATTGCGAGGAAAAAAATTTCTTTAAGAGTATATTTTTTGATTTCCTTTAAGCCGTATGCAAGAAACACCGGAAGTACCATCAATGCGCTTAAAGTCATCCTGTAGGTAGCCGTTACGATAGGTGGGGCGTTGGCAAGCCTTATAAGCGGAGAAGCTATACCAACAGCAATCATTCCCAGAAGAACAAAAAGAATTTTTGAATTCAAATTTCAATACCTCCTGAGTATACGAAAAATTCACCTCCTATATTTTAACTGTTTTAAGAAAAAATATGCCTCGGAATGCAAAAAATTTTAGATTTATTTGCTTTTTATATTAAAATATAAAGCAGGAGGTGAAAGATGAACCAAAATAAGTTTACTGAAAAGGTGCAGGAAGCGCTTATTTCGGCAAAAGAAATAGCTGTTTCTGAAGGAAATAGCGCAGTTGATGTTGAGCACCTGCTCGTATCTCTTATGCAGCAGACTGATGGAGTAGTTCCGATGATTCTTGATGAATTGAAAGTAAATAAAAACCTCCTTTTAAAGGATATATTTTCGATTATTGAGCGTTTTCCAAAAACATATCCTGGAACAAGTGACCAGTTTTACATAACTCCGAGGCTTGAGAATCTTTTCAAAAATGCAGAGGCAGAAGCTCAACAAATGAAAGATGAATTTATAAGCACCGAGCACCTTTTTCTTGCGTCTACCCAGGAAGTTGGAGAAACACAAAATATTTTTTCTTCTTACAAAATAACGCGCCAGGCTGTTCTCGCAGCAATTCAAAACATTAGAGGAGGAGCAAAAGTGACGGATAGAAATCCTGAAAACAAATACAAAGTACTTGAAAAATACGGAAGAAACCTCGTTGATCTTGCTAAAAGCGGGAAACTTGACCCTGTAATTGGGCGTGACGAGGAAATAAGAAGAACCATTCAAATTCTTTCAAGAAGAACGAAGAATAATCCCATCCTTATAGGAGAGGCAGGAGTAGGAAAAACAGCAATTGTAGAAGGAATTGCACAGAGAATAGTCTCACAGGACGTGCCTGAGACTTTGAAAGATAAAATTATTTTTCAACTTGATATGGGGGCAATTGTAGCAGGTACCAAGTATAGAGGAGAATTTGAAGACAGGCTTAAGGCAGTTATTGATGAGATCAAGAATTCGGAAGGACAGATAGTTCTCTTTATAGATGAAATTCATACTATTGTTGGTGCAGGTGCAACTGGAGAGGGCGGGGTTGATGCATCCAATATGCTTAAGCCAGCTCTCTCAAGAGGTGAGTTAAGGACAATAGGAGCAACTACCATTGATGAATATAGGAAATACGTTGAAAAAGACACAGCACTTCAGCGCCGTTTTCAACCAGTACTTGTAAAAGAACCTTCTGTAGACGATACAATCTCAATACTGAGAGGGCTTAAGGAGCGATATGAAGTGCACCATGGAGTTAAGATCAAAGATTCTGCGTTGATTGCCGCAGTGAAGCTTTCTTCAAGGTATATTACCGATAGGTTCCTTCCAGACAAGGCAATTGACTTAATTGATGAAGCTGCTTCCCTCTTAAGGATGCAGATCGATTCGATGCCTGTGGAGCTTGATGAATTGAAAAGGAAAATTAGAATGCTTGAGATGGAAAAGAAAGCCCTTGAAAAAGAAACGCAGGATCCCGAGGCAATTGAGCGGTTGAAGATCCTTGAGAAGGAACTTGCAGACCTGAAAGAGAAAGACGATGCTTTAACAGCTAAATGGAAACGAGAAAAAGAAATGATTGAAGAGATCCGTAAGGTTAAATCACAGATAGAAGAACTCAGGACTAAGTCAAAGCTTGCAGAGCAGAGAGGTGACCTTGATGAGGCAGCAAAACTTATCTACGGGGATCTCCCTGCTCTTAACAAGAAACTTGACGAGGCAAACGATAACCTTAAAAGGCTTCAAGAAGATAACCCTCTTCTTAAAGAGGAGGTTTCAGAGGAAGAAGTAGCGGAAGTAGTTTCACGTTGGACAGGCATTCCAGTTTCAAGAATGCTTAAAACAGAAAAAGAGAAGCTTCTAAATCTTGATTCTCAACTTAAGAGGCGTGTAATTGGGCAGGAACAGGCAATTACCTCAGTAGCAAATTCAATAAGGCGTGCACGTGCAGGTCTTTCTGACCCTAATAGGCCTCTTGGCTCATTTATTTTTTTAGGCCCTACCGGAGTTGGGAAGACAGAGCTTGCAAAAGCACTTGCAGAAGCCCTTTTTGATACAGAAAAGGCTTTGATAAGGATTGATATGTCAGAATATATGGAGAAATTCTCTGTTTCGAGGCTTATTGGTGCGCCTCCAGGATATGTTGGTTATGAAGAAGGAGGGCAGCTTACAGAAGCTGTGAGAAGGCAACCCTACGCTGTCGTGCTTCTTGATGAGATTGAGAAAGCTCACTCTGATGTATTTAATATCCTTTTGCAGGTCCTTGATGACGGCCGCCTTACGGACTCAAAGGGAAGGACCGTTGATTTTAAGAATACTCTGATCATTATGACTTCAAATATCGGAAGCAAGTATATCTCTGAGATTAATGCTATGCCTGGTACAAAGGAATACATGGACCAGTACGAGCGAATTGTAGAAAGGGTTTATGAGGATATGAGGCATATCTTCAGACCAGAGTTTTTAAACCGAGTTGATGAAGTAATCGTATTTAATCCGCTTTCTACTGCCCAGCTCAAGGTAATTGTTGAGCTGATGCTGAGTAAGACTACCTCAAAACTTCAGGAAAAGGGTATTGAAATCTCATTTACTGACGATGTTAAGCTTTTTCTTGTGAATAGAGGGTTTGATCCTGTTTATGGTGCGAGGCCCTTAAGAAGAACCATTCAGAAGTACATTGAAAATCCTCTTGCGGAGTTTATACTGAGGAATGAAATTGAAAAGAACGCTCAGATTGAATGCTACTTGGAGAAAGGAGAGGTGAAGTTCCTATTGAAATAATAGATTTTAAGAAATTTCTGAAGGAAAGCGCCAACTCCATTGGGATTCACCTTGCTTCTGAACCTCTCAATATGTTCGAGGTATATAAGAATGTGCTCAAGGAGTGGAATACAAGCAGGGTAAACCTTACCTCAATTGAGGATGATGAAGGTATTGTTTTCAAGCATTTTATTGATTCGCTTGTTTTCTCAAAGGCATTTAAAATCTCCGATAAAGAGTTTACGCTTTTGGATCTGGGGAGTGGAGCAGGTTTCCCTGGGGTACCAATTAAAATTGCCTTTAGAAATGTCCAGCTAACTTTGGTTGATTCGCAAAAGAAAAGGGCACTTTTTCTCGCAGTCCTTCTCCCACGTCTCGGGCTGAGCAACATAAACGTCTTTAATTCGAGAGGGGAAGAGCTTTCAAGAGACGTTCGTTTTAGAGAGCAGTTTGACTTCGTTACAATGAGAGAATTCGGCAAAGTCCCTTTAAATATAGAGATAGGACTTCCTTTTGTAAAAGTTGGTGGCTACCTTGTTTTGTGGAAAGGGGAGAAGGACCTTGCGGAATTTGATAAATATAAAGAACTTATTTCAGAACTTGGGGCTTCATTGGAGGAAATTTATCCTTACAATCTGAATGACAGCATAAAGAGATATATTGTTAAGGTTAAAAAGGGGTGGGTAACTCCTAAAAAATATCCACGCTCTTTCGCAACGATT
>Ga0172365_10004836_pt1 | contig 9988 bp, 8 predicted proteins | sample LakKivSesite48cm_FD_114535 | JGI IMG/M metagenome (GOLD analysis project Ga0172365, IMG submission 114535) | Sediment microbial communities from Lake Kivu, Rwanda - Sediment site 48cm | ecosystem: Environmental > Aquatic > Freshwater > Lake > Sediment | place: Rwanda: Western Province, Lake Kivu... | reverse complement strand
GCCAGAACTTGTAGGGAGGCGTTGCAGCTAACGCTCGTAGGTATTGACTTTTGCATTTGGATATGCTAAAAGGTGTCGTGGTAATGCCCAGATTCGAGAAATCAAACTATAGGGAGGTGCCATGTTGAGAAAGTTCATCAAACCTGGACCCATTTTCGGTGTGGCGTTGCTCCTGGTTCTCCTCCTGGTGGTAGCCTGTGCCAAGGCGGAGCCCACACCAACGCCTACCCGAACGCCAACACCCGTACCCACGTGGACGCCGGTGCCGACGTGGACTCCGACGCCAACGGCGTCACCAACGCCCACGCCGACACTGAAGCCCGGCGAGACGCCCAAGCCAACAGCTACACCAACGGCTACGCCCAAGCCAACAGCTACACCAACGGCTACGCCCAAGCCGACGGCGACACCCACGCCTACCATAGTGGCGAAGAAAGAGGCGCCAGCGCCCAAGAACCCCAAGGGCGTAATCACCGTCTTGGTGGTGGACGTACCCGCTGGTCCAGGGATCGGGAGCGCTCAGGCGCCGGTGGAGGTGCTGCGCAACTGGGGCGTCGGCGAGAACATGTTCTACAGCTCGGACATGCAGCACATAGTTGACTACCGGCTGTGCACTTCGTATGAGGTGGCCGAGGACCTCTCCTATGCCATCCTCCACGTGCGGCCTGGAGTCCAGTTCCATTACGGCTGGGGCGAGTTCACCGCCGAGGACGCGGTCTGGAGCATGAACGACGCCAACGCCTACACCAATCCCACCAGCATCCACGGACAGGCGGGGGACTTCGCCGCCTTGTTCAAGGAGTGGGAGGTGGTTGACCCTTACACGGTGAAGGCGAACTTCCAGGAGTACGACATCCGCTGGAACGCCAACTTCCTGAACGAGAACTCCCAGGGCCTGGTGTTCTTCTCCAAGAAGATCTACGACGAGAAGGGCGAAAACTGGATGATGGACCACATCATCTCCACCGGGCCCATGCAGGTCGTGGAGTGGGTCCGAGACGACCACGCGTACCTGGAGGCAGTCCCCTACACCCACTGGCGGATGAACCCCAAGATGTCGCAGATACGCTTCCTCGAGGTCCCTGAGGAGTCCACGCGCATAGCGATGCTGAAGACCGGCGAGGCGGATGTGGCCGACATCGCCATCAAGAACCTCAAGTCCATGCTCGAGGAGGGGTTCAAGACATTCGGCACCGGCGCCGGCAACCAGATAGGCATCTGGTGGTCCGGCAACCTCTGGGAGACCACGTACGCCGGCGGGTCTAAAGCGGGGCAGCCGCTGCCGAGAGAGGGCTACGGCATCCACGACCTGGCCTGGATCGGCAACACCCTCAACTGCCCGGAGATAGAAGAGGGCTGGGACGGCAAAGCGCAGCCGGCGTGGGACTCTGCTCAGTGCAAGGATCCCGGCGACATGGAAGAGGCGCGGCAGGTGCGCTGGGCGCTGGCCGAGGCGTTCGACCGCGAGGCGATCAACGAGGCGGTCATGGCCGGGCTGGGATGGCCCGTCTACGTCGAGTATGCCCAGGTGCACTCGCCCGACCTGTGGGAGAGCAAGTGGGAGATCCCCTATAACCTCGAGAGCGCCAAGGCGCGGCTAGCGAAGACCGCCTGGCCCGATGGCTTCGAGATCGCCCTGTGGATCCAGATGCCGCACGCCGTGAGGCCGGAGGTGGGCGATGCGGTGGCTGGCTACTGGCTGAAGCTCGGTTCCAAGATGACCGTGGAGGTCATCAAGTCGGCGTACACCATCGTCAGGCCCAGCCTCGTCGGACGCACCCTCTCCCTCCCCATCGTGATGGAGTGCGACGAGGGCAGGACGGCGTGGCCGCCCGACTGGCCAAAGGGCATGGTCGCGACCTCGCTCACCCGGGGCGGCTTCGGGTGCGGCAACGAGTCCCCTTACATCGCCCAGGCCTATCTGAAGACCCGAGCGGAGCTGGACCGCGACAAGCGGATCCAGATCAACAAAGGGGTCATCGACCACATGTGGTACTGGCAGGTAGGGACCGGCATCGTCGCTCAGCCCGTCGTCTTCACCTACAACCCCAAGTCCATCAAGGAGTGGACATCCGACGTGGAGTTCTGGGGCGAGTCGATGTTCGGAATCTACAACGCGGTACCGGCCGACAGGTAGCCAGACCGACCCAAGTGAGACCCTAAAACAGAGAGCAGGCCAAATTGAGAGAGGTGGCCCGGTAGACAGGATGTCTGTCGGGGCCGGGCCACCTCTGCTCTATAGCGCGGAGAGGGGTTGTCAGGCCACGGAATTCTGGTAAAATACCTGAGGCAAGAGATAAGCGACGCGGGGGCAAGAAGACTCCTTGCCTTCGGGAGAGCCTCGCAGCAATTCTCTAGTCCGTCATAGGGTGTTCTAGTAGCAAAGGCCAGACCAGCAATGGTTGACTGAGGAGAAGGAAGGCGATGCAGCGTTTCATAGCTCGTAGGTTCGTGTTTATGATCTTCTCCCTGTTGGCGGCCACCATGGTGGTGTTCGGCCTCTCCCGGGCCACCGGAGACCCTCTGCTCCTCTATGCCAAGCCTGGGGGCTATGGGATGAGCCCTGAGCAGATCGAGGCTCTGACCAAGAAGCTTGGCCTGGACAAGCCGCTGGTAGTCCAGTACTTCATGTGGCTGGGGAGGGCGATAAAAGGGGACTTCGGCAGGACCATCCTGGACGAGCGGCCCGTCCTACAGGTAATCAGGTTGAAGATCTTCAACACGATGCGCCTGGCAATGGGCGCGTTGCTGTGGGCCGTAACGATATCCATACCTCTGGGCGTGCTCTCGGCGGTTAAACGGGGCACCTTCTGGGACTACGCAGGCAGGGCCTTCGCCATATTCGGCATGTGCGCCCCGGCCTTCTGGGTGGGCCTTATGGCCATCGTGTTGTTTGCGGTGAAGCTAGGGTGGCTGCCCGCTGCGTCCATGGACCCCCTGAGGTCGGCGCCGTTTTCGTGGACGAACATCAAGTATTACATCATGCCCGCGATCATCTTGGGATGGTATCCGGCGGCGGCTCTTCTAAGACTCACGCGCTCGGCGATGCTGGAGATACTGGACTCGGAGTTCATCAAATTCGCCCGGTCGAAAGGGGTAAGGGAGACGGCCGTGGTGTGGAAGCACGCCTTCCGCAACGCCATGATCCCGCCCCTCACCATGATGGCGGTGATGCTGGGGGGGTTCATCGCCGGCGCCATAGTGATAGAACAGGTATTCGCCTGGCCGGGAATGGGGCGGCTGTCCGTGGACGCGATTTTCAACAACGACTTCCCCTTGCTGACGGGGTGCGTGCTCCTATTCGCCTGCATGTTCGTCCTGGCCAACTTCCTTGCGGACATAGCTTATGCTTACCTCGACCCCCGAATCAGGTACACGTAGGTGAATCATGGCAGAAGGGATGGCAGCGGTTACAACAGTAGCACAGCGTAGCAGGCAGGTGGTCGTGGGCGGCTGGCGGCTGATGCGCCGGTGGCCCGTGATCCCGGCCGTCATCCTCGTTGGCATAGCGATGATGGCTATTCTGGCCACCTGGATTGCCCCCCAAGGCCCGTATGACCAAGACCTTAACGCCCGTAATGCACCCCCCGTCTGGCAGGCCGGGACGTGGTACGAGGAGCATCCCAAAGTGCAACAGCGCTATTTCCTGGGGGCAGACTACGTGGGGCGCGACCTCCTGAGCCGTATCATGTACGGGGCCCGTATCTCCCTGCAGGTGAGCGGCATCGCCGCCCTTGCGGGGATGACCATTGGCAGCGGCCTGGGCCTGATAGCTGGCTATTTTGGAGGCCTGATAGACGAGTTCATCATGCGGCTTGTGGACGCCTGGCTTTCGCTGCCCTTCATCCTGGTGGCGATGGTAGTAGCCATCGTGCTCGGTCAGAGCGTTGCCATCATGATGGGCATTCTGGCGTTGATGGCCTGGTCGTCGTTCACGCGTAACGTCCGGGCCGAGGTGCTATCGCTGAAGACCCGCGACTACGTGTCCCTGGCGAAGATTTCGGGAGCCTCGACCCCGCGCATCCTCATCGCCCACATCCTGCCGGGGGTGGTAAACACCATGGTGGTGATTCTGGCCCTCCGCCTGGGAGGGCTCATCATGGGTGAGGCGACGCTCAGCTTCCTGGGGGCTGGGATACCCTCACCCACGCCAGCTTGGGGGCTCATGGTGTCGGAGGGCAAGGACTACGTCGACACGGCGTACTGGACGTCCCTGTTCCCCGGCATCTTCATCTTCCTGCTGGTGATGTCTTGGAACTTCCTCGGGGACTGGTTCCGCGACTACATGGACCCGAGGCTGAGGCAACTGTAACAAGGGCCTGTAATAAGAGGTTATAGTTACTGGTTTGCATATCTCGTGTAAAGCAGACAGCAGGTACGTGATTTTCGCGCTGATCTTGACGACACGCTTCCTGTTGGGCGTCTTTTTCGCCAGCCTCGCAGGGGGCGTGTCACACATACTGGCGCAGGTAATCCTCATCTCCTTCTTCTTCCCCGCAGGGTCAAACGCGGTGCTGGTCTCCAGCATCCTGGGGGGTGGTATCGGTGGGAGCGTAGGAGGGTTCCTGGCATGGTCGAGCCCCGGCGGGAGTAAATGGGAGAATCTCACCACGCTGGCGCTGGCGTTAGCAGGCGGGTTCGCTGGCGCAGGGATAGGCGTGTGGCGCGGTGCCCACGTCTACCACCTGGCTGGCCTGCCGGGCATACCCGAGCTCGCCGGGCTTATCTACGGCGCCGTTATCGGTGCCAACCTGCTTCCCCTGGCCTACTTCATCTCCAGGCGTGTGCGCAGCGGAAAGTTCGAGGGCTAGGATAACCGGCACGCTACGGAAGGTCGTCTCGTGCCGGTTGGCTGTATATCCCGGCCTACTGGAGTACGCTCGACGCGCGTCTATGTGAAGTCTTCGTACTCGCCGTGGCCGTCCTTGCGGGCGAACTGGAGCCCCACGCCGTCGGGGTCCGGGAAGGTGAAGATGGTGCGGCCCGAACGGGCCTGGAAGAATGGCTCGTGCATGCCCTGGATGCCGGTTGCCCTGACCTCCTTGGCTGCGGCCTCCAGGTCAGGCATGGTGAAGGCGATGTGGTTCAGCCCCGGCTTCATGTCGCCGTGGCACGTGTCGAGCTGGATGTGCAAGGGACGTTTCTCGTCGCCGTTCCAGAGGAACATGATGTCGCCGCCATCCAGGCTCCCCTCGACCTGCATGCCCAGCTTCTTGTAGAACTCCACCGACGCTTTCATATCTGAGACGTTCAGGGTGATGTGGTCGACCGGGCCCATCTTCATTATGCTGCCTCCATTCTGTGGATGGTCGTCTGGCAGATGGCGCTGCCGCGCCCATTGTATCACGGAGGTGGCTTGGGGGTCGCCTTGTATCCCGCTATCGGCTGGAATAGAATGGTCGCAAGCTGGTATAAGTCACGCTACGGGGGTCACTATGCGGCTTACGGGCGGTGAGTTCATCCTCGAGTACCTGATACGGAGGGGAGTCCCCTACCTCGCTGGCATCCCGGGACACGGCTGCCTGGGGCTGATAGACGCCTTGAAGGGAAGGGAGGAGCGTATCAACACGATACAGGTCCGGCACGAGCAGAGCGCTGTTCACCTGGCCGACGGGTACTACCGCGTGAAGGGGGAGCCGCTGGCGGTCTTTACATCCATTGGCCCCGGGGCGATAAACACGGCCGTGGGCCTGGCGACCGCCTTTGTGGACTCGATACCCGTCCTGGTGATGAGCGGGGAGACCCACACCTACATGTTCGGCCGCGGCGTCCTCCAGGAGGTGGAGCGGCGGCACTGGGCAGGCCTGCCCAGTGTGCTGGAGCCGCTGGTCAAGCGCTACTGGCAGGTGACCGACGTGGCCCAGCTACCCTACGTGCTCACCAACGCCTTCAACCAGATGCTGGGCGGGAGGCCTGGGCCGGTCTTCATAAGCCTCCCCATGGACGTGCAGGCGGATGATATGGAGGTCGAGCTGGCGGAGGAGGTCGGGCCGCAAGCGAGGAGGAGCGTCAGGGGGGATTCGGATGAGATACACCGTGCCGCGATACTCCTGGCGGCGGCAAGGCGGCCCGTCATTCTGGCAGGGGGCGGTGTGAACCTGGCCGGGGCTTTCGATGAGCTGCGCCAGGTGGCTGAGACGCTGGGCGCGGCGGTTGTTACCACCTTCCAGGGGAAGGGGTGTTTCCCCGAAGACCACCCTCTCTATGGGTGGCATGCCGGCTCCAAGGGCACGTCGTGCGGGAATGCCCTCGCCCGCTCGGCGGATGTCGTCCTGGCCGTGGGGTGCCGCTTCGCCGACGAGACCACCAGCTCCTACCGCCGCGGCGTGAGCTTCTCCATACCGCCTACCAAGCTGGTGCATATCGACATAGACCCCCAGGAGATAGGCAAGAACTATTCCACCGAGATAGGGATTGTGGCCGATGCCCGCTCGGCCCTGGAGGACCTGCACAACGAGCTCAAGGAGCTGATCCCCGGCAGGGAGTACAAGGAGATGCCCTACTTTCGGGAGATCCAGGCTCTGAAGGAGGAGTGGTTTCGAAAGCTGGCCCCCCTGCGGGACTCCGACAGGGTCCCGATGACCATCTCGCGGTTCTTCAAGGAGCTTCGCGCCGCCCTGCCCTGGGACGGGATACTGGTAACCTCCTCGGGCCATGCCCAGGCGGCCATAACCGAGTTCCCCATCTACCGGCCGCACAGCCACATCACCACGGGAGGCTTCTCCACCATGGGCTTCAGCGTGCCTGCGGCTATGGGAGCGAAGCTGGCCGCGCCGGAACGGCGGGTCATTGCCGTGCCAGGAGACGGCGATTTCATGATGACGATGCAGGAGCTGGCCACCGCCGTGCAGTACGACATCCCCATCGTGATAGCGGTGCTCAACAACAAGGGATGGTACTCCATTCGCGACCTCCAGATGGCGGCCTACGGAGAGGAGCGGGGGATGGCCACCGAGTTCCGCAAGGGGGATGGCGAGCCTTACACCCCCCATTTCGCCGAGATCGCCCGGGAGTTCGGGGCACGGGGCGAGCGTGTGGAACGGCCAGCACAGGTGCAGCAGGCTCTCGCCCGCGCCTTCCAGGCGGGAGGGCCTGCGCTGGTCGAGGTGATGGTGAGCCAGGAGTACCCCGTTTCCGGGGGGCTGGTGACCGGGTGGTGGGACGTGCCTGTGCCTGCTTATCTGAAGGAGCGGCGCGAGAGGTACCTCAAGGAGCGCAGCGAGGAGCAGCTGGGGCTGCAGGGGTGAGGTGAGCGGCGGTTGTCGCTACTTCGGCAGGTCGGCCACCAGGTCATCCAGGCCGAGGCTGCGCAGCGTCTGTGACAGGGGCACGCCCGTCTCCCCGTCCCACCCCATGTGCTCGTAGTAGATGCGCAGCATTCGCTCCCAGTGCTCCATGATGCCGATCCCCGCGTTGGCGCCGTCCACCGGGGTGGAGCCGTACCGCTCGGAGGGGTGCTCCAGCTCGTGGCCGATTCCCCTTCGCAGGTTGAAGACGCGGGCGATGTTCACCGCGCGGCGCCCCACGTGGAAGGCCTCCTGGAAGTCGATGTCCCAGCCGGTGGCGGCCTCCACCGCCTGGCATAGCAGGTCAAGGTGCATCCCGGTAACGAAGCGGCACGTCACCAGGGAGTCCTCGAACTGCACCGCGCCCTTTGTCCTGGCGACCGCCTCGGCGATCATATCGGCATCGAAGTTGCCTATCCTGGCTGGCAGGCCGTAGGGCTCCAGGTCGGGCATGGCACTCAGGTGGGACTCGTAAGTGCCCGTGCTGGAGACGGCTGTGTCGAACATCTCGCTCCAGCGGCCGCGGTGGTCGTGGCTGCGGGGGCTGTTGCCCTTGGGCGTGTAGATGGCAGACCTGAGGGCCTCGCCCCCCACTTTCTGCGCTGCGCGCATCACCCCCTCGGCCAGCACGTCGCCGAAGCCGCGCCTGTTGGCTATGTTCCGCATGAGCTGTCTTGCCGCCTCCACGTTGCCCCAGTCCATCTGAAGGCCGTCCAGGTCGTCCCGGCTCAGCAGCTCCTTCTCGTAGCATTCCATGACCCAGCCCAGGACCCACTCCATCTCGTTGCAGTCCATCCCCAGCCGGTCCACCTCATTGGACAGCACCATCGCTCCGCCAACATCCGTGTTCCCGATACCCGAGCCGAAGGCGGCCCACTGCTCGTACTCCGGCTCCTCGCCCTCGTAGCCGGCGTAGGGCCCCTCGGCCAGCCTCATCATGTGGCAGTGATGCGTCCGGCAGGCGTAGCACGGGTGGCGCGTCATCTGGTGGCGCGACCTGTAGCCGTCCCCCATGAACCGGGCGTGCTCGGGGAAGACGCTGGTGGTGTAGTTCCTCACCGGGAGCCACCCCGCGGCCTCGGCAGAGCTATATACCCAGCTGGTGCCCCAGGTGTAGAACCCCGTCTTCTCACACCGCTTCCAGAGCTCCTCGGAGATCTCGCGTAGCCGCCGCGGGTCCTTCACCTCGGGCCTGGCCTGTCCGCGGGCGACGGCCACGGCTTTAAGCCTCTTGGAGCCCAGGACGGCCCCCAGGCCGTTGTGCGCTGCCACGTGGCCCCTGTCGCCCACCAGGGCGGCAAAGCGGACCAGGTTCTCGCCCGCCGGCCCGATGGAGAAGACGGAGACCTGGCGCGCCGAGTAGCCCAGCTCCTGTTTTATGAGTTCCTCGGTCTCCCACGTGTCCTTTCCCACGATGTGGCTGGCGTCCCGCAGCTCGGCCCTCCCGTCGTGGATGTAGAGGTATCTCCACCCGTCGCCAGCGCCCTGTAGCAGGAGACCGTCGAACCCTGCGGACTTCAGGTAGGCCCCCATGTACCCGTTGGCCTGGCTGGAGACGGGCCCGTTGCTCAGCGCGCCGACGGTGACCGCGGAAATAGTGCCGGAGCCGCCGATGGCCGTCCCGTTAAGCGGCCCTGCGCCGAGGAAGAAGCGGTTCTCCGGGTCCGACCACTTCACATTGGGTCCCACCTCGTCGTAGAGGTACCTGAGGCCGAGGGCGGTGCCGCCCAGGTATGAACGCATCTCCTCCATGTAGGTATCGTCATCGGCTAGACGCCCCGAGCCGAGCTCTACCCGAAGGGTCCTGCCGTTGAGGGAAGGTACGCGCTGCTTCACCAAGAGACCTCCGCCGAGCCGCCTGCAAAGGCGGGAAGTAGTGTAATCCTGTCGTTGCTCTTGAGCTCGTGCTCCAGATTGTAGCTGGGCTGGAGCCACCTGCCGTTCAGCATGACCGACACGTGTCCGCTGAGCTCTTCGCCGCGGAACGCTGCCTGTCCGAACAGGGGGTATTCCTGGCCCAGGACCCGGAGCAGTCCCAGGATGGTCGTCCCTGGGCCAACGCTCTCATCGACTCGAAAGCGGCCTTGCCCCCCGTGGCCGAAGTAGTCGGTGAGCCAGGGGACAACCTCAACGGTCACACGGATTGAGTCCTTCACGGTGCGTTCTCCCTCGCGCCAGAGAGCGGAGTCCCGATCTACTTCAGGTACTCGGCGGCCCAAGCGACGCCCAGCTCCTGGAGCTTGGCTGGCGTGGGCCTGCCGTTCTCGTCCCAGCCCATCATGGAGTAGTAGGTCTTGATGGCGGCCTGCATCGCCTCGCGGTCGATCCCCTTGTTTTTCAGGGCTCCGCGGCGCGTCCCGCCGAAGAACCTCTGGGGCAGACGGTCCTCGGCGGCCGTTATCCCCTCGCGTATGTTGAAGATGCGCGCCAGGTTCTCCACCCGCTCCCCCAGCTTTATCGCCTCGTGCACGGTATACTCCCAGCCGGTAGCCGCACGGACGATATTCACGTGGTCGGTCATGGTCCAGGGGAGGAACTGGCAGCATACCAGCGAGTCGAGGAACAGGGCGAACAGGTGGGAGGCCCTGGCGTTGGACACCTTGGCAGCGCTCAGGTCATCGGGAGGCACGGGCTGAACGGCGCCGGCGCCCCGCAGGTGGTCGAAGCCGGGGGTCTCCTCGGTGAACAGCGTGTCCTGGAAG
>Ga0172365_10004834_pt1 | contig 9988 bp, 7 predicted proteins | sample LakKivSesite48cm_FD_114535 | JGI IMG/M metagenome (GOLD analysis project Ga0172365, IMG submission 114535) | Sediment microbial communities from Lake Kivu, Rwanda - Sediment site 48cm | ecosystem: Environmental > Aquatic > Freshwater > Lake > Sediment | place: Rwanda: Western Province, Lake Kivu... | reverse complement strand
TCGTATATAGGTGAATGGGTAAAGAGCCTCTTTCAGAAATGCGAATCCTCCAAAGTGCGTCATCTTGCGTGATGGCCGACTACAGTGGCAACAAATGCCAAAACGCTCTCTGCCACGTAATTTTGCATTTCCTCTGTGAGATCTGGATAGATCGGAAGGGCTAGAACTTCCTTGGCTGCCTTTTCTGATTCAGGAAAGTCGCCCCGCTTGTAGCCGAGATAGCTGAAACATTCCTGAAGGTGCATTGGATGCGGGTAATATATCTCGCAGCCGACGCCTTTTTCTTTCAGGTAGGCAACCAACTCATCGCGTTTCGGCACCCTGATTACGTACTGGTTATATATGCTTACGCAATCAGGGTTGATATACGGCGTCTGCACCATCGTGCCGGCAAACTTCTGATCATAAAATGCGGCATTGCGCCGGCGAACTTCTGACCACTGGTCCAGGTGCGGCAATTTAACCAGGAGAACCGCAGCCTGGATGGGATCGAGACGGAAGTTGCCGCCAATGATTTTGTGATAGTACTTAGGATTGGCACCATGATTGCGCATTATCTTGAGCCGGATGTAGAGGTCCTGATCGTTCGTGACAACCATCCCGCCATCACCGGCGGCGCCAAGGTTCTTACTGGGAAAGAAGCTAAAACATCCGATAGTACCAATACTGCCAGCCTTTCTACCCTTATAAGTGCTGCTGATTGACTGGGCGGCATCCTCGATGACTGCCAGATTATACTTGTTGGCGAGTTCCATCAGGGGGTCCATATCAGCCATCTGGCCGAATAGATGCACTGGCATAACCGCCTTGGTCTTCTTGGTAATTGTCCGCTCAACAAGGCCAGGATTTATGTTATAGGTTCTTGGGTCAATATCCGCAAAGACCGGCCTGGCTCCAATCCGCGCGATGCAGCCGACTGTAGCAAAAAAAGTAAACGGTGTCGTAATTACTTCATCACCGGCACCAATACCCAGGCTCATCAGGCTATTCAAAATCGCATCCGTACCGCTTGAAGTGCCTACTGCATATTTACAGTTACTTATGGCGGCTATCTTCTCCTCCAATTCAGCAACTTTCGGCCCGCCTATGCACTGCTGAGATTCCAACACTTCTGAAACTGCCGCCAGAACTTCGTTTTTTATCGTTGCATATTGTGCTTTCAAATCTAAAAGAGGCACCTGCATTTTGCTTCTCACTTTCCTGTCACGATAGCAGCTTTTTTGCCTTAAGGTCGCGATAAGAAACTTTGCCAATCGCCTGTTCCAGCGGCAACGGAGCATCCTCATGTAAATCCAGGCACCTAACCACACCTGGCTCAACCTCTTTATAGCGATAACCACTCTCAGGACAAACCATAATACCCTCTGCATTTTGCTGTGGCAGCGGAATACCGTGCCGACTCACCCAGCCGGTTTGTTTGGCAGGAACACCTTTTACTAAGGCGTAGTCCGGGACATTCCTGGTCACTACCGCCCCGGCTGAGATAAACGAGTACCGGCCAAGCTCAACTCCGCAGACAATAGTTGAATTCGCCCCGATGGTTGCCCCACGCCGAATAATGGTTTTCTCGTAAAGATCGTGACGTACAATCTGGGACCGCGGGTTTGTAACATTCGTCAAAACACAACTAGGGCCAAGAAAAACATCATCTTCAATAATTGCCCCAGTGTAAATCGAAACATTATTTTGGACCTTGACGTTATTGCCGATAACCACGCCGCCAGCGACAAACACATTCTGCCCAAGGATACAGTTCTGCCCAATCCTGGCATCTTTCGTTACGTGCGAAAAGTGCCAAATCTTCGTGCCCTTTCCTATTTTGCAACCTTCATCTATGCAGGCAGTTGCATGGGCGAAATACGGTTTCTCCTGCGCTACTGTCGCTTGCTTACCCACGGTGACGACTCGGTTAGTCTCCATAGACTCCTGGCACTGCCGCAGTATCTTGAGCACCTGCAGCCCCTCTTTCCCATCACCGCGAGGTTGCCTTCGCGAGCGGATGCACTCCAGAAAGTGCTCACATTCAGCCTGAAGCGGCTCTTTCATATCAATTTGTACCGGCTCAGCCTCTGCTTTAACCGCTACCGGAATTCTGTCTTTCCAGCTTATCTTATGTGGGTAAAGAACCAATTTGTCATCCGCTGTGTCGTCGAAAACAGCCATCTTGTCTGAACCTATTACGACCAGCCGTTGTTCCTTAAATGGGTGCAGCCAGCTAACGAAAATGTGAGCCTGGACGCCGCTGGGGAATACAAACTGGCTCATCGTGACATCCGCGATGCCCTGATGCAGATAGTCGGCTCCGTGACAGGAAACAGCGGTTGGCTCCTCATTAAGAAGGGCCAGCATAACAGAGATGTCATGTGGTGCAAAGCTCCAGAGAATGTTCTCTTCGGTGCGAATCTTGCCGATGTTCAACCGGTTCGAGTACAGGTATTGAATCTTGCCGAGCTCTCCTTTATTGATAAGCTCGCCGCATTTAATCACAGCCGGGTGGTACAGCAAAATATGGCCCACCATTAGTATTTTGCTATTCCTTTCTGCCAGGCCAACTAATTCCTCCCCCTGCCATATCTGTAAAGCGAGCGGCTTTTCCACAAAGACGTCCTTACCCGCCTGCAGTGCAACCTTAGCAATTTCATAGTGAGTGACCGCAGGCGTGGCGACGGCAACAGCCTTTATCTGATCATCCTCAAGCACCGAATCCAGAGACACCGTGAAAGCTACATCAGGATACTGCGTCTTTGCCCATGGCTCTCTTGTCGGATCAGTGTCACAAATAATCCGCAAGGCGCCGAGGCCATGAAAGTTCCTTACCAGATTCTTGCCCCAATAGCCAGAACCTATGACTGTTACATTCTTAGTGTACTGCACGTTCTTTGGAATCTGCCCGCTCACGATCTGGTTCCTCGACTGAAATACTCATCCATCGGTTCAAATTGTTGCCGCCATTCTTGTTTACTCGTACACGTCAAAATTATGCTCTTAAGCAGGATTTCAGAAGGCCAAGATACACGCACCGGCCATCAACCAGACTATGCGTAGCAGTGACCATGGAAAACCATTAGAATTTTTCTGCTTGTGTGGCCCACTGTTCGTAAAGATCCTATATGGTTAAACTCTATGTGTCAACAGGGTATTTACGGTGGTGTAGCAAAAGTCGGCGTGAACGGGCTCTTCTTGACCCTGGAAAGAAACAGGCTTCACAGCGAAAGGTTCTGGCCAACGAATATGTCGCAGTTTGCCTGAGTGCCTATACCCACGCGCCCCTATATGCTTGCCCTGGAGTGTGTCCCAATCAGCATGTGAGACAGTCATGTAACAATGCTGCGCTCATATCTTGATTTGGCTAAGGCAGGCACACAGGCGCGTAAAAACACTGCACTCAAAATTCCAACCAGAGCAAATAATGGAAGGGCTACTATGAAACGATAGTTCATTTATGCCTCCTGCACTTTCCTAAGCTCCCTGAAGTAGCACAGCCCTCAATTCTGCAGCTCTATTTTCTATCTTCGATCCACTGCCCGTGGAGACTCCGCCACTTTTTTGTTTTCTGCCAGGTGACTTTCCTTTCAATAGGCGTCAGACTCACATAACTCGCGGAACTATTATAATATTTCGGGCTGGTCGGAATAGCTCCGCAGCCAGCAACAATCATAACTGTGACGATTCCCACCACAGAGAACAACAGAACAGTCACGATTGTGCAATAATTCATCCGCGCCCTCTGGGCTACCGAAGCTCTTCCACTATAACACAGCCACAGGCCGTCCTCGAGCTTACGCTTTGCCCGATGCCAAACGCCACGCCTATGATGTTGCTTATTGGAGAGAAATTGGCAGGAAATACAAAGCTCCTTCTATCTATACCATTCCTCCCTGACACCAAAACAATCAAAATTATATAGGGCCTCAAAGATAGATGTCAAGCAAAAAAGCGTCAAAAAAGCAAATCGTCGATTAGCACAAGGTTGTTGAAACGCGCCTGGAGGGGCTCGAACCCCCGACCTTCGGTTCCGTAGACCGACGCTCTATCCAATTGAGCTACAGGCGCCTCCCTGTTTAAGCCGTTGGAGCATAGCAACTTAGTATACATGCTGTCAAGACTTTTTAGCTCCTGAATAGTGCGCACAAGAAAAATGCAACAAAGCTGGCACTCATTTATACAATGAATGCCTTGCAAAAGGGCCGCACTATTAACGGATATCTATACGCAAAGACGGGACCATCTGAGGAGCAATCAATCGCCTGAAAGCAGAACGGGCAAGACAAGTCAAGGGTGGCTTCGTCGGAACGCGACGAACGTGGGCAGCCTCAAAGATTGGCCGCCACCGTGCAACTTACTATTGTCTGTGGGTAGTCAAGCCATTCCTCAACTCACTATTCTGCACGGGGTCGGCAGTCAGAAGGTGTACTCTCTTGCGATCGTTTTGCGGTTTTTGTTGCCGAGTGATTCATGTTCGCTACTCTCAGGCTAATTCTTTGTAAACCCTTACGCGGGGGCATGATAAAGCGAGAATAGCTGCTGCCATACGGCTACTTGGCAAAACAAAGTCAAAGAATTTTCGAAAAAATGCTTGATTTGGGTAAACGTTTGTTTTAAGCTGTCGTATTAAACAGATGTTTAGGAGGCATGAATCTGTGTCATGCAGCAGGGATGGTATTTTGACCGGCCACTGGAGTGAATGAATCAGGTACAGCAAATGAGCGAACAAACACCTAAAACGAAAATGGTTAAGACGGGGCAGAGTTGGCTTCGCCGCAATGCCACCAAGGTCGTCATCATTCTCGCCTTGATAGCGATATTGACCGGCATCGCGCTAATGCCAAAGCGGAAACGAGATGCGCCTCCCACCGAGGCGCCGCTGGTAAATGTTACAGTCATGACTGTAACTGCGGAGCCACAGCTTGCCGACACGTTCGACCTGCCGGCAGTCGTCGAGCCGAACCAGGTTGTTAAGATTTCCGCTGAAGTCGCAGGGCGCGTGGAGCGAATTCCTGCGAATGAGGGCAGCATCGTTCACGCCGGTGACCTGCTAATCCAACTCAATGCGGACTTTGTGCGACCGCAGTTTGAGATTGCCAAGGAGCAAGTCGAGCGAGACCAGATTGAGTTCGACCGCATGGCGGGTCTGTTCAAAGAAAACGCCGCACCACGCCGTGACCTGGATAACGCCACCACCCAGTTGGCCATCAGTAAGGCTCAGCTCGAGGAGGTCCGCGCCCGTCTGGACCGCACGCGCATCTTAGCCCCCATACGGGGTGTACTGAACAACCTGCTTGTCGAGCAAGGCGAGTATGTTCAAGCTGGTAATGCCGTGGCTGAGCTGGTGGATACCGATATAGTAAAGGTAGTTGTTCAAGTCCCCGAACGCGATATTGCTTTTTTTGCCGCCGGCCAGAAAGCGGAGATATTCGCACAGGTGAAAGACCAGGAGAAGTTGTTGGTAGGAACGCTCACTTTTATCAGCGAGCTGGCTGATCAGCAGACACGCTCCACGCGCATGGAAATCACCGTGGAAAACAAGCAGAGGCTTCTGCGAAGTGGGCAGATTGTGCGTGCCCGCCTGACGCGCCAAATTCTAAAAGACGCTATCCTGATCCCGCTGCTGGCCGTGATCCCGATGGAGAACAGCAACGCCGTCTACGTCGTCAATTCCTCAGAGGCGCAGCGGCGCCAAGTGGAGCTTGAGCTTAGGATCATCAAAGGTGATCGCGTCCTCGTGACGCGCGGTCTGGCGCCGGGCGACCGGCTGATCATCGCCGGCCATCGTTTTGTCGCCCCGGGACAGAAGGTGAAAGTTGTCTCGGAGAACAAATAGCCGATATGCTTATCACAGACCATGCCATCCGAAATCGTACCACCGTAGCCGTCCTGGGCTTGATTATCATCCTGCTGGGCGGCTACAGCTATCTCTCATTGCCCCGTGAAGCGTTCCCAGACATCCCAATACCGCACATCCTGGTTAGCACGATGTACGAAGGGGTCTCGCCGGAAGATATCGAGACTTCCGTGACGATGAAGATCGAGAAGGAGCTCAGCGGTATTCGGGGCGTCAAGGAGATACGCTCCAGCAGCGCCGAGGGCCTCTCGATGATCGACGTGGAGTTCACGCCGGACGTGCCTACCGACGTGGCCCTGCAGCGCGTGCGCGACCGCGTGGACATGGCCAAAGGCGACCTTCCCAGAGATGCGGAAGAACCAGCGATCAAGGAGATCAACCTTGCCGAGTTCCCCATCATGCTCATCAGCATCTCCGGTGACGTCTCACCCGTTCAACTCAAAGAGATCGCCGATAACTTGGAAGATGCCCTCGAGACCGTACCTGGCGTGCTCAAGGTGGAGGTACTTGGTGCGCTGGAACCGGAAATCCGGCTGGAGTTCGACCCTGAGCGCCTCGCCACATATAACCTGACGATCCCGGAGATTCTGACCCTGATCCCTTCGGAGAACGTAAATATCTCTGCCGGCGGTCTGGAGACCACGGGCACCAAGTTCAATATTCGCATTCCTGCTGAGTTCGTCACGCCAGAGGAGGTAGATCATCTGCTCTTGACTGTGCGAGGAGGCAAACCCATCTACCTTGCTGACGTCGCCGCCGTGCGAGCCACCTTCAAGGACCGGACCAGCTACTCGCGTCTGAACGGCACCGCAAACGTCACCTTGAGCGTCCAGAAGCGGGCCGGCGCCAACGTCGTACAGGCATCCGACCACATACGGGCGGTTATCGACATCGCCCGGCAGCAGGTTCCTGGGGCCGTGAAATTCGACATCACCTTCGACATGTCCAAGTACATCCGCAATACGGTGGCTGACTTGGAAAACAACATCGTGGCCGCGCTGATTCTGGTGACGGGCGTGTTGCTGCTGTTCCTCGGCTGGCGACCGAGCACAATCGTGGCCTTGATAATTCCGTTGAGCATGCTTATCACCTTCTTCCTGATCCAGATGCTCGGCTACACCCTGAACATGATTGTGCTGTTCAGCCTGGTGCTGGTTTTAGGTATGCTCGTAGATAATGCCATTGTCATCGTGGAGAACATCTACCGCCATCTTCAGCTCGGGTATGGGCGTACAGAGGCTGCCATACTTGGCGCGCAGGAGGTCGCCTGGCCGGTCACCACCTCGACTCTCACCACCGTGGGCGCCTTTCTACCGTTGATGTTCTGGCCCGGAATTATGGGCGACTTCATGAAGTACCTGCCGATTACTTTGACTCTGGGTCTGCTGGCCTCTCTCTTTGTAGCGCTCGTGTTCAGCCCGACGATCTGTTCCTTCTGGGCTGGTCGTTCGCCCAAACCGCGCCAGAAAGATCACTGGTTCATTCGGGCGTACCGTCGTCTCCAAAAAGCGGGACTGCAAAACCCGGGCCTAACGTTGTTTCTGGCGATGTGCCTGTTGTTCGGCATGGCGACCCTATATGCCAAGATAGGCAAGGGTACAGAGTTCTTCCCACAGGGCGACCCGGAGCGGGCAGCCATCAACGTGCGTGCACCGCAGGGAACAAATATCCGTGAGACGGATCGGATCGTCCGCCTGATCGAAAAACGCATCGAACCATACAAGCCCTGGATCGAGCACATCGTTACGAACGTGGGCTCTTCGGGCGGTGGTCTGGACCTCATGGCCAGCGCTGGCGGCCCACACCTGGCCAACATTAGCCTGATCTTCTACGATTTTGCCGAGCGACAGCGTCCTTCAACGGATATTATCGCCGGGATTCGGCGGGACATCGCCGACATCGCCGGCGCCGAGGTTAAGGTCGAAAAAGAGAAGAGAGGCCCGCCCACGGGCGCGCCCGTCACGGTGCGCATCATAGGAGAGGACTTCAAGGCGCTCGAGCAACTTAGTGAGCAGGCCCGCCACATGATCGCTGACGTGCCTAACATTGTGAACCTCCGTAGCGACCTGGAGGCCACTCGTCCTGAGCTGGCCTTTACCGTGAACCGCCGCGTTGCCGTGCTTCTCGGCGTGAACACCGCCACCGTCGGCAACTTCCTGAAAATGGCGATCTTCGGCACTAAGGTCGGAACGTATCGTCAGTACAACGACGAGTACGACATCACTGTGCGGTTGCCGTTGGCCGACCGGGTAAATATCGACGATCTCTACGGTCTGCGGATTCCTAACGTATCCGGCAACGCCGTGCCGCTCAGCTCGCTCGGTCGTTTCGAGTACCGTGGCGGGTTCGGTACGATCAACCGCGTCAATCAGAAGCGTGTCGTCACCCTCACGGCCGACGCCGAGGGCCGCCTCAGCTCTTACGTGCTCAAAGACGTACAGGGAAGACTCAGGGGACTCCAGATGCCGGCTGGCTACGAGATTCGCTTCGCCGGCGAAAAGGAGCAAGAAGATGAAGCCCGCGCCTTCCTGAGCAAGGCCTTTGCTCTGGCCCTGCTGTTGGTCACCCTCGTGCTGGTGATCCAGTTCAACTCACTAATGATGCCCTTCATTATTATGACCACGGTAGTCCTGTCGCTCATCGGTGCTCTGACCGGGCTGCTGATTTGCGGCCTGCCCTTCGGCATCATTATGACGGGTATCGGTATTATTAGCCTGGCTGGGGTTGTGGTGAATAACGCCATTGTGCTGCTTGCCTACACGCGCCAATTGCAGCAGCGCGGGATGGACCTGGTCTCGGCAGCAGCAGAAGCCGGCGTCACGCGGCTGCGTCCGGTGCTCCTGACGGCCACGACCACGATCATCGGCCTCATTCCCATGGCGATCGGCGTCTCTTATGACTTTCACACCTTTAGCTGGGCCACCAAGAGCGAATCTTCGCAGTGGTGGCGCAACATGGCCGTTGTTGTAATTTTCGGCCTGGGCTTCGCTACGCTCCTAACGTTAGTAGTGGTCCCGTCACTATACGTAATGCTCAGCCGCTTCTGCCTCCGGCTGGGATTTCAAGGCGCAAAAGCAGAACATCCAGACGTAGAGCCGGGAACAGTCACCTATTAATTGTTGTGGCACTTCCGTAAGATTCCGGATATATCATTGTTGACTGTTAAACCTATTGTGGATAATTTATGGCCGATTGAGACTTAACAGAAGGAGACCAAACATGTTTATCTTTGTACCACTGGCGTTTGCAGGATTCCTGATTGTGGCTGGAGCATTTATATTCGGTCACGACATTGACCAAGATGTGGACCACGATGGCGGTTATGAAGTTGGTGGTACACTCAGCTTCTTTTCTCTCAGAGTATTAGCTACTTTTCTGATGGGCTTTGGAGCAGCCGGAGCAATAGCGCGTTACTATCACACCAGTTATCTTGTTTCTTCGCTGATTGGTATAGGAGCTGGCATAGTGCTGTCAGCGCTTATGTATCTTGTCATACTTGTATTCATCAAACAGCAGGCAAGCTCGGTCATTTCTACCGAATCACTTGTCGGTCGTGTAGGAAATGTTACTGTGCCGATTGAGAAGGCGGAGCTTGGAGAGGTTGGCGTATCGGTCGGCGGAGAGTACAAAGTATATTCAGCCCACAGCCGCGACCAAAGCTCAATCCAAAAAGGATGCAGGGTTAAAATTGTCAGGGTAATTGGCACAACGCTTGTTGTTGAGCAAGAAAAGCAAGAATAGGGCAAAAGAATAAAAGAAAGGATAAAAGCAATGGAAACATTTCTAATGGCATTTAGTATCGGGCAATGGCTCGGGAAGTTCTTTGTGCCGTTCATGATTCTTCTGTTGGTGGTCGCCTTTCTTGTTGTGATAAGGGTGATGGCGACACGCTATAAAAAAATCCCGCCAAACCAAGTTGGAATCTTTTACGGAAGAAAGTACAGGTATAAGGATGCTGAAGGGCAGCTTCATTACCGCGGCTTTAGAGTTGTAGCAGGCGGCGGCTCTTTACTCTGGCCTATTGTTGAACATCTACAAATAATGTCAACAGCGGTAACCCAGGCCGAGATCGATGAGCATGACATTCCCAATAAAGATAATGTCAAGATTAGTGCAAAAGGTGTCGCAACCTTCAAAATTGAAACC
>Ga0172365_10004832_pt1 | contig 9993 bp, 8 predicted proteins | sample LakKivSesite48cm_FD_114535 | JGI IMG/M metagenome (GOLD analysis project Ga0172365, IMG submission 114535) | Sediment microbial communities from Lake Kivu, Rwanda - Sediment site 48cm | ecosystem: Environmental > Aquatic > Freshwater > Lake > Sediment | place: Rwanda: Western Province, Lake Kivu... | reverse complement strand
TCTGCCACGAATTTTTGACTCGCGAGCTGGGCATCAAGCCGGAGGAAATCACATACATCCAAGATTTTTGGGAGGGCGGTGGAAATGCCGGCGAGGACTTTGAGGTCAACGTTCGTGGCTTGGAGCTTGCGACGCTCGTCTTCATGCGTTACGCGAAGGAAAATGGGGAGTACGCGCCGCTCCCGCTGAACATAGTCGACACGGGCTATGGTATGGAGCGCCTCGCGTGGATATCGCAAGGGACGACGTCGGCTTACGAGGCAGTTTTTGGAGATATTATAGCCAAGTTGATGAAGATTGCAGGATTGGAGCAGCCCCCAACCAACGTTCTGCAGGAAAACTCAAAGCTAGCCGGTTTGATGGACATAGAGACCGGCCGAGACCTCATGACTTTGAGGAGCAAGGTAGCCGCCAGAGTCGGCCTGAGCATCGATGAACTGGACCGCATGATGGCTCCGCTCGAGGCAGTCTATTCAATAGCTGATCACCTCCGATGTCTTGCGTTCATGTTCGGCGATCGGATAACGCCGAGCAATGTGAAGGAGGGCTACCTCGCGCGGCTCGTGCTGCGTCGCACTTTGAGGTTGATTCGGGAATTAAAGCTTGAGAAGCCCATCAGCGAACTCATGGCTTTGGAGTTGGAGCATCTCTATACCCAGTTCCCAGAGTTTCGAGAGCATAAGAATTACATTTTGGAAGTAATCGGGCTTGAGGAGGAGCGGTACCGAGACACACTCTCGAGAGGAAGCCAACTCGTCGAGCGCGTCGCGGCAGGTCTTCGACAGGAACACAAGGCGTTGCTTCCAAAAGATAAACTCATCGAGCTCTACGATAGCCACGGCCTGCCACCGGAGATAGTGAAGGAGGTCTCGGCTAAGCTCGGCGTAGGTGTTGAAGTTCCCGATGACTTTTACATTCAAGTCGCGAACATGCACAGCCAAGCTAAGCGCGCGCCAGCCCCAACCGTCGATATTTCAAAGGAAAAACTCAAGCGCGTGCCGAAGACCAAACAACTATTCTATGAGTCACCTTATGCTAGGGAGTTCGAGGCGAAGGTCCTAGCTAGCTTTGACGGTTACGTTGCGCTAGATCGTACGGCTTTCTATCCAGAGGGCGGTGGACAACCGAGCGATGTTGGCGCCTTGATGAGCAAAGCCGACAAGGCGAATGTGCTCGATGTTCAAAAAGTTGATGGTGTTATTGTACACAAGATAAAACCAAACGTTTTCAAGGTTGGACAGAAGGTCCGCGGCGTGTTAAACTGGTCGCGGCGAGAAGCTCTGATGCGCCACCATACAGCTACTCACATCATTCTAGGGGCCGCCCGCAAGGTGCTCGGCGATCACATTTGGCAGGCGGGCGCGCAAAAGGGCGTAGAGTCGACTCGCCTCGATATCTCGCACTTCAAACGCATATCAGAGGAAGAGCTCCAAAAAATAGAGATGTTGGCGAACCGCGTGGTGATGGAGAATCGCGCGGTCAAAGCTGCTTTTATGGACCGCAACCTCGCCGAGAAGAAGTATGGCTTCGACCTCTACCAAGGAGGCGTAGTTCCAGATGAGGAGATAAGGGTGGTCGAAGTGGAAAAGTGGAACACCCAAGCGTGCGCTGGCACCCACTACACGCGCACAGGCGAAGTGGGCCCGATCAAAATTATTCGAACAGAGCGAATCCAAGATGGCGTCGAGCGCCTTGAATTTGCGGCTGGCGAGGCGGCGGTAAAGCTTATGCAGAGGCGAGAGGAGCAGCTGGCGAAGGCAGCTGAGATACTTAGGACACAGCCCGTGCAGCTGGCGAAGGCGACCAAGGAGCTCTTTGACCGATGGAGGGTGGCGGAGAAGGAGCTCGCCAAGGCCAGGGCGCAGGTAGCTGGGTCGCGTTTGGCCGAGCTCAAGTCGAAGGCCGTTCAAGTGGGGGCTGTCAGGGTGGTCAGCGAGGTCGTGGAAGATGTTAGCGTGGACGAGCTCATCAAGATGGCCGATGCCCTCATCCGTGATGACAAAACCATGGTGGCAGTCCTCGGAACTCGTAATACAACTGCTACGGTAGTGGCGATGGCTGGTGAGGCGGCTGTCCAGGCGGGTGTGGATTGTGGCAAGATTATCGCGGCCTCGTCCGGCGTGCTCGGTGGCGGGGGCGGTGGTAGGCCAGAGCTTGGACAGGGTGGCGGTCCTGATGTTGGTAAGCTGGAGGAGGCCTTGAAGACGGCGCTGAATATGTGCGAGCAGTCACAACAGTTGCAAACTAGCGATCAATGAAGATGGTGATTTTGTGGTCAACTGGCAGCAGATTGACGCGAAATGGCAACAGGCATGGCGAGAGGCGAAGCTTTTCGAGGCGGCGCCCAGCGGGAAACCCAAGTTTTACATCACAGTAGCTTACCCATACGTCTCTGGCCCGATGCACATAGGTCATGGTCGCACTTATACGGTACCGGACGTAATCTCGCGCTACAAACGAATGCGAGGCTATGGTGTCCTTTTCCCAATGGCCTATCACTTCACTGGCACCCCGATAGTCGGGGCGGCGAAGCGCGTTGAGCGTAGGGAGAAGCAGTTTGTTGATGTTTTAACCAAGCGCTACGGTATACCAGAAGGTGAACTCAAAAGGCTCGAGGACCCCCATTACTTTGCGAGTTATTGGGCGAAGACAAGCGATCTCAGCTACAGGAAAGGCATGGAGTGGCTGGGTTACTCGATAGACTGGCGCCGCGAGTTCACCACCGTCGACCCGCAGTACAGCAAGTTCGTTACGTGGCAGTATCACAAGCTGATGGACGCCGGGCTCATCGTCAAAGGAGCGCATCCCGTCAAGTGGTGCCCCAGATGTCGGAATCCCGTGACAGACCACGATTTGCTCGAAGGCGAGGGCGTAGACATCGTTGAGTTCACGCTTCTAAAGTACCGCCTCGGCGATTATGTGCTACCGGCCGCGACGCTAAGACCTGAAACAGTTTTTGGAGTAACGAACCTGTGGTTGAATCCCAACGTCGAGTATGTGCTCGTGGGTGTAGATGATGAAAAATGGATTGTGAGTAGGGAAGCCGTAGAGAAGTTGCGTGAGCATGGTCACGAGATAGGTGAAGTTCAGAAATTCTCCACCCGTGAGCTGATTGGTAAAGAGATAGAAGTGCCGCTCACTCACAAACGAGTTTTAATCCTGCCAGCAAATTTTGTGGACCCGGACAATGTAACTGGCGTAGTTGGTTCTGTTCCAGCCCACGCACCGTATGACTACATAGCGTTGTGCGAGCTACAGCAAAAGCCGGAGCAGTTGAAAAAATGGGGTATAGATCCAGCAACCGTACAAAAACTCGAGTCTATTTCGCTTATTGAGGTAAAAGGATTCGGCGAGTTCCCTGCAATTGACGTTGTTCAAAGGATGAAGATCAAAGCTCAGAACGATCCAAAGCTTGAGGAAGCGACTTCTGAAGTCTATCAAAATGAATTTGCGAAGGGCGTTATGCGTGGATGGGTGCCTCAGTACAGTGGAATGCCAGTCTCCGAGGCCAAGGCGCAGGTCAGAGACGACATGGTGATGGTCGGGGAAGCGGCGGTGATGTATGAATTTTCAGCTAAACCGGTCACCTGCAGATGTGGGACGAAATGTTGTGTAAAGCTCGTCAAAGATCAGTGGTTCTTGAACTACGCGGATGACACATGGAAAGAGAAGGCACGTGCATGTCTTGCGCAGATGAATCTTGTACCGCCGGAGACGAGGGCACAATTCGAGCACGTCATCGAATGGCTCCACGAGTGGCCGTGTACCAGGCAGCGCAGTATGGGAACGCCCGCGCCTTGGGACCAAAGTTGGATTATAGAATCGCTGAGCGACTCTACGATCTACATGGCCTACTACACAATTTCTAACATCCTAAAAACAATTGAGCCAGACAAACTCACAGACGAAGTCTTTGATTACGCGTTTTTGGGCAAGGGGGATGTGGTGGCTGTAGCCAAAGTCACAGGCATAGATGAGCAAACGCTACAGAGGATGCGGCGCGAATTCGAGTACTGGTACCCGCTTAACTACCGCACGTCCGCGAACGAGTTGATCCCCAACCACTTGACGTTTTTCGTGTTCCATCATGCGATGATATTTCCGCAGAAACTCTGGCCGAAGGGAATAGTTTCGTTTGGCATCGCCGTGCTCGAGGGTCAAAAGATGTCTTCTTCCAAGGGCAACATCGTGGCGATAAACGAGGTAGTTCGAAAATACGGCGCAGATGCTGTCAGGCTATATTTGATGTCGACGGTCGAGCCTTGGCAGGATTTTGACTGGCGTGCCAACGAAGCCGACGCGATGCTTCGCCATCTGGAACGCTTCTACGCGCAGGCCCAGGAAATAATAGCTACGCCGACGCCGGAACGTCCAAGCCTGACTTTGCCGGATAGATGGATGTTGAGCAAGTTGCAGGATCACGTTCGAGTGGCTACTGAAGCCCTCGATAGGTTTGAAACGCGCAAGGCCCTCCAGCACTCGCTTTTCTTCCTCATGCAGGACTTGAAGTGGTACATCAAGCGCGCCGAGCGGGATGAGGCGTGCGCGCACGTGCTCAAGCGCGTGCTCGATGTTTGGGTCCGTCTGCTCGCACCATTCATACCGCACGTTTGCGAGGAGCTCTGGCGTCAGATGGGCAAAAAAGACTTCGTGTCCATCACAGAATGGCCGAAGGTCGAGGAGAACCTGAGGAATAAGAAAGTTGAGCTGGCGGAGAACTATCTCGCATCTGTCGTCGAAGATATAGGAAAAATATTGCGTGTCGTAAAGAAAGAAAAGCCGACGAAAATTTGCCTGTATGTGGCGCAGGACTGGAAGTGGTCGGTATACAAGATGGCGCTAGACGCGGCGCGCGCGGGGAAAGTTGATGTCAGGATGCTACTTCGTGGTGTGGAGAAAAAGCTTGGCTTGAGGTTACACACGGCGGATCTGGCGAAGTTCTTGCAGGAAGCCATCCAAGATTTCAGGGCGATGTCGGAGGAGCAGCTTGCGGAGCTCGCGGAGGTAGAGATCGACGAGTTTCAGGTGCTTTTTGATGCTACCCGTTTCCTTGGCATGCAATATCCACAGGTTACGCTGACAAAAGATTTTAGAACCACGGCCATGTCTCTCGCCAAACCGTTATTTCCAGAGGTCAAGATATTCAAGGCCGACGACGCGACGCGGTACGATCCACAGGACAGAGCGCGACTTTCCAAGCCTATGAGACCGGCTATCTACGTGGAATAATCAGGTGCGTTTTTTGATAGTGAGTAGCAAACTTCGAAATGCAATACACGATTTACGATATCTGCTGAATCGTGGCTACCCGCGCGGTTCTGCAGTCACTTTTGTGGCGAACCACTATCGCCTCGCCTTGGAACAGCGGCACTTGCTCGCGCGCTGCGTTTTTTCTAGGCGAGAGGTGACCAAGCTTCGTCGAAAAGCTGTCAAAACCAGCGCGCTACGGGACAAGCGCATGGGGGTCGACGGCTATAACGTCCTCATAACATTGGAGAGCATTTTGACGGGCAAACAAGTCGTGAGGTGCGATGACGGTTACATCCGCGATCTGCGAGCCATTTTCGGCAAGTACAAGCCTTCGCGAGTCACCGATCGTGCGTTGGCAGAGCTCTTGAATCTACTTAAGAAGGCCAGGCCAAGAGAGGTCGTCGTGCTCTTCGACAAACAGGTGAGTCGCAGTGGTGAGTTGGCGGGGGCCACAAGACGGGGGCTCGAAAAATTTGGTTTAAGGGGCAACTCGCGGGCGACAAGTGGCGTGGATTTCAAACTTCGCGCCTTCGATGTCGTGGCAAGTAGCGACCGTGCCATCATCTGGCGAGCGAAGGCAGTATGGGATATCCCATCGGAATTATTGAGGAGGAAAAAAGCAGATATTCTTGACTTGAAAACGACGTAGCTATATCATGCCTTTGATTTTAGAGCTTCGATTTTCTTAACTTTTTCAATCCTCTCTGATGCCATGTATCCCTTTAGCGCTTCCTCAAGCGGGTTGACGGGGACTTTGATTTCATCGACTTTTATGGTCTTTTTTATTAAAGGCATTTTGTACCACGTGCCATCAGGCTGTTTTATTTTCAAGTCACCCATTACCTCAACCTTAACGCCCTTCGCTTCGAATTGCCCGAAATATGATGCATACTTCTTTGATTTTTTATATCCGATTCCTTTGACTTCATAATCCCTTAACAATTCACCAATCGAGAAAGCACCTTTTTTATCGGTAAGAATATCGATATCATGAGCAATTACGTCAACTCCTTGTAATGCTAAATTAGCACTCCCAACTAGAACCCAATCGATGCCTTTGTTCAATTTCTTACAGATGGTTTTCAGGGCTTCTTTGATTTCTTCGCTAATCATACAAACCAGTTCATTCTTATCTAAACATTTAATTGAATCAAACGTGTTAAATAATCTTAACCATTCCAAGTCGATGAGTTTTGTAGCCTAAATTTTCATAAAGGCTGCGCGCATCTTTATTTTTAACATCCACCTTTAGCGATATCTGCCTAGTCCCATTTCTCCGCGCCCATTCTTCGACAGCCTTAAAAAGTGCAGCGCCGATTCCTTTCTTTCTAAATCCTTTTTTAACGAATATCTCGCAAACTTCACATTGTTTGTTTATTTTGTATACTGGGGGTACTTTTGCTATTTGAACCATGGCATGGCCTATCACGCAATCGCGGGATTTTGCAACAAAAACCGTTGCATTTCTACGTTTCATTTGCTTTTTAAGAAATTTCAAGTAGATTTTTTCTGCATTCACTTTCATCTTGTAGAATTTCGGCCACAGGTGAACGTGCATACGCATGAGTTGTTTCCAGTTATCAAGTATCTGAGGTATGTCGTTTTTACTCGCCTTCTGTATTTTAAATTTTATTTTCTCCCCCATCGCAAAAACCCTCACTTTAATGTATATTCATTTCAGTTTCAATTATTTTTGCTTATCCCATCTAGCTCCTCATTTTTGCCGTCGAATTTCTTTTTCTAACAAAACGTGTTCTGTTGTGAATCCGCACTTCCGGTAGAACTCCATTGCTTTCTGATTAGTTCTCTCAGTGCTCACTTCAATTTCGATGCAGCTCCTAGACTTCGCTTTGGCAAAGGCGCTTTTGACCAGCGCTTCCCCGACACCTACTCCTCGGTAAGATTTATCAACGATCAATTCGTCGATCAGTGCGGACCCTGCTCCGTGGAATAATGTAGGGCGAACCCACATAGTTAATAAACCGATAATTTTGTCGTCATCTTCGGCGACGAGCACAAAACAATTAGGTGAATTAATTAACTTAGCTAGTGTTTCCCGCAAGTCTCGCTCACTGGGCCCATGTGCTAGTTTTACATAATCTTCTAGCTGCCTTATGAGGACGCAAATTTCTTTTTGATCTTCGAGCGTGGCTTCTCTGATTTTCGTAGATGCCCCCCAGTCATACAATGACTCAACTCAGTTTTCTATCTTGGGGTAGCTTTCCAGCTAGCTGACATAGCTATGTCATGTCTTGATTTGCTCGAGTTTTTTGTTGTTAATGTATCTCCTGGATTATCACGTTATCAACAAAGGCTCTGCCATAGCCGCGTAAACCCACAGTACCTCCAGGCAATGGATCAGGATCGATGTATTCCAAGACCTTGTCGTTGCCGATAAAAAACTGTAAAAGATTGTCTTTGACCACAATAGTGAAACCGTACCACTTGTTGTACTCTATCAAAAAGTGTATTTCTCTAACAGCCATAAAACCGCCTCGCCCATCAGGACCCACCAATTGAACCATCGATATCGGCCTCACGAGAAATGGATAATTGCTGGAGTCGGTGCTCCTGACGTAAAAGTCAAAAGCACCGTCGATTGTCATGAACTCGCCGCTAAAAGTATAGTTCTGCCAATTTTCCGACGACGTGTCTTTTAGCGTGGCCCCTTCATGCCCTTTCCATTCAAGAACGCCATTGTTGACGAAAACGTTTTCGCCGAAAAGGTCCCAGTTTGAGTCATCTTCGAAGTTATCCTGAAGGAGAGTTCTTGTAACATCGTAGGTGATGTCAGAGGGCATCACCATATCTGCTATCGGGCCGCTATAAGATGGGATAGTTGAAGCAGTATAATATTGTTTGATGATATTGTTTGGCGTAATGTGCTCGTACCTCCCCGCTGGAAGGTCACGATCCTCCTCTTGCCACCACCATGGGAAAAATCCCTCAATCGCATTCGCACCCCCCTCAAAATATATCTGGTATATGCGGTTCAGGATCTCATCTCCTGAAAGCGAATTGTCGTTCCAATAGTTCTCGGTACCGTGGTGTGGTTCACCCAGTTCTTCGAACACTACCCCTTTCAGGTTGTTTTGGGTCTTCAGCTCCACCACTTTGTTCACAAACCAAGCGTACATCGCTGCCAGGTCCTCAAAAGTGTCTGTATCACTGCCGTAGAAATCCACACCAAGATAGTCCCATCCAGCAAAACTGGAAGGCAGTTCCTCACCTTGCCAGACGCATCTCGCGGACTTGTCCCATTTGGCGAAGTCGACAAGAGCACCCCTTACCAGGTTTCCCCCGTATGCACTGCGCAGCTCCGGCAATACTTCATCGTCCCATTCTAGTGCTTTCTTTTGACCGACAAATTTTTGCAACTCCTTTCTAGGAGCGTATATCTCCACTCCGTTGTTGTCGGCAATTTCCGCCCACCTTATGGCAATCTCCTTCGCCCGCTCTAGAAAGTTTTCCACATCTATCTTCAAGCCGTTTCCATATTCATGATGAGCACCCAAACGCTCGTGATAGGTGCATAAAAAACCCCAAAGCCAAGATCGTGGGCCTGTTGTATTCGTGTTGCCATTAGCCCCTCTATCGTGGGCGCTCGGCTTCTGATTTCCTCCATCGAAAATGGTGGCCCATATATAGAATCATCATATGGAATCAATTCCCCGTTTTCGGTCACAAGAACCCAAAGAACGATTTCAACCCAGTTGGCCCCGATATCCTTAATTTTGTTTACGTATTCTTCTTCCCCAAGACGTTTCGCATCAACGAAGACTCCCCTAATTGGTATTTTTGGCTCTTCCACAGAAGGATTCGGAGTCGTACCTTTTATCACGAAGTAGCCAGCAATACCGATAATCATGGCCGCGACAATTGCAATAACGCCGTACCTAATATTTGTTAACATCGTAGATATCGTCAACTTGTGATAATAAAATCATGACTTTTTTTGTCGTAAAAAATGGGAGTGCATGGCCTAATCCTCAACCTAGCTAACAAAACTGTGTCATGCCTTTGACGATTTGACCAAGCTTCTTGAAATCCGCCTGCAGTTTTTGCTTCGCCTGTGCTCCATAGAGAGCCGCGGCGGGATGATAGGTCACAAAAAGCTTGAATTTTACGCCGGCGTATGTGCAGTCGAGCAGCGTGCCGTGCTCTTCATTCATGACCACAGGTCTATCTAACAACTCCCCAGCTGCTATCCGGCCTAGAGCGACGACGAGTTTTGGTTGTATCACAGAAATCTTTCTTTCAAGAAACGGGTGGCACGCTTCGATCTCATCTGGGAGGGGGGCTCTGTTTTGAGGTGGTCGAGACAGGACAACATTGGTGATATAAACATTCTCACGTTTCAGTCCTGCAGTTTGTAGGAGCATGTCAAGATTCTTCCCCGCCGCACCCACAAATGGAAATCCGCTTTTGTCTTCCATGAATCCCGGAGCTTCGCCTACTAGCATTATCTTTGTATCCGCTGGCCCAACGCCAAACACGACGTTGGTTCGACTTTTATGTAATCTGCAGCGCTTGCACTCTTTCGCTTCAACCTCAAGCTGACGTAATTTTTCCTCTTTGCTTGAATGCATAGAATTACTCTTCTCTCGAGATCTTCCGTGACCATCCCCGCCTTGAGCGCTCGACCAAGGGCTTGAGCTTCTCATGCACCTGCTTCAGCACGACCACATCTTCTTTGCAGTGCTCGACGATCAGCTTCCGCGCCTCGAGGTTGCCACGCTCAGC
>Ga0172365_10004830_pt1 | contig 9993 bp, 10 predicted proteins | sample LakKivSesite48cm_FD_114535 | JGI IMG/M metagenome (GOLD analysis project Ga0172365, IMG submission 114535) | Sediment microbial communities from Lake Kivu, Rwanda - Sediment site 48cm | ecosystem: Environmental > Aquatic > Freshwater > Lake > Sediment | place: Rwanda: Western Province, Lake Kivu... | reverse complement strand
TTTGACTTTAGCTTTTGAAATGCTGATTACATTTTTAATCCTGGTGTCTTTACTCATTTCATTAATATCCTGTAATGGACTACGCGAGGTAAGCTCTTATATCACTCATACAATCAAAGAAAAGTCAAAAGACATTGCTGGAGAAGAAGAGGATGAAATAAAAAATAATATGAAAGGGGAAGAAATTATGCTTCCACAGCCTGAATTAAAAAGTAATATCTCACTGGAAGAAGCCTTGAATAGCAGAAGGTCAGTGAGGAGTTTTTCTTCCAAAGAATTAAGTCTTGATCAGATATCACAGATCCTCTGGGCTGCTCAGGGAATTACTCAGGAATCTACCGGTTATAGGACATCTCCATCTGCAGGTGCGCTTTATCCCCTTGAAATATTTTTATTAAAAAGTGATGGTGTATTTCACTATATTCCGGATGGTCATAAAATTATAAAATTAAGTTCAGATGATTTAAGACCAAATCTAATACAAGGTGCTCTCTTTCAGGGATTTGTTGCAGAAGCTCCAGTAAATATAATTATCACTGCTGTTTACGAAAGAACTACAGTAAAGTATGGGGAAAGGGGTATAAGATATGTACATTTAGAAGCTGGACACTCATGCCAGAATATACTGCTGCAGGCTGTAGCGCTTGGCCTGGGAGCAGTCCCTGTAGGCGCTTTTGATGATAGTTATATTCAGGATTTATTGGATTTACCCCGGGATCATATACCTCTTTATATAATCCCGATTGGATACCCGGAAGAGTGAAGTTGGAAATGTTTCCAGCATCCATTTATCTGCTTGACCTTTGGCATCTAAAGAAAAATATATGCCTTGCCTTTGGTAAAGAGGCTCAGGAGCTTAAGACTGCTTAAGATAAATGGTGAATGGGAAAGTTACTGGGGTAAGAGATTTAATGAAAATCTATCACGAAATTTTAAATGCTTACGTATCTAAACTTTCGTTAGCTATATTTTATAAAAAAAGTTATAATACTTAATATTTTTATGTTTAATAATGTTCCTTCATAGTGATAGAGCAAATATCTTGCTTCTACCTCCAAAGGCAATGTTATTAGACTTGAAGAAATAAGAAAAAGGAGGTTAGAAAAAATGCAAGGTAGCAAACTATATGTAGGGAATCTTGATTATTCTGCTACTAATGAGCAACTGGAAGAGCTCTTCTCTAAATATGGTAAAGTCAGCCAGATCGACATAATCCCGGGCAAAGGATTTGGATTTGTCGAAATGTCTGATTCATCTGAAGCTGAAAAAGCAAAAGAAGAATTGGACGGCAGTGATTTTATGGGGCGCACTTTAAAAGTTGATGAAGCACGCCCCCGTAGAGAAAGACCAAAAAGAGAATATCGAAGATATTAAGATTATTAAGAAATAATCAAAATTCGGTATAACAATAGGTTAATCCAATAGCAGATAAAAGAGTGGCAAAGTTTTTATTCTGGTTGTAGAAGCCTTTTCTTTTATCTGCTAAATATTATTTAAAATTCTACTTATATTTGAAAGTCAGGTTATTAAGGAACTGTCCCAATCAATTGTTGATTTCTTTTAAACTTTTACCTACTCCAAAACTTATTGATTTAATAATAAAATCTATCAGCTTCGTTTCAATTTATGATATTCAGGCGACATCAATTTTTTTCATACGCAGGATTGAAAAGAAGACCAGGAGTATGATGATACAGAATGAAATGATGACAGTGGGAATCAAGGAATTATCAAAAATATGCCCGATATCTGCTGCCTTAAAAAGCAGGTAATTGGGGAGGTATACTCTTATAGTCTCAAACTGATTGAAAATGCTCAGACTATATCCAAGAACAAGTACTGAAATCCCGGCAATTAAACCTCTTTTAAATAGGCTGCTAAAATATAAAAGTATGGATAACAATACGGAATAATATAAGATATATAGAAGAGATGATTTTAGCGCAATTTCAATTGATAACATCCCTCCGGTGAAAAGCCTGTTAATATAAAAATAATTAGTCAGGAAGGCTATTAGTATAAAAAGAGAAATTGTAATCGTATAGTGGATATATTTTGCAAGTACAACACCTGCAGGGCTTGCTCCCCTGGAATAAGGAAAGACTAATTTTTTTAAAGAAACTTCATTGGAAAGAAGTCCCATTAAGGTTAATGCAATAATAATTGTTCCAATTTGAAATAAATCATTTAGAAAAGTCTGGAAAGCTGTATCGCGGTTAAAAGTGGAAAATAGAACAATCAGGTCAGCAGGTAAATAATTTTTTAGAATTAAAGGTAAAAGCTTTAACATCAATGGATCCATTAGAGCCCAGAAAATAGTACCTACAAATAAAATCAGGTATTTATTTCCTCTAACAGACTCTAATATCTCTTTTTTAAAATAAGCTTTAAATGATCTCATTTTTACTTACTATTCTCATAAAAATATCTTCCAGTGTGCTTTTTCTGATCTGGTAACTGGTAACATTGGTATTAAGTTTTGAAATCTCTTTTAATATTTCTTTTTTGGCGTGATCTATGTCTTTAACATATATGCTTATTCTCCGGCCATTTTCTTTAATACTTTCAATCCAGCTAAGTTTTTTTAGTGAATTGACCGCCTCCTCAGGGTCTTCTTCAAACTCAACATCAAAAATAGGCTGTATATAGGTTTCGTATAACTGGGACAGATTTTTAGTCAAAAGTATTTTACCCTCATCTATAATGCATATTTTGTCACATACTCTCTCTGCGTCATTTAAAATATGTGTGGACAGAAAAATAGTGATTTTATCATCCTTAAGACTTTCAATAAGCTCCAGCATTTCCACTCTTCCTTCAGGATCAAGCGCAGATGCAGGCTCATCTAAAAAGAGAATTTCGGGACTGTTCATAAATGCTACTGCCAGCGCCAATCTTTGTTTCATTCCCCGTGAGTATCCACCAATGCGTCTTTTTCCATGTTTTGTCAATTTAATCATTTCCAGAAGTTTGCCAACACTTTTTCTAGTTTTTTTTAAATCGCATCCTATAATTCTGGCAATGAAATTTAAATACTCATAAGCATTCATATAATTATAAAAGGTTGGGGTCTCAGGCAGATATCCAATTGTTCTTATCAGTTCCTGCTTATTTTTTAAAAAATCCTTACCTTTAATGAATATTTTACCTCCATTAAATCTAATCAAACCGGTCAGGATATTCATCGTGGTGGTTTTTCCAGCGCCATTTAGTCCAATAAACCCGAATACTGAGCCTTTTTCAACCTCAAAGCTGATAGATTTCAATGCTTCCAGACGGCCATAACTTTTTTTTAAACCAACGACCTTAATCATTTTCTATTTCTTTCTTTTTACCTACTATTAAGAAAACAACCGGACCAATGATACCGAAAAAGATAATAATCAAGGCCCATCCCCATTTTGGCAGATAGGCAGCCTCATTTCTAAAAAGCTGAACCAGAGCAAATATCATCAGGCCATACTGAATTATTATAATTGGAATGAAGAAGGGTAGAAGCCTTAAGATTTCTGTTATAATGAAGTTTATATCTATTACAGTTATGTGAATCACCCGCTTATTAAAATTTATATTTTTATATATTATATACTTTACACAGAATAATTGAAGAAATAAAATAAGGAATCAGCAATTCGATGCTTGACTATAAAATTAGTAAAAGATACTATAATTTGCAGATTGGCTGGAATGTACTGCAGAAAATAATAGTAAGTCTGCAAAGTTGAACGAAGATGAAAAAATCTTTTGGGTCTTGGTGTCTATGTGTGATAAAATAAAGAGATATTTTGTTAAAATTAAAACCCCGCACCCAGGGTGCGCTAAATTTTCTAAAGAATGTTCAATAGATTTTTTGAGGAGGTATTAATGGATATTATTGTGAGGGATAATTATGAGAAAATGAGCAGGTATGCAGCAGAGATTATTGCAAAATGCATAAAATCAAAACCTGACTGTGTTCTTGGGCTGGCAACTGGAGGTACGCCAATAGGGACATATAAAGAACTAATAAGGATGCACAAACAAGGGCTTGATTTTTCACAAGTTAAAACTTTTAATCTTGATGAATATCTTGGGGCTGGTATTGATCTTGGTAAACCATATGATTTAGACCAAAGTTATGCAAGGTTTATGTATGAAGAACTTTTTAAACATATAAATATTAAGAAAGAAAATACTCATGTGCCTGATGGGCTTTCAAAAGAGCCAGAGAAGTTTTGCCAATGGTATGAAGATGAGATAAGAAAAGCAGGAGGGGTAGACATACAGCTTCTCGGGATAGGCGGGGATGGCCACTGGGCATTCAATGAGCCTGGGTCGTCTCTGTCATCTAGAACAAGAATTGAGCCGTTAACAAAGCAGACTTTAGATGATAATTATGAAAGTTTTTATAAGAAGGCAGAAATAAAAAGAGAGCAGATGCCGCATTTTGCAATCACAATGGGAATTGAAACAATTCTTGAAGCAAGGCATGTACTTATGATTGCTAATGGAAAGAAAAAAGCAAAAGTTATTGCAAAAGCTCTTGAGGGGCCCATAACATCTCAAATCACCGCATCAGCAATACAACTTTATAATGGAAAGGCTACTGTTGTGCTTGATCAGGATGCTGCCTCAGAATTGAAGAATATAGAACATTACAGGCATGTAGAAAAATTAAAGCTGGACTACAAGTTAGGCTCTGTTTCGCTGCACTGAAAAATTTCTTCTCTTTCTTGTTTTGTATAAAATAGTTTCATACACTCTTCTTTAGGAAGTACCTTAGTATTGTTTACTATTTTTTTAATTTAATTCATCTTCCACAACTTTGGCTATTTTGTTGGCAAGTTTTTCAGCATCGCTTTTGGTAGGGCCTTCAAGCATCACCCTGCAGATAGACTGAGTGCCAGAATATCTTACAAGAACCCTGCCCTTGTCAGCGAGTTCCTTTTCAACTTCTGATATTATACTCTTTAGTTCAGGTATTTCTTCAAGTGGGGCTTTCCTTTTAACCTTCACATTTATCAAAACCTGAGGGAAGGTCTTCATAATCTTTGACAGTTCTGAGAGGGGCTTGTTTTCCTTTTTCATAACGGATAGAAGCTGTAGTGCGGTTAAAATACCATCACCTGTGGTATGGTGTTCTTTAAAAATTATATGGCCGGAATCTTCTCCTCCAATAACACTATCATTTTTTATCATTTCCTCAAGCACATATCTATCGCCAACTTTTGTTGTTACATTCTTAATGCCCATCTTTTTGAATGCAACAGAAAGTCCTAGATTGCTCATTATAGTTGTAACTACAGTGTTATTCTTTAGTATACCCTCCTCTTTCATTTTTTTTGCGCATATTGCAATTATCTTATCGCCATTGACTATGTTGCTTTTTTCATCAATTGCTATTAACCTATCACCGTCACCATCAAAGGCAAGCCCGATATCCGCTTTAGTTTCAGCTACCTTTTTTGCGAGATTTCCAGGATAGAGTGAGCCGCAATCCAGATTAATATTCTGGCCATCAGGGCTAACGTTTAAAGTAATAATCTCAGCCCTCATCTCCTTAAACAATGTAGGAGCAACTTTATAAGTAGCACCATTTGCACAATCAAGCACAATCTTAATTCCTTCAAGGTTAAGATTACTGGGGAATGAATGTTTGAGGAATACTATATACCTTCCACTTGCGTCTTCTTCCCTGAACGCACGGCCCAGATTTTCAGCACTTGTAAGAAGAGACGGGAGTTTTTTTGAAAGTATCAGCTCTTCAATTTTCAGCTCTTCTTCGTCAGTTAGCTTATATCCGTTTTTTGAAAATATCTTGATTCCGTTGTCCTGGTATGGATTATGTGAAGCAGAAATTACTATTCCTGCGTCCGCGTTCAGGTTAGTAGTTAAAAAGGCAATACCAGGTGTTGGTACAGGACCCACAAGTATTACATCTGTCCCCATAGAACATATGCCTGACACCAGCGTACTTTCTATCATATAACCAGAAAGCCTTGTATCTTTACCTATAACAATTCTTGAGTGATGCCCTTCTTTTTTTAGTATATACGCAGTAGCCTGCCCAATCTGCATAACCATATCAGGGGTGATTGGGTATTGATTTGCAACTCCTCTTATTCCGTCTGTTCCGAATAACTTGCCCATGCCTTTACCTCCTCGTAGCCACTTTTTGTGTCTTACTAATTTCAGTGCCTCTGTGGTTACATCCTTTGTTCTAATTTTTGTGTTTGTTTCAGTTTTATTATGGTTTTTGGAGGATAATAGCCCCTTGCAGTTGCATTCGGGTATAAAAGTACATCTTTCCCGAATATAGTTCCTGGAGTTGTAACGCTATTGCATCCTGTTTCTGTGCCATCTGCAAGTATTGCTCCAAATTTCCTTAAACCAGTTTTGTATTTCCTGTCTCCTATATTAATCACAACATTTGATTCAACTATCTTTAAATTTGCCAGTTTTGTTCCTGCTCCAAGATTTACCTTACCGAGAATACTGTCACCAATATATGCAAAATGTCCTGCCTTACTTTCTCCAAGCATGGCACAGGATTTTAGCTCAGTTGTATGTCCAACTACACAGCCATTTCCAACAAGGGTATCACCTCTTAAATAAGCTCCCTGGCGCAGTTCAGTGTTATCACCAATAATAGCTGGCCCCTTTATCAATACGCCTGGCTCTATAATTGTACCTTTCCCGATATATATCTCATCATCCATCAGGATTGCACCAGCATATATTACACTTGCACCGTCAAGAATCTCACCATCTTTCTTTATGATTAATTTCTTTTTTGATATGCTTATATCAAATCCGGATTCAATAATTTTATCATCATATAAAACCAGAGTTTTATTTATAAATACTTCGTCCTTCTTCCTTAAATTAGAAACATTTGGCTTAATATTATCCCTGATATATTTTTTAAGTTTTTTAAGGGCGTCCCATACGTATTCAGTATTGTCGAAAAGGCTTTTGAACTGGGTTTGGGAAAGATCAAAAAAATCTTCTGGTTTAAGCATTTTTCTCCTACTTGTAAAAATTTCTAACGGTGTAAATTCACAGTATTATACAAAGTTTATTCATACTTTTCAAGGCTATACTCTCTTAAAACTCTACTCTCTTAAAACCCACAACCAACCACTGTTGCCCATATAAAAAAGCTTGGTGTTTTATAAACTAAAAATAAACCGGGCTATGTAGAAATAAATTAGAAGTCCTAACGCATCAATTATAGTAGTAAGAAGAGGGCTGCTAATAAGTGCCGGGTCTAACTTTATTTTTGTGAGAATCATCGGAAGTATTGCACCAATAAAATTTGACAATATCATAACGCAAATAATTGAAAAACCTAAAGTCAATGCCAGTGGAATGCCATCTTTAAATATAAGACTTCTTAAAAAAAATACGCAACCCATACTTATACCTAAAAGAAAACCAGTCAGTAATTCCTTTTTTACAACAGAGAACCACTTTCGTAATGTAAGATCACCTGTAGCTAATGCTCGAATAATTAGAGTAGCTGATTGAGTAGAAGTATTACCACCTGTATCTATTAGGATTGGAATAAAAAAAGCAAGAGCAATGACTGACTCAAGAGTAGTTTCAAAATTAGCTATTATTTTAGCAGATATAAATCCTGTTATAAGAAGTATTGAAAGCCATCCAACTCTTTTTACATAAAGCATCCAGGGTGACGCAGTTGTATAATTGATACCAAATGGTGCAACAGCAGCTACTTTTTGGAAGTCTTCGGTGGTTTCATCTTCCAGTACATCTAAAATGTCATCAATAGTTACTATACCAATAAGTATACCTTCGGGATCAATTACCGGTAATGATACCATATCATATTTTTTCATTTTTTTAGCAGCTTTTTCCTGGTCTTCATTTACATATATAGAAACGAACTTACGGTCCATAAGTGATTTTACCAGTGCTTCTGAATTAGACAGTATAAATTTTCTAATTGGCATGCTATCAATTAAGTGCCATTTATCATCAACGACATAAATAATGTTTATAGTCTCAGCATCTTTGCCGAACTCTTTTATATGTTCCAGAGCTTTTCTGACAGTCCAGCCTGGTTTAACAGCTATATAATCCGGGGTCATTAGTCTACCAACACTATCTTCAGAATAACTTAGAAGTGAAAGAGCCTCTTTTCTTTCATTTATAGGTAAAATATTTAATAATGTCTGCGTAACTTTTCCAGGTAGTTCCCCGAAGATTTCAGTTCTATCATCGGGAGGTAAATCTAAAATGATTTGTTTAATCTTTTTATTGCTGATATTTTTTAAAATAGACTCTTGTTTATCTGTTTCAAATTCAGCAAAGACCTTGGCTGATTTAATTTTAGGTAGAAGCCTGAATATAATTAATTGAGTTTCTTCATTAAAATGTTCCATTAAGTAAGCGATATCTGAAGCAGGGATGTCTAGTAGTTTATTTTTTATTTCTTCCCAGTCCTTTTTCTTAATCAGTTCTTCTATGTTATCTATTAATGTATGCAGTTCATAACTTATCATTTTATTAACCTCCTCCTTATTACCTTCCTTTATAAATAAGTAAACGAAATATGGTTAAAATGAAAATATAGTTAAAATATTTTGACAATATATTTTAATTTGTCTATTTAATAATTTAGATTATATAGATTATAAAACAGTAAAATTAAAATTTATATAAAAAAATGGGTTTATCAATCTATGGCAACGCCATTACATCTATGGCTGGGGAGGGGGGATTCGAACCTCCGCTCTACGGTCCAGAGCCGCATGTCCTACCACTAGACGACTCCCCAATGCGTGGCATTATAATGCTACCAGAAATTTTATAATGTGGCAAAATACTATTTTTTATTTTTTTGTTTTCCCTTGTAATTCTCAATAGCCTTGTGCAGTACATCTGCGCCCAGATTCGAGCAGTGAAGTTTGTTTTTAATATAAAGTTTTGGAGTTTAGACAAATATATTATTTTAAGTTGTTTCTTTCAAGTAATTTGTCTTATGTCATATGCTTTTAATATTTGATATTGTTGACAAATATGTCACAAATCTTTAATATCTAAGTATTATGACTAAGAAGATGTATAGCTTTAGATTAAATAAAGAATTAATGGATAATGCAAAAAAAGTTGCTGAAGATATGGATATATCATTATCTTTATTTGTAAGCTGTCTGATAAAAGAAAAAATAAGTAATTTAAAATCTGGAAATAATGATAAAAGTTTTTTTATATCTAACGAACCTACTCCCCAAATCTTACGCGAAATAGTTTCAGAGATAAAAGAATTAAGGTCGGATTTAAAAAAATCTCTTAAAAATAAAAATGAAAGATGAGATAAGAGATAAAATAAGAGATGAAATAAGAGATGGTTTTTAAAATTACGATATAATCCTTATATATTCCTTTATCCTCTTTAAAGTTAATTCTTTTCCCAGTATTTCAATGGTTTCAAACAGAGGAGGACTAATAGTGCTGTTCCATATAGCTATTCTTATCACTTCTGCAACTTTTCTAAAACTTAAGTTTAATCTTTCTGAAATTAACCTCAAGTTCTTTTCAATGTCTTTTACGTAAAATTTATCACTTACTTCGCTGATTGCTTTATAAACTCTATTTAATATATCGATTGCATTAATCTTCTTATTTTTAAAATAAGTTGCCAGTTCATCACTGTAGCTGATTTTTATAAAAAATGGACTTATTAAATTTATACTCTCTTTTAATGTCTTTATACGCTCTTTTACAAGCGGGATTATTTTTTCAATTTTTTTATCTAATTGTTTTACTCCATTTTCTAAATCTTTGATGTTTTTAGATGCCAGGTAATTTCTCATTTGTTTCTCAAGGAGTTGTTTTAAACGAGAGTTTTCCATATTTCTTATATAATATCCATTTATCCACAGGAGCTTGTTGTAGTCAAATCTGGCTGGCTTTTTATTTATGGAACTAAGTTCAAATTTTTTAATCAATTCACTGGTTGAAAAAATTGTAGTTTTTTCATCATAT
>Ga0172365_10004829_pt1 | contig 9995 bp, 11 predicted proteins | sample LakKivSesite48cm_FD_114535 | JGI IMG/M metagenome (GOLD analysis project Ga0172365, IMG submission 114535) | Sediment microbial communities from Lake Kivu, Rwanda - Sediment site 48cm | ecosystem: Environmental > Aquatic > Freshwater > Lake > Sediment | place: Rwanda: Western Province, Lake Kivu... | reverse complement strand
GGTGCGGGCCCTGGCTCTTAAGGTGGAAAAGGAAAACACCTCCGGCCAAGACGTGACTGAGCTATTTGTGGACCTGGAGTCACAGGTGCGCAACCTGGAGGCGACCGCCGACCGCATCCGTGAGTTCCTGAAAAAAAGCCACCACGGCGGAAGAGGCATTGAAGGTTAACAGCCAGCTCAGTGACGTGGAGGGGCAGATCGAGGAGCTCAAAGGGAAGATGAACTTTCTGCGCGATCGGGCGGCCTTCTCCACCATCACCGCCACGATCCACCCGGAGCGCCCTACGCCTACCCCCACTCCTACTCCCACTCCTACTGCCACCCCCACTCCTACCCTGACCCCCACCCCTCGGGCCTGGCACCCTGGACAGACCTATCAGGAGGCCAGCGGGGTCTTGGTAAACAACGTGAAGGCGCTGGGTGACGCCTCCATCTGGTTTGTCGTGGCTTGGCTGCCCTGCCTCATCCCGATCGGCTTGATAGTCGGCCTGGTGGCCTGGACCATCCACCGCGGGAAAAGCCGCCGGCCCGCCCAGGAGCAACCCGTTACCCCACCAGAGGAGCCGCAGGGATGAGCGTGGAGGCCGGGAGGCTGGGACTTTGCTGCTGAGCCAGGGCGATGCTGTTGGCCATCGCCCTGGCCGGCCTGATCCGACCTGTGTCTGTGGTGGCCGACGGGTGGGCGATCAAAGTCGCCGAGCTGGAGCTAGAGGTCCAGACACCTAGCTCTCACCCACTTTGTCGCCATTGCCGTGGAAGCGAATGGGCAAGGCCAGTCCTTGCCCGAAAGAGACTGTGGAGTTTGGATACCGCTGAGGGCTTTCAATTCCCTTTCAATTGAGCTCACAGGTGCTGAGGCGATGATAGGTCACCGAATCAACGGAGGAGATGGGTCATGCTGAGGAAAACGTTTTCGCTGGATGGGGAGTGGGCGCTGCGCTTCTGCGACGCCGGCGAGGGGGAAGCGGCGGACTGGCCTCGGACCGGCATCGCCGGCGAAGGGGCCTACACCGCCCAGGTGCCGGGTGACGTGCATCTGGATATGGTGCGGGCAGGCGTGATCAAGGAGCCACTCTTCGGGGAGAACGCGAAGCGGTGCGAGTGGATGGAGGAGAAGGATTGGTGGTACTCCACTACCTTCGAGGTCCCGGAGGAGTTCATCGGGGACCGGGTGGAGCTTTGCTTCGAGGGGCTGGATACGCTGGCGGATATCTGGCTCAACGGCCAGCCGGGCGGCCAGTCGCGCAATGCGCTGGTGGGCTACACTGTGAACGTGACCGACGCGATCCGCCCCGGCGAGAACCTGCTGGTCGTGCGGGTGGACTGCGGCCTCCGTTGGGCACGGGAGCAGGACCTCACCCCCTACCAGGCAGGGGAGCGGCCCGGCGATCCGCGGGAGATGGCGCGCATCTTCCTGCGCCGCGCCCAGTTCTCGGTGGCATGGGACTGGGCTCCGCGCCTCATGACCTGCGGCCTCTGGCGCTCGGTGGAACTACGCTCCTACCCCACGCTGGCCCTGCGCGATGTCTTCCTCGCCGCACAGCTCACGGGCACAGGCGCTCGGATTAGCGCCCAGTTTGAGGTGGACTGCTTCTCCGACACGGAGACGGAGGTGTTCCTCCACCTACGGCTTGAGGGCGAGCATGGCGTCCAGAAGCAACTGGAGGCCACGCTGGTCCCCGGCTACAACCTTCTCACCGATGCCTTCACCATCCAGAACCCCCGTCTGTGGTGGCCCAACGGGCTGGGCGAACCTTATCTGTACGACGTTACCTGCGATCTTCTGCTCGACGGCCAGGTGGCGGATTCCAGGAGTTTCCACTACGGCATCCGCCAGATCGAGCTGCGCCAGGAGCCGCTGGGCGATGAGGAGGGCCAATCCTTCACCCTCATCATCAACGGCGTGCCAGTGTATTGCAAGGGAGCGAACTGGGTGCCGGCGGATTCCATCATGGCCCGGGTGAGGCCCGAGAAGTACGAGGCGCTGGTGGAGGAAGCAGTGGAGGCCCATTTCAACATGTTCCGCGTGTGGGGCGGAGGCATCTACGAGGACGACGCCTTCTGGAAGGCCTGCGACCGAAAGGGGATCATGGTCTGGCAGGACTTCCTCTTCGCCTGCTCCTACGTTCCCGACGACCGGCCCGACTTCGTAGCCCAGGTGGAGCGCGAGGCAGAGCTGATCATCAAGCGGCTGCGCAACCGGGCCAGCCTGGTTCTGTGGTGTGGCAACAATGAGAACCAGTGGATCTTCCGCAACCGTATCCCTAACCCGGGGCCGCTGTACGGCTGGCGCATCTACCATGAGGTGCTGCCCCAGGCCTGTGCGCACCTCGACCCCACCCGCCCCTATTGGCCCTCCAGCCCCTACGGTGGCCTGGACTGCAACTCTGAAAGGCTGGGCGACCGACATGCCTGGGACATCTCCCTGGGCCAGGATGATGTGGGCCGGGTGCGCTACAAGGACTACGGAGCCGACCGGGGGAAGTTCATCTCCGAGTACGGCTTCCTGGCCCCGCCGGTGCGCGATGCACTGGAGCGCTGCCTTCCCGCCGATGAGATCGCTGTGGGCTCCCCCTCCTGGGACTTTCACAACAACACCTTTGAACGCGGCGTCGTGGGCACGGCCCTGCGGGAGCACTTCGGGAGGGAGATGGAGGAGCTCTCGCTGGAGGACTACCTTCTCTTAGCCCAGGCTTTCCAAGCGGAAGCCTACTGTTACACGTTGAGCCACTTCCGGCGGCGCAAGTTTGCCACCAGTGGCACGCTCTTCTGGATGTACTCCGACTGCTGGGGAGCCACCGCCGGCTGGACGATCGTGGACTACTATCTCAACCGCAAGCCCAGCTTCTACGGAGTGCAGCGTGCCTTCGCCCCGCTGATGGTGTCCTTTAGGGAAGAGGCCAACGGCCTCTCCATCTGGCTGGTGAATGACACATTGACGGATGCGCGCGGCGTGCTGGAGTACGGCTGGGCGATATTCGACAGCCCTGACCTGCATGTACTGGGGCGTGAGCGGGTGCTAGCGGGGGCCAACGGCTCGCAGAAGCTGGTGCACCTCCTGCTGCTCGACCTTCCCGAGGAGGAGCGGCAGCGGCGCTACTACTGGGTGCGCTTCCTGCAAGGAGATCGGGTGGTCAGCCAGGACTGCCACTTTTTAGCGGCGTGGAAGGATCTCTCCCTATCACCGGTGAAGCTGGAGCGCTCTTTGCAGCCTCTTGGCGGCAATGCATACCGCCTGACCGTCAAGGCCAACTGCTTCGCCTGGGGAGTATGGATTGATCACGGGCCGGAGGTGCACGTTGACGATAACTTCTTCGACCTGTTGCCGGGGGAGGCCCACGAGGTGATCCTGCGCGGGCCGGAGGAGGCGGTGGAGGGGATCAGCGTGAGAGCACTAGAGGTACTATGATCGGTCTGTTCGGGAGAGATGGGCAGCGATTTCATCGAGCACCTGGAAGAGGTGCATCACAGCGTCAAGGTAGTCAGCTAGAATCTCTAACCTTTCTGCAAAGGTCATCTTCTACTCCTTTCAACCTCAATGATACACTGGTTGGACAGAAAAAGCAACTTCAAAAGACTGATAGGAAACAACTATGATGACTCAGGATTACGACCTCGTCCTCTCCCCTGATGGCCAATCTATCCTCGCCGCCGTAGCTGACGGAGCCTTCGCCGAAGAGTCGTTGTATCACCTGCGCCTTCAGGCCGAAAGACTCTCCCTCATCCAGGGCTTCGACGAGCTGATATCCTTGGAGGCTATTGCCGTCGAGCTCTTCCCCTATCAACTGCGCACCGCCCAGACGGCCCTGCGCCGCTTCCGGGGCCGAGGGCTCCTGTGCGATGAGGTGGGACTGGGCAAGACCATCGAGGCCGGGCTGGTGCTCAAGGAGTACATGCTGCGGGGGCTGGTCAAGAAGGTGCTGATCCTCACCCCGCCCGGCCTCACCCAGCAGTGGCGGGAGGAGATGGCTAACAAGTTCCTGCTCGATTTCATCACCCATGATGATCCGCGCTTCCAGGCCCTGGGAGACAAGGCCTGGGAGCACTTCGACCGGGTGATCGCCTCCCTGGCCACAGCTCGGCTGACGGGCACTCGACAGATCATCCAGCGCATCCCCTACGATATGGTCATCATAGATGAGGCTCACCATCTGAAGAACCGGGCCACCGTCTCCTGGCGATTCGCCAACTCCCTGCAGAAGAAGTACATGTTGATGCTCACCGCCACGCCGGTGCAGAACAAGCTGGATGAGCTGTACAACCTCATCACTGTGCTCAAGCCGGGACAGCTCAAGACGGAGAGAGAGTTCAAGCGCCGATTCGTCGTGCGGGGCGATCCCCGCTCCCCCAAGAACCGAGGGCTGCTGCGCGAGCTATTGGCCGACGTGATGGTGCGCAATACCCGCGCTCAGGTCCACATCCAACTGCCCCGCCGCCGGGCCTACACTGTCCGCCTCCAGCTCACCCCAGAGGAGCAGGCGCTGTACGAAGGGGTCAGCCATTTCGTGCGCGAGTCCTTCCACACGCAAGCTGGTACCGTGCAGAAGTTCATCCTCCAGACACTGCAACGGGAGGTGGGCTCCAGCGCCATGGCAATGCGCCCCACGCTGGAGAAGCTGACCGCCAGCCGCAACTTCAGCCCCCCACAGCGCAGTGAGGTCGCCCGCCTGTCTGAACAGGCAGCGGCCGTGTCCCGACAGGCTAAGGCCCAGGCTCTGCTCAAACTCCTGGCCGCCAGCAGTGAGAAGGCGCTCATCTTCACCCATTTCCTGGCCACCCTCGATTATCTGGCCACCCTGCTGGAGGAAGCAGGGCCTTCTTTTGTGGTCTATCGGGGTGACCTGACCCAGGCCCAGAAGCATGAGGCCATCGCGACTTTCGAGGGCCCGGTGCAGATCCTGCTTTCCACCGAGGCGGCCGGCGAGGGGCGCAACCTGCAATTCTGCCGCCGCATGATCAACTACGACCTGCCCTGGAACCCCATGCGCATCGAGCAGCGGGTGGGGCGTATCCACCGCATCGGCCAGACGCGGGAAGTGGAGATCTACAACCTCTCCGCCGAGGACACCATTGAAGATCACATCCTGCGCATCCTGGACTCCAAGATCAACATGTTCGAGCTGGTCATCGGGGAGATGGACATGATCCTGGGGAACCTGGCCGATGAGCGCGACTTCGATGATATCGTCATGGATATCTGGGCCCGCTCTCGGACGCCTGAGGAAGTGGAAGCAGAGATGGAAACCCTGGGTGAGGAATTGGTGCAGGCGCGGCAGGCATATGAGACCATGAAGCAATACGACGAGACCCTGTTTGGAAAAGACTTCGGGGTGGAGTGAATGATCAACCTGCCCCCTCCCTCTCCTGACGTTTGGGAGAGGGAGGGGGTTGGGGGTGGGTGAGGGCTAATGGCCAACGAGCTGGAAACCTTTGTCCTGCGCTTTTTTGAATCCCGCGGAGCACTTCTCGACCGGCCAGCCTACGGGCTAGTGGACGTGGTACTGCCCGACGAGGTGAGCCAGCGGCTGGGCATGGATAGCTACCTGCGCCTGACCTTCGACGAAGAGGTGGCCATTGCTCACTCCGAGGCCATCCATCTCACCTATGGTCATCCCCTCGTGGATCGAATCACCGAGGCAGCACGAGAGGTAGGCCACGTGATCCACTGGTACATCAACCCGGTGCGCCTGGAGAAGCCCGACCTCTTCGAAGTGATACGGGAAGAGATGGGCCTGGCCAATGGTCGGCTTCAGCCTGCAAAGGAGGCCAAGCCCCAACTTCAAATTCACCATTACCTGCGCTTCAATTTTAAGGCCGCCTTCGTAACTGACGAGAAGGAGGAGGAGTTAGTCTCCATTCTCATGGATGTGAACAGTGGCCAGCCGGCGTGGGAGCTGGATGAGGCCTGGGGGCGGGTGTTCCTTGAAAGGGAGCTCCACCTGCCCGATGTCTCTCAAGCCCCCCTGGCTTGGCATCCAGACGGCTCGACCGAGGTTTCCCCTCTAAGCGAGGAGAGCCTACAGGTGCTTCAGGAACGGGCGGCACAGGCGGTAGCCCAAAAGGCCTCTCCCGCTCTGGAGGCCCTCCAGAAGCGCACTGCCCGACGCCTGGAGCTGGACCTGGCCCGCCTGCAGACTTTCTACGACGACACCGAGGCTGACCTCCAGCAGAGGCTGGCTCGCACCGAGGATGAGGGACGCCGCAGGAGCCTGGAGGAGAAGCTGGCCTTCGCCCAGGCGGACCGGGAACACAAACTGGCCGACGCGCGGGCCAAGTACCGCCTGCGTTTGGTGCTGGACCTGATCAACGTGGCGCTCATCTCTCAGCCCAAGTTGGCTCTGCCGGTGTGGATAGAGAACCGGTATGTCTCTATCCAGAGAAACTTTATCTGGGACCCGCTGCTGCATCGCGTGGAGCCGATGCTGTGCGACGCCTGCCAGGCACCCACCTTTCACCTGCACCTCTGTACCCATGGACACCTGGCCTGCGATGATTGCATGTTGTATTGCAGTGCCTGCAAGCGCGAGTTCTGCAAACTATGCCAGGCTGACGTGGGCGCCTGCGCGGTGTGCAGCCAACCCTTGTGCGTGTACAGCCAGATCCGCTGCCCAGTATGCGGCCGGGTGACCTGTCAGGAGCATCAGGGGCAGTGCCATAGAGGGTGAGCCGATGGTCACTCGGAGCGCAGTTTTGCAGACGACAGTAAGCCCGCAGATGCGCGGGCGGATCGTGGGCTTCTGGCGAGTGATCTGGGGCATGGCTCCATTGGGCAACCTGCCTGCCGGTGCGCTGGCCGACCGCTGGGGTGCACCCTTGACCGTGACGGTGCAGGCGCTCATCTCGCTGGCCATGTTCGGGGGACTGCTGCTTGCGGTTCCCCGGCTGCGGCGGTTGGAGTAAGTGGAGTCAACGAGTGAACGAGTAATGAGGCAACAAGGGGGACGACTTCATCGCTCGTTACCCTTAAACTCTTAGCACAGGAGGCGATAGCATGGAATCCGACATCCGTGTGATCTCCATCGAGCCCTGCTTCTCCGACGAGGTGGCCCGCGTGCCGCTCAAGTTCGGCGCGGTGGTGATGGACAGGGTCACCTACTGCCACGTCCGAGCTACGGTCGAGAACCGCCGAGGGGAGAGGGGTACCGGCTTCGGTGGTATCTTCCTGGCTGACTTCTGGGGCTTTCCCTCCAAAGTCGTGCCCCACCCCGAGCGCGACCGAGCCATACGAGAGGTGGTGCGATATTTCGCCAAGGTAGTTGAGAACTATAAGTGCTACGCCCATCCCCTGGACATTTTCCTGGAGACCATGGGCTTCCGGTATCCTTGGATCAGTGGGTGGAGCGAGAGGGGCTGATCTGCCTCAAGGTGAAGCTGCGGGGGAACGATCTCGACTGGGACGTGGAGCGCATGCTGGAGGTGAGCCGGGTGGCTCATGAGGTGCAGGATGGGTGCGGCGTGGAGCGGCTGCACTTCTCCGCCGACACCAATGAGCAGTGCGAGGAGCCGGAGTACCTGATCGAGATGCTGCACCGCATCGAGGAGGCTGACCGGCGCACCTTCGAGGAACTGCTTACATCGAACAGCCCACCGAGCGCGATCTCACCGCCCACCATTTCGACATGCACCAACTCTCGGAGATCAAGCCAGTAGTAGTGGATGAGAGCCTGACCACCATCGAGGATTTGGAACTGGCGATAGAGTTAGGCTGGTCGGGCATGGCCCTCAAGACCTGCAAGTGCCAGTCCAGCGATCTGCTCTTCATCGTCAAGGCGGCTGAGGCGGGCATCCCCTACACCGTACAGGACCTCGCCAACCCCGGCATAGCGCTCATCCAGTCGGTAGGGCTGGCAGCGCGGAGCTATCCGCTCCTGGGGGTGGAGGCCAACTCCCGCCAGTTCTTCCCCGCCACGTCCCGACCCGAACGGAGGGTACATCCAGGGCTGTTCAACGTGGTGGAGGGTCAGGTGAGCACGGCCAGTATCCGGGGCATCGGCTTCGGCTATCGAATGGAGGAGATCGGAAGGAGGTGGTGGGGGGATGGGGCCGTGGGTCAGCGAGCCATTCCCCAACCCCAGCACAGCCCCCTCGTCAGATCCCCGATAAGATCGAACTCTCATTCCTGCCCTCCCTGCTTTGGCGCTCACCCGTAGAGAAAGTACGCCTGGGCCAGCTCGTCGAACTGGAGGAGTTTCGGACGCCAGTGGGCCACCATTTCCTCCACCGGCCAATTGGCCTCCATCTGCTGACGTACCTCATCGGTTCCTACCAACCGATCGAAGGGCCAGAGATAGCGCTTAGCGTCGAGCAGCCGTTGGGGGCAGACCCGGATTAGAGAGAAGCAATGAGCGACTCATGGAGCGACCGCGAGGGTATGCCCCTACAGCATCAAATCAACCGCCTGTCCCTTCTCCGCCGACTCCACGATGGCACAGACAATCTGGGTCTGTCTGAGGCCGTCCATACCGCTGGGCAATGGCCCGTACCCAGCCCAGGAGGAGGGGGTGAGGGTATCTTCCAGCACAGCATCAATGAAGCCTCGGGCCACTCGCCACCCATTCTGGGGCAGGGCGAAAGCCTCCAGGCCCCTCTTGAGCTCCCCGCCGCCGGCCTGCAGCTCCCCCGCCGTGGGGCTGGGGCGGTGCAGCAGGGCCCGCACGTTGATCCCCTGTTCCAGCAGCCGGTCCTGATGGGCCAGCAGTTCCTGGGGGGTGACCCGATCACTCACATTGGCCCGCCAGCCCTCCACCTCGCCGAAGCCGGGCCGCTTGATGTAGGTGAGCGTCCCCTCCGAGCCGGAGAAGGACAGGGCGAACTCCACCAGCCCATCCATGTGCTTGATCCACTCCGCCTTCACCCTGAACTTGGCACCGTTGTCAAATGCCAGAAAGGCGTCGTAGAGGTCTGGCGTGTAGCCCAGTACTTTCTGCTGCGAGATGGCGTATACTTCTGCCACTTCGGCCGGGGCCAGAACCCAGCGCAGGAAATCCACCACGTGGCTGAGCAGGAAGTGGGCGGTGGATGACTCGGCGGCCCACTCGCGGCTCCTCCCGCCCCACATGCGGGTGGGGACGGAGATGTTATCGTCCAGGTGCACCTCCCCGTAGACGACCTCTCCCAGCAACCCCTGTCGGATCACGTAGTAAGTGGCCCGGTCCAGGGGTGAGCCCCGGTTGGCGAAGTTGATGAAGATGCGCGCTCCAGCCCTCTCCGCCGCCTCCAGCATCTCCTCCGCATCGGCCACAGCGGTGGCCATGGGCTTTTCCTGGATGATGGTGGGCACGCCGGCCTCGATCGCGGCCAGCACCGGTTTCCTGTGCAGGGGGTCGGGTGTGGCGATGACCGCGATGTCCAGCCTCTGCTCCTTGAGCATGCGCTCGTAATCTGTGTAGGATTGGGCACCGATCCGCCCGCCGATCTCCTGAGCTATTTCGCCCCGGATATCGGCCACCGCGGTCACCTCCACCTCCGGCTGGTCATCCAGGAACCGGACATGCTGACTCCCCAGGATGCCCAGGCCGATCACGCCAGCCTTCAATTGCTCACTCACCTTTACCTCCTTCGGCTGATTGTTCGCTTGCGATTCGTCCTTGCCCATTGTACTGTGTTTGAGTGGGGCTGTCAATCGCAGCTTCCCCCAGATGGTGGTTCATGGTATAATAGCGGACTGAAGCGATGGAGGGAGACCTTTTCGATTCATTTGAGCCTGATAGGAGGAGCAACTATGAAATACGCAGCATTCACGGTCATGACCCCGGAGTGGGACCTGCAGGAGACAGTCCACCATCTGGCCCAGTTGGGCTACGACGGCGTGGAGTGGCGGGTGCAAACCATGCTCCATGAGATCCCGGTGGGGACTCCCATTTCCTACTGGGGCTACAACAGGGCCACGGTGGATCTCAAGCGGGTGGTCGAGCTGGCCACTGAGGTCAGGCGCATCAGCGAGGAGGCGGGGCTGGAGATCTGCTCGCTGACCTCTTACCTTCAAGCAGGCCAGG
>Ga0172365_10004823_pt1 | contig 10000 bp, 7 predicted proteins | sample LakKivSesite48cm_FD_114535 | JGI IMG/M metagenome (GOLD analysis project Ga0172365, IMG submission 114535) | Sediment microbial communities from Lake Kivu, Rwanda - Sediment site 48cm | ecosystem: Environmental > Aquatic > Freshwater > Lake > Sediment | place: Rwanda: Western Province, Lake Kivu... | reverse complement strand
TCGAATGTAAAAATCAACCCCCTGGAATAAGGACCCAGAAACTTTCGCGTCTCATCCACAGAAGGCGTCCTCGGCGGACAGAGTCGGCCCACTCCGTATTCGTCGCACCCGTAACAACATTTCATCCGAACCCATTCGGCCACAACCACGTGCTTCACATCGATGAGTTTCCCTTGACTGGCCCCTGCCTCCCTGACCATCCTGAGATATTTCTCGCAATCTTTCGACATTGTCCAGCCTCGACTACGGTCTTTCCAAAACTCCGCCTGCTTTCGCATCGGCTCTTTTTAAAAGAAGAGAAAAAACGAAACCCAGAAGCCCGAGGAAAGCAAACATGATCATGCTTGCCGTGTAGGAATGGGTCGTGTCCCGCAGCCATCCGTTGAGAAACGGGAAAAGTCCCAGCCCCACATTTTGAATCATCGTCATCAGCCCAAAAGCAGTGCCCACCCTCTCCTTGGGGACAACCAGCGGAATCGCGGGCCACAGAGCAGCGGGTACCAAAACAAAAGCCATCCCCAAGGTAATCATGGGATAGGCCGGATAGACTGTTGTCAATCCCATAAGCAGATGGCTCGGAATCAGTATCAGCGATCCAATGACCATCAAAGAGGCTCTGCGCCCGATTTTATCCACAAGATGCCCTGCAAACGGAGCACAGATCATAGAAGCAAATATGATAATGGATGTCACGCCTCCGGCTGTGCTGAACATATGGAAAAAATTGTTGAACACTTGACTTAAAAAACTTCCCGAAGCCTCTGCGACTCTGGCAATACCCCATTTGTCCACAAAGAGATCCGTGGAAAGGGCCGTGAAAGGAAAAATCGCTGAATAAAAAGTAAGGCAGAGCATGGTCACAAACCAGAAACTCGATCTTAAAAATTTAATATCGGTGAGTACAATTTTTTCTTCCTTGCTTTCATTCTTTAATTTCAAGATACGTTCCCCGTGTCTGTCCATAAAAACGTAAACGATATTGGCACAAAGAGAGATCAAACAAAACAACACCGCCGCAAAGAGGGAATAACGGTATCCGCCGAAGTGACTGGCCATCAGCTCGCCTGTATTAAAACTGAAGATGGTGCCGAGGCGGCTTACGGTCAACGCAATGCCAAACGAAAGTGCCAGCTCTTTCCCTTTAAACCAGCGGGCAAGAATGCTGCTTTGAGCCACAATCAGCGGTTCGGATCCGGCTCCGAAAATAAAGCGCCCAATGAAAAGCATAGGAAGGTTCTTGGCAAATCCGACCACGGCGGCTCCTGCCAAAACGAGCAGTGAAAAAATCATGCTCGCCTTTCGCGTCCCCAACCTGTCAATGAGAAATCCGCCAATCAGGACGGACAAAACCGCTGCGATGCTGTACATCGTATACATGGTGCCTACGGTCTCGCGCTGACCGCCCAATTCCTCGACAAGGCTTGGCGCCACAGCACCAATAATATCGTAAGCAAAGTAGCTTCCAAAGGACAGCAGACTTGCAAAGATCAAGATCGTGAAACGATAGAATTTTGTGTTCGGATGAAAACCGGGATATTTTCTGTATTCGGTTAGCGTTTCCATCATTTTTAAATTCTCGGGACTTCTGAAAAATGATTGATAACAGTCCCATTTCTTGTCACTCTGAACTTGATTCAGAGTCTCTTAAGCTGAGATCCCGAAACGAATTCGGGATGACAATCCTTTTAAAATCATTTTTCAGAAGTCTCTTCTCCATAATTGGTCATCCCTTTTTTATCTGGATTCGAAATTTTACAAATCCTGAAGCGCGCAAATGTCAAGCGGTTTTGCTTGGAGTGTGCGAATCGCCTGGACAGTAGCCCAAGAAGCCGAAAGGGTCGTCAAACAGGGAACATCGTGGGCTATCGCCACACGAGCGATGCTGTACTCGTCCTCTCGGGAGACCTTGCCCAGAGGGGTATTAATGACAAGCTGAATATCTCCATTGCTAATCAAATCCAACGAATTGGGTCTTCCCTCGCCAACTTTCATTACAGATTTTGCCGGAATCCCTGCCTTCCGCAGCGCCTTGTGGGTTCCTTTTGTCGCCAGGATGCCGAATCCCAGTTCATAGAGCTGCCTCGCAATGGGGATGACCGAAATTTTATCGTTGTCATTGACACTGATAAACGCATTCCCTTTCTTCGGCAAAGCGTGTCCGGCAGCAAACTGCGCTTTTGCAAAAGCCCCCCCGAATGTCCGATCTATACCCATCACCTCGCCTGTGGAGCGCATTTCCGGTCCAAGATACGTCTGCACATTGGGAAATTTCATAAATGGGAAAACCGGTGTTTTCACTGCGATGATCTTTTTCTTTCCCTTTTCTTTCATACCCAGTTCTTTTAAGGTCTTACCAACCATGGTCTTCGCGGCAATTTTTGCCCAGGGGATGCCTGTTGCTTTACTCACAAACGGAACGGTACGCGAGGCTCTGGGATTGACTTCCAGCACATAAATATCGCCATCCTTCAGAGCAAATTGCACATTGATCAACCCTCTCACATCCAGCATACCCGCCAATTGTATGGTCTGATCAATGAGGATCTTACGATCTTCATCACTTAACATATAGGGAGGAAGCACGCAGGAGCTGTCGCCGGAATGAATGCCGGCTTCTTCAATGTGCTGCATCAGGCCGCAGATGAGAGTCTGATGCCCATCGGAAATGGCATCCACATCGAATTCAAAGGCATCTTCCAAAAAACGATCTATGAACACCGGATGTTCGGGCGAGACCGATGCCGCTTCCACTATGTATTTTTCCAAGGAAATTTCATCGTAAACAATCTCCATTCCCCGACCACCGAGAACATAGGAGGGCCGGACGAGAACGGGAAAACCGATCTGCTTTGCGATGTCTTTGGCCTCATCGTAGGTAAACGCCGTCCCCCATTCGGGCTGCCGAATCGTTGAGTTCTTGATGAGCTGGCCAAACCGCTTCCTGTCTTCGGCAAGATCAATGGATTCCGGCGACGTACCCAGGATGCGAACGCCTGCCTTCTCCAATCCCTTGGCCAATTTTAGCGGCGTCTGTCCACCGAATTGAACAATCACGCCTTCCGGTTTCTCAAAATCACTGATGTGCAAAACATCTTCGAGAGTCAGGGGTTCGAAGTAGAGCTTATCCGCTGTATCGTAATCCGTGGATACAGTCTCGGGATTGTTGTTGATCATGACCGTTTCGTATCCCTCTTCCCGCAGCGCCATCACGGCATGCACGCAGCAGTAATCAAATTCGATACCCTGACCGATTCGGTTGGGACCGCTGCCCAGAATGATGACCTTGGGCCGTTCACTTCGCCTGGCCTCATTTTCTGCCTCGTAGGTTCCGTAGAGGTAAGAAGTTTCTGATTGAAACTCCGCGGCACAGGTATCCACCACCTTGTACACAGGATGGATGGTTTCTTTGTATCGGAATTCACGGACTGTCTCTTCAGAACGATCCGTGAGCTGGGCAATGCGCTGGTCGGAAAATCCCAACCGTTTGGCCTTCCTGAGATCGGAAGGAGAATTCAGACCCTTCGTTTTCATGGCCTCTTCGTATCGGACAATTTCGTTGATCTGCTCCAAAAACCAAGGATCAATGCCTGTGGTTTTATAAAGTGTGTGGATGGGCATCCCTCTCCGCATGGCTTCCGCGATCTGGAAGAGACGCGTTGGTGTGGGCGAATTCAATTGCTCTAAAAGGTCTGTGTCACTCACAGCACCGTTGAAGGAAAGACCGTACCAGTCGTTCTCCAGCGATCGAAGCCCTTTCTGGAATGCTTCTTTGAATGTTCGGCCAATGGCCATGGTCTCGCCCACGGATTTCATCTGCGTGCCCAGGATCGGTTTTGCCTGGGGAAATTTTTCAAAATTCCAGCGGGGAATTTTGACAACGACGTAATCTATGGTGGGCTCGAAGGAGGCCGGTGTCTTGCCGGTGATGTCGTTGGGGATCTCATCCAGCGTCAGGCCGACGGCAAGTTGTGCAGCGATTTTGGCGATAGGAAATCCCGTGGCCTTGGAAGCCAGGGCCGAACTCCGTGAGACCCGGGGATTCATCTCAATAACCACCATGCGTCCGTTCTTCGGATTTACGGCGAATTGGATATTTGATCCGCCGGTCTCCACGCCGATCTCGCGGATGATGGCCTTGGCCGCATCCCGCATGATCTGGTACTCCCGATCCGTCAATGTCTGAATCGGCGCTACGGTGACAGAATCCCCCGTGTGAATGCCCATAGGATCCATATTTTCAATGGAACAAATGACAACCACATTGTCTTTCAGGTCCCGCATCACCTCCAATTCAAATTCTTTCCACCCGATGACAGACTCTTCAACCAAGATTTCGCCGATGGGGCTGTTTCGCAACCCCCACTCTACCTGGTCCCGATACTCGTTCATGCTGTAGGCAATACTTCCTCCAGTACCACCAAGGGTATAGGCCGGCCGAATAATGACCGGATACCCAATTTCTGGAATCCACTCCATTGCCTCGTCCAGACTTTTGGCAAATCCTCCTTTGGGCAGGTCGAGTCCGATCTTCACCATGGCTTTCTTGAAAAGTTCACGATCTTCGGCTTTCTGGATTGCTTCCAACTGAGCCCCAATAAGCTCTATACCGTATTGATCGAGGATGCCCCTCTCTGCCAGTTCAACGGTAATGTTGAGGCTTGTCTGTCCACCCATGGTGGGAAGCAGGGCATCCGGACGTTCTTTATCAATAATCTTGGCAACCGTCTTCCGATTCAGCGGCTCCACGTACGTGCGATCTGCCAATTCCGGATCGGTCATGATCGTTGCAGGATTGGAGTTCACAAGAACCGTCTCATACCCCAAACTCTTCAGGGCCTTCACTGCCTGCGTCCCTGAATAATCAAACTCGCACGCTTGACCGATGACAATGGGTCCAGAACCAACAATTAGAATTTTTTTGATATCGTCTCGCTTTGGCATATAAAAACAGGCGATGGGTTATAGGCAATCGGCTATAGACCCCTCAATCCACCTATAGCCTCTTGCCTTTGGTCTATTGCCTCTCGCCTATTGCCCCTTTCCTTTATCCCAATTCATAAGATCATAGAACTGTCGAAACAGATAAACCGAATCGTGCGGCCCAGGGGATGCTTCCGGATGATACTGCACAGAAAAAATGGGCAGTTCTTTATGTTTCATCCCTTCTACCGTCCCATCGTTCAGATTGCAATGGGTTTGGACAAAGCCGGCCTTATCCAACGTTTTTGAATCCATGGCAAAGTTATGATTCTGGGCCGTTATTTCGATCTCCCCTGTCTTACAATTTTTTACAGGATGATTGCTTCCATGATGGCCAAATCTGAGCTTATAGGTTTTTGATCCGAGGGCCAATCCTAAAATCTGATGCCCAAGACAAATCCCAAAAATGGGACGGTACTCTACCAACTTCCGCACGCTCTCTATGGCATATGTTACCCCTTCCGGATCTCCGGGGCCATTCGAAAGAAAAACCCCGTCCGGGGCCATCTCTTTCACTTTTTCCGCAGGTGTCGAAGCCGGCACGAGTGTAATCTTCATCCCCAACGATGTCATGAGCCGGAGAATGTTCTGTTTGGCCCCAAAATCGTAAGCGACAACGCGAAACGTTCTCTGACCCAACGGTTGAATCGCGTCATAGTACCATCTCGAAGAGATTCCCTCCCCCCATTCCAGCATGCGATTGACCGTTACGTATTGTACCAAATCTCGGCCTTCGATTCGGGGATGATCCGCAAGTCGCTTCTTCAATTCCGCTACTTCCAGCCCTTCGGTCGAGAGCACACCAAGCATGGCTCCGTACTCCCGAATATGCTTTGTAAGCGCTCGGGTATCCACTTGATGAAGCCCGACGATTCCAAATCGGGTGAGATAGTCGTCTATACTTTCCTGCGATCGGAAGTTGCTGGGCACACCGCACAATTCGCGCACGATAAGCCCTTCCACCTGAGGTCTCTGAGATTCCACATCGTGTGGGTTTATCCCGTAATTGCCAATATGCGGATAGGTCATGGTGACCATCTGTCCGCAATAGGAAGGGTCGGTGAGTATTTCCTGATAGCCTGTCATTCCCGTATTGAAAACCACCTCACCCACGGCTGTCCCAACAGCGCCGAATCCTTCTCCCCGATAAAGCGTCCCATCTTCGAGTAATAAAACCCCGTCCATGAATCGTCTCCATGCCACCAACGTTGTACAATTTCTCGAATGTCCCGCACCCTCCTTTCTTTTCCCCCCTATGAGGGGGGAAAATTAAAAAGGGGGGCGTTTTCTGTCACCCTGCGGGGAGAATGCTTTTGAACCCGGACACTCGCCGCGTTGGATATTGGCTCAAGCAACATCAAAAACTTAATCGTTTTCCTGATAAGATTCAAGTTCTTTTTTTATTTCTAAAAAACACCTCCTTGTCTCCTCCAGGAGCACACAGGACATGCTGCCGGTCATGGGTATCTATCCTCCCTTTCCTTTGGGCGACTCAATTTCCCAATTCACCAATCGCTTTGCTTTTTCGATCTGTCTCCGAACAAATTCCGGATGCGTTGACCCGACCGTCTTCTTTTTCATGGTCGAGCGCATGGGATCAAAGAGCAAAGTGACATCCTTTTTAAAAAGTGGACTGAACGTCTGAAATTCCTCCAGAGAGACGTCGCTGAGTTGTTTATGATTTCTCTCGGCAAAACGGACGATTTCACCAATCATCCCATGTGCGTCCCGGAAAGCAACACCCTTCTCGGTCAGGTAATCCACCAGATCCGTCGCAAAAAGGGACGGATTCAATTTCTCGCGCATCCGATCACGCACCGGCCGGATCGCCTTTAAGGCGGTATGAAAAACCTGCAACATTTCGAGAGTCTCTTCAATCCCCCTGCGCAAAGGAATTTTATCCTCCTGCAGATCCTTGTTGTAGGTTGAGGGCAGTCCCTTCATCACGGTGAAAAGCTGACTGACATACCCGAAGAAGCGTCCAACTCCGGCTCGAATCAGTTCAAAAATATCCGGATTTTTCTTCTGGGGCATCAGGCTGCTGGAAGTACAGATGCTGTCATCCATCTCCAGATATCCAAATTCCTGAGAAGTAAAGAGGACGACGTCTTCCGCAAATCGGCTCAGATCCAGCCAGAGGAGAGCGAGCACAAAGAGCGTCTCCAGGATGAACGAGCGATCGGATACGGTGTCCATGGAATTTTCTGATATGGATTGAAATCCGAGCACCTCTCGCAGAAAGTCCCGGTCCAGGGGAATCGTGCTTCCGGCTAAAGCACCCACTCCCAGCGGAAGCACATCCGTTCTTACGAGGGACTCTCTCAATCTGGACTTTGCCCGCTCCAGTGGCCAGAACAGCGCCATGATATAATGAGAAAACAGGACACACTGGCCCTGCTGGAGATGGGTATATCCGGGCATGACCACATCCGGATTCTCCTCGGCAAGACGGATGATCGTGCGCTGGACTTCTCGGATCCGCTCCAGAATATCAGGCATCTTTCGTTTCAGATACAACCTCTCATCGGTCACTACCTGTTCGTTGCGACTTCGTCCGGTATGAAGTTTTTTGCCCTTGTCTCCGATCTTTTTCATGAGAAGCAGCTCCACGGCCGAGTGAATGTCTTCAAAAGGGCACAGATCTTCTCCCGACTCGATATTCTCCTGAACGGTATCGAGTCCTGATTCGATCTTGTCCAGCTCATCCTGTGTGAGAAAGGAAGCCCGATGAAGCGCTCTGGCATAGGCTTTCGATGCGTCAACCTCTTCGGTAAAGAGAAAACGATCGTCCAGAATGGATGCGTTGAACGCCTCAAGAAGCGGATTCGCCTCTCGCGACCGGAATCGTTTGTCCCAGACTTTCATTTTTCGTTCCTCATGAATCCGGTGACTTTCTTCCCCTGTTTTGCCATGATGGCGTTGTGCGCCTTCAGACGGATGGCATTGATACGAATGAATCCCCTCGAGTCTTCCTGATTGAATCCGCCTTCAATGTCCATGCTGGAAAGTTCTTGGTCGTAAAGTGAACTGTGCGATTCTCTGCCGAGAACCGAGACATTGCCCTTGTACAGGGACAGGTACACAATTCCATCAATCACTTCCTGACTTTTATTGATCGCTGCCATCAAAAAATCCATCTCTGGAGAAAACCAGAATCCATTGTACACAATCTCAGAAAACTTGGGTGTCAGCATGTCCCGCAGTCTCATGACTTCTCTATCCATGGCAATCCCTTCGATATCCATGTGGGCCACCCGGAGAATAGTCATGCCGGGGCTCTCATAGACACCACGGCTCTTGATGCCTACAAAACGGTTTTCCACAATGTCAATCCGGCCGATGCCGTTTTCGGCTCCAAGCGTGTTTAGATACTGAAAGAGATCGAATGGCCGCGTCTTTTCCACTCCGTTGGTCTTATCCACGACCTTGATAGGAACGCCATCCTTAAAATGGATATCAATAAGCGTTTCCTTGTCCGGTGCCGCTTGAGGACTTGTTGTCATTGAAAAAATGTCCTCTCCGGCCCGGCGCTTGGGATCTTCCAATATCCCCGATTCGTGACTTATATGAATTAAATTCGCATCCTCACTGTAGGGTTTGTCCTTGGACGCCTTGACTTCGATGGCGTGTTTCTCCGCATAATGGATCATGTCGGTCCGCCCTTGGAATTCAGAAAGAAAGTCAGGGTCTTTCCAGGGGGAGATCACCTTGATCTGCGGATCCAGAGCAAAATAACTGAGTTCAAATCGAACCTGGTCATTTCCCTTCCCTGTTGCGCCGTGTGCCACGTACTCGGCGTGTTCACGATGGGCGATCTCAATCTGGCGTCTGGCGATCAACGGCCGGGCCAGGGACGTTCCTAAGAGATACCTTCCCTCGTAGATCGCGTTGGCTTTGACGGCCGGAAAGATGTAATCCGTAACCAGTTCTTCTTTGAGATCTTCCACATAAACGCCTATCGCCCCTGTGTTCACAGCCTTATCCCGAGCAGCAGCAAGATCCTCATTCTGACCCACATCGGCAATGTACGCAACAACCCGATAATTTCTCTCCACAAGCCATTTCAGGATAACCGACGTATCCAATCCCCCAGAGTACGCAAGCACAACCTTTTTCATTTGTCGCTCCTTTCGATCGGTTTAAGATATAAAAATCCCCGCAATGGAATGCGGGGATTTTCTGAAATAAACGTTTGGATACACCTGGCCACTCCCTGTTCCCCGCCGACTATGGGAAAAATCCATCCCTCCGTCTCGCTCGGCCAACACGATAGACGTGATGTCTATTCTTTCGAAACATCGTACAGAATGTCCTGAAAAGTTTTTTCAACATCTCTCCTTTTTTTCGCCGTATCCACAACAACCAGTATGGTATCGTCACCTGCGATCGTGCCCAAAATGTCTTTATGGTGAATACTATCTATGAAACTCGCAACGCCGTTTGCGTTTCCTGGGGATGTCTTAATCAAGATCAGATTATTCGTACTTTTGATTTCAGTTACAAAGTTTTCGAAAAGAACTCGGAGCCTCTTCCACAGGTATTCTTTGGACGATGTCTCCATTGCTTCATATTTATACACACCGGGCTTTATCCGTATCTTGATATAACCCATTTCCTGAAGATCTCTGGACACCGTCGCTTGCGTAGTTTTAATCCCTTGTTTTCGTAATTCTTCAAGTAAATTTTTCTGATCCCCTGTCCCGAGTTTCTCTACGGTCTGCCTCAAGACTTGCCGTCTTTGTGTTTTTGTATACTTATTCATAATTTTGTATAATAATACTATTTATTCCGAACATTGTCAAGCCTTTTCTTTCTACTTAGGAATTTTATTTTATTCCATTCCGATGCACTAAAGGGAAATACATAAGATCCCCTTCGAAATTTTGGATCGGGCCGTGTTCCATTTAAAATTCGATAAGCGTGAATGCGGATTTCATTCTGTTCTTACGATTTTTCCCCCGAATGAACTACCCCGCTGCTTGCCTGCCTTGGGCAGGCTTGCCCGCCTTTGGTGGGCTTG
>Ga0172365_10004820_pt1 | contig 10005 bp, 7 predicted proteins | sample LakKivSesite48cm_FD_114535 | JGI IMG/M metagenome (GOLD analysis project Ga0172365, IMG submission 114535) | Sediment microbial communities from Lake Kivu, Rwanda - Sediment site 48cm | ecosystem: Environmental > Aquatic > Freshwater > Lake > Sediment | place: Rwanda: Western Province, Lake Kivu... | reverse complement strand
GAAGAAGGACCATTCAAAATGTGGCTTGATCATGCTGACTTCGCCGCCCAGAATACCGCCGGCCAACTTGCAGGAGGCCAAGTACAAAGTGCCCCGACTCGGGGTTAAGGGGCTGTCGACTGTCGAACGGTAAATTGACGGGGATATGCTGCTGACATTGTAATCTCCTCCCTGCATATAATAATAGGGAGAAAGAGAAGAGTAGCCTTCTTCAGTTCCTCCTGTTACATCGATGTGAATATTTTCATAGGAATAGGTGACACTTGTTCTCCAATAACCCTTGACTCTGGCTCCAAAATTAAGAGAAATCCCTTTCTCTTTCTCATCGAAGAGGCCGGGATAAATAAGATAACGGTTAAAGATATTAAAACCTAAAGTCATGGGGAGGTCAAAAACATAAGGCTCAGAAAAACCAAACATATAGTTTTTGATATTTTTACCGTGCTGAATCATAAACTCGAGATTCTCGCCGGCACCCAAGAAATTCACAGTGGAATAGCTTACAGCAACAAAGGCGCCTTCGTAGCCGCTGTATCCGGCTGTGAACTGTACGTTGTTTCTTTGGAGCTCCTTAAGATTGAGGGTAACATTCATTTGAGTTGGTTTATCAGGATCTTGCTTGACTTGAGGCTCGCCATCAAGCTCGACCAGGCCGAGCTGTCTCAACCTCAAGAGGCTGTCCTTGAAGTAATCCACTCTAAAAACATCTCCCTCTCGGAGGAGCATCTCCCGCCTGATGACTTTATCCTTGGTATACGTGTTCCCTTTGAACTCGAGCCGATTGAGAAAGGCCAATTCGCCCTCATTGACATTAAAGGTAACTGAGACCTGCTTTCGCTTTGGGTCCAAGCTTTCCACCGGGACAATATAGATAAAGAGATAGCCAAAGTTTCGATAAAATTCAGACATCTTTTCAGTGCTCTTCTCTGTCAATTTGGTGCTGTAGATCTCACCTTCGTTCAATCTGACAAAAGTGCGCAAGAACCGTGTGTTCACAATCTTATTTCCCTCGATCTTGACCTCGCCGACTGTGTAGCGGTAACCGGCATCGACGGGGATGATGATTCTCTTCATCTTCTGCTTCCTGAAGAAAATCGACCTCTTCGTTGTCTCTTCTATCCTCGGCTCACCGATGGTTGCTTCCATATATCCATATTCCTTGTATTTCTTCTTGAGGCTGGCTAAGTCGTCACTGATTTTGTTTTGCTTAAAGACATCCTTGCCCATTATCCAAGACAGGAATCCGTGCGGCTTGTTATCCTTCATTGCCCAAGTTAAAACACTCTTGAGCAGCTTTGGCCTGCCCTCAAATTCAACCTCACCGACTTTGATCTTTGGCCCCTCTTTGATGTTAAACAAGATTTCATACTCATTCTTCCCTGTCTTGTTTCTTTCAACCTCGACTTTGCCTGATTGAAGGCCTTTCTCAACGAGCAAATCTTCGATTGTCTTCTGTATTTTTTGAAGCTTATTGGGATTGAAATAGGAATAGGGAAGGATGTATTCGTCCTTCTCTTTCAATTTGTTGACGATATCATCTTCTTTCAGCTTCTTTCCCGTCTTATAGACGATATTCTTGATGAGCGGGTTCTCTTCGACAGTGATCTTCACAATCTTCCCATGTTTTCCTTCTTCTCTTTCTATCTTGATGTTGGAAAAAAATCCGGTCGACCACAGAACTCTAAAGTCTCTCCTTAACAGGTCTTCATTATAGTAATCTCCCTCCTTTGAGGAGAGATAATACTTGACCGTATCCTGGCTGACTCTTTCATTTCCGACGATTTCTATTTTCTCCACTATTTCCTGGCCGAAAAGAAAGAGAGGAAGGAAGAAGAAGATTAGGATTTGAATGACTCTTCTCATTTCTTTCTCCTTATACCATATTAGCCTTCAAAAATAAAGGCAGATGAGAGGTTCCGTCCTGAACAGAGACACATTATTCTTGCGTTATTTAAAACTTTAGAGGCGGGATAATAGTTTCAGGCTTCCCTTTTCCATCAAGTAGATTTTATGGCAGAATTGAGCAACCTTTTCGTTGTGGGTGACGACAACAGACGAGAGGCCCCTTTTCTCATGGAGCTCCCGAATGAGCCCAAGAATCATCTCACCTGTCTTCCAGTCCAGATTTCCCGTAGGCTCATCAGCTAAGAGCAACTTCGGCTCGTTGACCAGTGCACGGGCAATAGCCACCCGCTGCTGCTCTCCTCCAGAAAGCTTAGCAGGCCTGATCTGAGCCTTTTCCTCCAGAAAAACTTCGCGGAGAACGTCAAGAGCCTTTTTCTGAGCCTCCTTCTTCTCCATGCCGCCAATTATCAGAGGAAAGCTGATATTTTCTAAAGCCGTGAATTCAGGAAGGAGGTGGTAGAACTGAAAAATAAAGCCGATTTTCCTGTTTCTTATCTCGGCCAGTTCCTGTTCATTCTTGGTAAAGATATCCTCGCCGTCAAAAAAAATTTTCCCCCTTGTCGGTTTATCCAGAGCTCCAAGAAGGTTGAGCAGAGTGGTCTTTCCCACTCCAGAAACTCCCATGATTGCCGCAAAGTCGCTCCTCTCCAGCTCAAAGTCCAAATCCTCAAAGACGCGCAAGACTCCCTTGGGCAAAGGATATTCTTTGCATATCTTTTCTGCTTTGATGATGCTACTCATATTTTAATGCCGTAATAGGGTCAACCTTGGATGCCCGATGCGAGGGGAAAAGCGTTGAGAGAAAAGTGATTAAAAGGCTAATCCCTATGATCAGGAACAGGTCAAGAGGCTGGATATGGAAAGGGACTGAGGGAATCTGGTAGATATCCTCGGGTATCTTGATCAGTTGGAAGGCATTGGCCAGCCAGCACCAGGACAAGCCCAGAACAACGCCGGCGGCTGTTCCGATGACGCCGATCATCGCTCCCTGAAGAAAGAATATTTTTCTTATGTTCTGAGACGCTGCACCCAGGGCCATGAGAATGCCGATGTCCCTGGTCTTTTCCATGACCATCAAGATTAGAGTGGCGATGATGTTTAAGGCGGCAACGAGGACGATGAGGGCAATGGTCAGGAACATGATGTTCTTCTCCAGCTTCAAGGCAGAGAAGAGGCTTTTGTTCAGCTCCATCCAAGTCTCCACATAAGCCAGGGGAGGGATCATGCTTTGGATCATCTTGGCTATCTTTGGAGCTTGAAAGATTTTTTCTATTCTGATGTTGATATAGCTTATTCTATCCTCAAGTCCAAAAATCCTCTGCGCCTGTTCAAGCCGGATCAGAGCCGTTGTCGAATCAAACTCAAACAATCCTGTCTTGAAAATCCCCGTTACCATAAATTTCTTTAGCCTGGGCAAGAGACCCAGAGGGGAAAGACTCGAAGGCTCGGTAATAACAGTCACCGTCTGCCCGGTGGTAGCACCGATTGAAGCGGCTATCTCCCGCCCCAGAAGGATGCCTTCTCTCTTTGAATCCGCGGCAGGAATGCTTCCCTCTTCTAATTTTTCGATCCAAGAAGAATATTTTTTCTCAGCGTCAAAATCGACTCCTTTGAGAACAGCTCCTCGGTTCGCTGAGGGGCCATGCAAGAGAACAGTCTCGTAGACGACGGGAGTAGCGGACTTGACTTCCTTGAGATTTTTTATCTTGGAGATGAGCTGGGAGTAATCTTTGAGCCCCTCCTGGCTGATATCTAAAACCATGATGTGGGAGGTCGAGCCAAGAATCTTGTCCTGGACATCCCTCTGAAAGCCTGTAATCAGGGCGATGGCGATGATGAGGGCCATGACCCCGATGGTGATTCCCAGCATGGAGATAAAGGTAATGACTGAGATAAAGGCCTGTTTCCTTTTGGCGGTCAGATATCTTTTGGCAATGAACAGTTCATAGCTCATGAAGGAACTTCAATCTCATTCTTTCGGCCTGAGAAGGGGGAAAAGGATGACTTCTCTTATGGATTTCCTGTCAGCAAAAATCATCACCAGTCTGTCAATTCCGATTCCCTCGCCCGCTGTTGGAGGAAGGCCGTATTCCAGAGCCTGGATATAATCCAGGTCAATCCAGTGGGCTTCTTCCTCTCCCCTTTGGCGCGCCTCTGCTTGCTCCTCAAACCTCTTTCGCTGCTCTACCGGGTCTGAGAGCTCGCTGAAGGCATTGGCAATCTCCATGCCAGCCATGACAAGCTCGAAGCGCTCTGCCTCATCCGGATTTTCTCTGGAAGCCTTAGCCAGAGGAGAAACCTCGCGGAGTGGATTGATGATAAAAGTGGGTTGAAGGAGATGATGCTTGACGCATTTGTCGAAGATGACATCCAGAGCTTTTCCGTAGGACATCGTCTTTTTCTCCGGGACAAGAGTCGAGGCAAATTCGATCGTTCCTGCCCGGTCATCGAATCGGCTGGGGGCAAGGCCACTGTAGCTGACCAATGCCTCTTTGAACTTTATCCTCTTCCACGGCCTTTTCAAAGAAATCTTTTGTCCTCCGAAAGCTATCTCTTCCCCTCCAAGGAGCCTTAGGCTGAGGGAGTTGATGAGTTCTTCGGTCATCTCCATCATCTGCTGATAATCGCTGTAGGCCTGGTAGAATTCGAGCATGGTGAATTCCGGATTATGCTCGGAGGAGATTCCTTCGTTTCTAAAGTTGCGATTGATCTCATAGACTTTTTCAAAGCCGCCGACAATCAGTTTCTTCAAGTAAAGCTCAGGGGCGATTCTCAGATAGAGGTCAATGCCCAGGGCGTTATGAAAAGTCTTGAAGGGTTTGGCCAGGGCGCCGCCCGGGATGGCATGCATCATCGGCGTTTCAACCTCGAGATATCCCTTTTCATCAAAGAATTTTCTTATTAGGGAAATCATAAGGCTGCGCAGCCTGAAGACCTCGTGCTCCTTGGGATTCATGATGAGGTCCAGGTATCTTTTTCGATAGCGAAGCTCTGTATCTTGGAGACCATGCCATTTCTCAGGAAGGGGATGAAAACATTTGGCCAGGAATGTCCAGGAATCGACCAGGACAGTCAACTCTCCGGTTTTTGTCCTGAACAAGGTCCCTTGGACAGCGACAACATCTCCGATATCAATCAGTGAAAAGAGCTCGTATTCACGCTTTCCCACTCCTTCTTCCCGGATATAAGCCTGAAGCCGGGAACGGCTGTCGATGATATGGAAAAATGAAGCCCGCCCCATGCGCCGCATGGAGATAATCCTCCCCGGCAGGGCAACCCTTACCTTTTTCTCCTCCAGCTCTTCTCTCGAAAACTTCGAAAATTTTTCCACAATCTCAAAAATAGAATGAGTCGTCTCCACCTTATGAGGAAAGGCGTCTATTCCTTCTTGGATAAGCTTCTCCATTTTGAGCCGGCGAGCAGCTTCTTGGTCTCTTTCTTTTGTCTCCTCGGCCCTGTTCAAGCTATCTTTTGCTGGGATGACTTTCTTTTCAGCCATGTCCTTTCTTCCTTGATGTTTTCTTTTTCTTTTCCAGTTTTTTTCTTACAGCATCCAAAATTCCATTGACAAATGTCGCCGCCTCGTCTCCGCTGTATTTGCGGGCAATCTCAATCGCTTCATTGATGACGATCGCCGGAGCGATATCATCCTCGTAGAGGAGTTCAAAGACGGCCATGCGCAGGATGTTGCGGTCGATCAAAGCCATGCGTGAGATTCTCCAATGCTCTGAGACAGATTGAATGAGCCTGTCAACCTTCTTTTGATGCGTGGCAATTCCTGTTGCGAGCCAAGTGCTGTATTCTTTAATTTCGCTGGCTATCTTTCTCGACTGCCAGTATTGAGACAGAGCTTCCTGCGGGTCTGAGTCCTCGAATTCCATCTGAAAGAGAATCCGGAGGGTATGTTCGCGGGCTTTCCTTCTTTGGCCCATGAAGCAGCTTCTGCCTTATTTAAGCTTAGCTTCTTTGATTAAGTTTAAAGTCTCTACAACAGAGAAGACTGCGTCCCAGCCTTTATTGCCTTCTTTTGTGCCGGCGCGTTCTATGCCCTGCTCGATGGTGTCAACAGTCAGGATGCCAAAAGCCACCGGCACGCCCTCTTCCATTGCAACCTGAGCCAGGCCCTTGGTGACTTCAGCACTGAGAAAGTCAAAATGAGGCGTATCGCCCCTGATCAGCGCTCCCAAGCAGACAATTCCATCCACTCTTTTCTCCTTGGCAAGCTTCTTGGCGATGATCGGAATCTCAAAAGAGCCTGGAACTCTGTAAACGGAAATGTCTGCGTCCTCTGCTCCCAGTCTGTGGAGAGCATCGAGAGCGCCTTCGAGCAGCCTTTCTGAAATGAATTGATTAAAGCGGCTGACGACAACACCAATCTTTAAGCCTTTTGCCTGAAGTTTTCCTTGATATGTTTTCATATTCATCTCCCTCTATCGGCCCTGAAAATTTGCCTTCCTTCTTTCCAGGAAGGCTTTTGTCCCTTCCTTGCTGTCTTCTGTATCACAGGCTTTAGCAAAGAGCTCGGCTTCTATGAGCAAACCTTTTTCCAGGGTCTGGTCTAATCCTTTATTGATGGCTTCGATAGCAAGGCCAACTGCCAGAGGGCTGTTGGCTTGTATTTCCTTGGCAAGGGCCTCACAGGTGGGGAGGAGATTGTTCAACGGAACAACCTTGTTGACCAGGCCCATCCCCAAGGCCTCCTGGGCATTGATCATCTTTCCGCTGAGGATAAGCTCCATAGCCAATCCCTTCCCGATCAGCCTGGCCAGTCTCTGTGTTCCGCCAAAGCCGGGGATGAGGCCTAATCTGACTTCGGGCTGCCCCATTTTTGCATTTTCCGAGGCAACTCGAATATGGCAGGCTAAAGCAATCTCTGTCCCTCCACCCAGAGCATAGCCGTTCACGGCGGCGATGACGGGCTGTCGAAAATTCTCGATCAATTTTGTAAGCTCCTGCCCTTCCAAGGCATACTGCTTTCCAGAGGTGGAATTGATATTAGCCAGCTCGCTAATGTCGGCCCCGGCCACAAAAGCCTTATCCCCAGAGCCGGTAAGAATGACGGCCTTAATCTCAGGATCATTCCTGAACGAAAGAAAAGCAGCCTTGAGCTCATTGATTGTCTTTAAGTTTAAGGCATTGAGCTTGTCAGGCCGGTTGATAATGACCCAGCCCACATTTTCTTTCTTTTTTACCAGCAGATTTTCAAATTCCATATCTAACCCCTTTCAGATAAAATCAAAATTCTCATCTTAGCGTCCATTTTAAAATTTTAGATATTTTAACAAATAAGAGCCTTTTTTGCACTTATTTTAATTTTAAGGTTTTGGGAAATAGCCGAAGCGACCATTAAGGATTTAGCCATCGGAGTTCGCTCTTCGAGGGAACCCGACGCAGTCGGGCGGCGAGCATGTCTGAGCGAAGCGAGTTGCGCAGCCGCCGAGAAGAGCGAATGGAGAAGGCGTTAAAAATCCGATTGGGAGCGAAGCTATTTTCCCAAAACCTCTAAATATTACTTTCATCGATTATTGAATGCCGAAGGTCCGACCACTTTAATTATTTATATTTTTATGGTAATTATTAAAAGCTAAAAATAATCCAGATAAGAGGAGTTAAAGATGAAAGCTGCGACAAATTTTAAAGAGCTTCCTCCAGAATTGCTGAAGTGGAATTGCGATTTTGAAAAAATCCCGGTTTCAACCAGCGCCGAATGCGAACCCTGCGAAGGAATCATCGGCCAGGAAAGAGCTCTCAAAGCCATTCAGACAGGCCTGGAGATCAAGAGTCTCGGCTACAATATATTCATAACCGGGATGGTGGGAACAGGCCGGACGACGACAATCAAACAGCTTCTTGGAAAATTGGAAAAAGGCGAGGAAACTCCTGAGGATATCCTATATGTGAATAATTTCAAGAACCCTGATGAGCCAACCTTGATGACCCTCCCCAGCGGAAAAGGAAAGCTTTTTAAAGAGGCCTTGGATAACCTGATCGAGATGCTCAAGACCAACATTCCCGAAATGCTCAAAAGCAAATATTTTGCAGAGAAAAGAGACAGCATCATCGAATCCCAGCAGAGAAAGCAAAAAGAGCTTCTCAAGAATTTTGAAGATGAAGTCTCCCAGGAAGGATTTTCAGTCATCCAAGTCCAGATGGGTCTTTTTGTGCGGCCGGACCTCGTGCCCATGATTGAAGGCAAGCCAACTCCCTTCGAGAAGCTGGAAGACCTGGTCAAAGATGGGAAGATTCCCAAAAAAACCCTGCAGGATTTGAAAAAAAAGTATGAGAAGCTAACCGAAAAGCTTGAAGAAATCTTTGAGAAGCTGAAAGGCATAGAAGAAGAAACCCGGACATTGCTCAAGGAATGGGATGCCCAGTCTATCACTCCTATGATCCAGGGAGCCGTCTCCGGCTTAAAAGAGAGGTTCCCCCTGCTTAAAACAACAGAATACTTGGATGACATTGAAAAGAACCTTATCGGCAGCATCGAGCTTTTTAAGGTGCAGAAAAAGGAGCAGAAGGAAATTGAGCTCATCGACCCGTTTTTGCCGTTCAGAGTCAATCTCCTCATTGACAATTCAGAATTGAAGGGCGCGCCGGTTGTTATCGAGACAAACCCGAATTACCTCAATCTCTTCGGCTCCATCGAACTCACTGCCGCTCGATATGGAATCCTCAATACAGATTTTACAAAGATCAAGGCGGGTTCTTTTCTCAAGGCCAACGGCGGCTTCCTGGTAATGAATGCTCTGGATGCGCTTATAGAACCCGGAGTCTGGACCACCCTCAAGAGAACTCTGAGAAATCAAGCATTGGAGATTCAAAATTATGCTGCTCTTTTCCTGATCTCAACCACCCGGCTCAAGCCCCAGCCGATCAAATGCGATGTGAAAGTGGTGATGATTGGCGATGCCTACATCTACAACCTTCTTTATTATCTCGATGAAGACTTTAAGAAAATATTCAAGGTCAAAGCCGAGTTCGACTCTGAAATGAGCAAGGACGATAACACCATTAAGGACTACATCACCTTCATCAGAAAGATCAGCGAAGACGACAAGCTCAAGCCGTTCGATAAAAGCGGAATGGCTGCTGTCATTGAATACGGCACCCGCCTTGCCGGAAGAAAGAAAAAAATCTCGACACGCTTCCACATCATCGCCGATGTCCTGCGTGAAGCCAGCTACTGGGCAAAAAAAGACAATAAGGAAACAGTCAACAGGGAGCATGTCCAGAAAGCAATCAGCGAGCGCTTCGAAAGGGTGAGTCTGATCGAGGATAAGATTCAGGAGTTCATCGAAGAAGGGACAATCATGATCGACACTGAGGGTAAAATCGTAGGACAGGTTAACGGTCTTTCCGTCTATGACATGGGAGAATTTGCCTTCGGAAAACCGACGCGGATAACCGCCAGAACATCAGTGGGAAGGGCCGGAGTGATCAACATCGAAAGAGAGGCCGACCTCAGCGGCCGGACCCACAACAAGGGCGTCCTCATTTTAGGCGGATTCATGAGGGGAAAATATGCCCAGAAAAAACCCTTCTCCCTCTCAGCGAGCATTGCCTTTGAGCAATCGTATTCAGGAGTCGAGGGAGACAGTGCCTCTTCCACCGAGGTCTACGCCATCCTCTCCAGCCTCTCGAAATTGCCTTTAAGGCAGGACATTGCCGTCACCGGCTCGATCAATCAGAAAGGCGAAATCCAACCTATCGGCGGAGTGAACGAAAAAATCGAAGGCTTCTTCGATGTCTGCAAGGCTAAGGGCCTGACCGGAACTCAAGGAGTGATCATTCCCTATCAGAATATCCAGAACCTTATGCTCAGGGATGATGTGATCGAAGCTGTCAAGCAAGGAAAATTCCACATCTATCCGGTCAAAAGCGTTGATGAAGGGATAGAAATCCTGACCGGAGTCAAAGCCGGAGAGCTCAGAGAGGATGGGACATTTGAAAAAGACTCGGTGAATTTTCTTGTTGACCAAGAGCTTCAGCGCCTGGCCCAAAGCTGGAAGAAATTCGAGGCTGCGCCGGAGAAAGAGGTTAAAGATTAATTAAAGGCAGGGATTTAGCTTTTCTTTCTTTTTTTAGGGCCGGAATATAGGT
>Ga0172365_10004818_pt1 | contig 10008 bp, 9 predicted proteins | sample LakKivSesite48cm_FD_114535 | JGI IMG/M metagenome (GOLD analysis project Ga0172365, IMG submission 114535) | Sediment microbial communities from Lake Kivu, Rwanda - Sediment site 48cm | ecosystem: Environmental > Aquatic > Freshwater > Lake > Sediment | place: Rwanda: Western Province, Lake Kivu... | reverse complement strand
GTAGATTACCATTGACAGAACGCAGAGGCTGATGTCTGGACTCTTAAGTGCAGAGAGCAGCCTACCACCATGAGGCATTCCCTCCATACTACCCTCGGGCATAAATCCTTCCAAAAGAAGTCCATAGCCACCATAGACGGTAGAGATGCTATCACTAGCCTTAGACAATAGAAACCAATTTGGCTGGTCAGCCATCGTAAGGACCCCATCAATAATCCCGGAAATAACCATGATGAAAAGGAGTGTCATGACAGTAGCGCCCATTGACCCTTTTGATACCGAGCTAAAGAAGAAGGTTACTGATAGGACGCTACCCGCATATAGAAGACACAGCCCGAATGATTTAGCTGTCTCAATCGGGACATTGCCGTATATCGCTAACAGTGAGATAGAAACAATCACATACCCGAAAACAACGAGTAATGCCACTGCAGCATAGCCCGCCAGGTATTTCCCCATCACCAGCGTGGCTCGTTTCACCGGATTGGTGAAAAGTATGAAGCCAGTCTTACCTTCAAACTCCCCGGCTATGGCATCTCCAGCGAAAAAGACAGCACCAATCGTCGCTAGACCGGGGCCGATGGAGAGCATGGCCGCCATCACCATCACGCTATCCGGGTAGCCTTCCATCAGTAATGGTAAAAGGATGAGGACTAATAATTCAGCAACAAGCGTCAGCCCTAGAATAACATACAGTCGTTTCCTGCGGATATGCTTCAGGAACTCATACCCGATGACTACTCTTAACTTTTCGAATTCACTCAAGGGACCCTCCTGTCAACTCGAGGTAGGCACGTTCCAGCGACTGGTACTTCTTCTCTAGCTGAGTAATGCTATCATAGACCAGCAGCTTCCCGTGGTCTATAATAGCTACCTTACTACAGAGCTGGACGACCTCTACCAGTTGATGTGATGCAAAGAGAACCGTCTTCTTCTTGCCTACCCCCTCGATTATCTCCCGGAATTCTACCACCCCCCTGGGGTCGAGCCCCAGAGCTGGCTCATCCAAGATTAGAACCGGCGGGTCATGTAGCAGTGCCTGTGCCACGGCGAGACGCTGCTTCATCCCTCTGGAGAATTTTTCTACCTTTACGCTGCTCCACTCCTCAAGTTTGACAAGTTGAATTACTTCCTTTATCCGGCGCCTTAACCCCTCCCCCCGCATTCCCCGAAGCCGACCGAGGTAGCTAAGGATTTCCTGAGGCGCGAGGAATGAGTAAAACTCCGGCGTCTCTATGATAGCCCCGATCCTAGAAAGAGACTGCTCTGGCTTCTCCGCCACATTGACGCCATCGATATAAGCCACGCCAGAGGAAGAACGGATGAGACCACATAATATCTTGAGGGTTGTGCTCTTACCAGCACCATTAGGTCCGAGCAATCCAACATTCTCATTCTCTTCTACCCTCAGGCACAGGTTGTCCAGAGCAAGAAACTTGTTGTAGTACTTGCTCAGGTTCTCGATGACGATAGACTCACGCATTGTCTTACTCTAAAGAGGACTCTAAATTCTAGGCCTCAAGACCTCCTTTACCTCCTCCGATAATATCTCTGGCACGGGACAGTGCCTCTGCCACCCGTTCCGGGGCAGTGCCACCAATAACATCCCTAGCCGCAATAGATGACTCTACTGTGATTGAGTAGACATCTTCTCCAAATAAAGGAGAAAAACTCTTATACTCGGTAAGACTAAGTTCACTAAACGATTTACCCTTTCCCATAGCATAGCTCACTAACCTAGCTACTATATCGTGGGCGGTGCGGAAGGCTTCCCCTTTCCTGACTAAATAGTCAGCCAAGTCAGTAGCCAGAATATAGCCTCGCTTAGTCGCTTGCTCAGTATTCTCAGCTTTAACCCGCAGGGTCCTAATCATACCGGTAAATACGGCTAAGGTGGATAACAGTGTATCTACAGTATCAAACAAACTCTCCTTATCCTCCTGCATATCTCTATTATAAGACAGGGGCAAGGCTTTCATCGTCACCAAGAGAGCCATAAGCCTGCCGTAGACCCGCCCCACTTTACCCCGAACCAGCTCAGCAACATCGGGGTTCTTCTTCTGGGGCATAATGCTGCTGCCAGTGGCATAAGCTTCATCAAGCTCAATAAAGTTAAACTCGGCGGAAGACCACAAGATAATCTCCTCAGCCAGTCGGGAAAGGTGCATCATACAGAGACTGGCGGCCGCTTCATACTCCACAACAAAGTCTCTATCAGAGACAGCGTCAACACTATTCTGACTTATCTGGCTGAAGCCTAGCTCGCGAGTTAAGAAATCCCGATCAATGTTATAGGCTACGCCAGCTATAGCTCCGCTGCCTAAAGGCATAACATCAGTGCGCTTCAGGCAATCATTAAACCGGCTGGCATCCCGCTGAAGCATCTCAAAATAGGCTAAAAGGTGATGAGGTAACAAAACTGGCTGTGCCGGCTGCAAATGGGTATATCCCGGCATGACCACACCCTTATTGGCTTCAGCTAGATTAATTAGAGCCAGCTGGAATTCTCTCAGCTTAACCAAGGTATTAGCAATCGCCTCTTTAGTAAAGAGCCGCAAATCCAGAGCCACCTGGTCATTTCGGGAGCGAGCAGTGTGGAGCTTACCACCTACCTCACCCACCTTTTGCAGTAACCGAGCTTCGATATTCATATGAATATCTTCTAAATCGGGGGTAAACTGAAATTTACCCAGTTCTATCTCCTCAGCGATAGAAGCTAGCCCCTTAGTAATAATTTCAGCCTCTTTCCCCGAAATTATCCCCTGCCTAGCCAGCATTTTGGCATGGGCCATCGAGCCAGCAATATCGTGCCGATACAAACGACAATCAAAGGGAATAGCGGTAGTATATTCAGTTACCAATTTGTCCGCCTTCTTATGAAAACGACCCCTTATGTTACTCATACTAGTCTTCCTTCGGTTCCTGCGGCCCCATGATGCTGAGCGGCCCCTCCTTATCACCAAGGAGCTGCACCTGAGCCTGAGTCTTTACAGGGAGCCCCCACAGATGAATAAAGCCGACTGAGGCACTCTGGTCAAACTGGTCACCCTTGTCGTAGGTGGCAAGACTGAGGCGGTATAGCGAGTGTGGTGATTTGCGCCCGACTACACTGCAACTTCCCTTGAACAGCTTGACCCTCACCGTGCCGGTGACGTAGCGCTGCGAACTGAGTATGTAGGTCGACAGGTCTCGATTTAGTTGGCTAAACCACAGACCGTTGTAAATAAGGTCAGCATACTCCGCAGCCACCTTTTGTTTAAAACGCAGCTGGTCTTTGGACAGGGTCATCGCTTCCAGCGCCTGGTGTGCCTGTAACAGGACAGTAGCTGCCGGTGCTTCATAAATCTCTCTTGATTTTATGCCCACCAGCCGATTCTCTACATGGTCAATCCGGCCGACTCCATGTTTTCCGGCCAGCTCGTTTAATCGTCGAATCAGGGTAACACCATCCAGTTGCTGACCATCAATATTAACCGGAATTCCTTTTTCAAAGCCAATCTCCACATAGCTAGGTTTACCCGGGGCCCGACCGGGGGATTTTGTCCAAGCAAAAACTTCTTCGGGTGGTTCAGCCCACGGGTCTTCCAGAACCCCACACTCAACACTCCTGCCCCAGAGGTTCTCGTCAATGGAATAGGGGCTGGAGACAGTAACCGGAATGGGAACGCCATGACGCTGAGCATAGTTAATGGTTTCTTCACGAGTCATGCCCCATTCCCGGGCTGGAGCAATAATCTTGAGGTCCGGGGCTAAGGCATGGACAGTCACATCAAACCTTACCTGGTCATTGCCCTTACCGGTGCAGCCGTGAGCCACCGCTGAAGCCCCTTCCTTCCGGGCTACATCCACCAGTAACTTGGCCATTAACGGACGGGCTAGAGCTGTAGCCAAGGGATATCGCCCTTCGTAGAGCGCATTCGCCTGCAAAGCGGGAAAGATGAAATACCTGACGAATAACTCTTTGCCATCAACTACCAGTGCTTTAACGGCGCCAACCTTCAAAGCCTTTTGCCGAACAGCCGAAAAATCCTTCTCATTACCAACATCAATAGTGAGTGCAATGACATCCAGAGCATACTTCTCTTTAAGCCATCTGATGGCTACCGATGTATCCAGCCCACCGCTATAAGCTAAAACCACTTTGTCTGGCATGCTAAGTCTCCCTAAACTTCATAGAGTTATTAAATTAACCTCTCCCCCTTCCTCTTTAATGCCCTACAGGATAGAGGGATTTTGCCTTTCTCAGTATTTACTTTGCCACACTAGCTAGCGTTTTGTCTAGGATATCTAGTGCCTCGTCAACCTCTTTGTTGCCAATAATCAGGGGGGGTATCAGGCGAATTGCGTTTGGTTTGAGCTTGTTGACCAGCAGACCCTTCTCAAGACAAGCCATTAAAACCGACTGGCCAATATCGCTATTAAACTCCATAGCCACCAGCAAGCCACGCCCCCGTACATCAGTGACGAAAGGATATTTAGCCCTCAGCTTTTCCAGCCCTTTCATAAGATATTGCCCCACCCTTCTGGCGTTACCAGCAACATCATTATCTATGACATATTTAAGTGTAGCATAACTGGCAGCACAGGCTAAAACATTACCACCGAAGGTAGAGCCATGGTCCCCGGGAACGAAAACTGATGCTCTATCCTTAGCCAAAATAGCACCAATGGGTACACCGCTACCTAAACCCTTAGCTAAGGTCATGATATCAGGTTCAACGTTATACTGCTCATAGGCAAAGAGTGTCCCTATTCGCCCTACGCCAGTTTGAACCTCATCCAAAATGAGCAGAATGCCCTTCTGGTCACACCAAGCTCGCACCGTAGCTAAATACTTTTCATCGGGAAGATAAACTCCGCCTTCAGCCTCTATCGGTTCTAACATCACCGCACAGGTTTGATTAGTGGTAGTTGATTTTATTGCTTCAATATTATTATACTCCACGTTTATAAAACCGATAGGTAAAGGCAGATACGGCTGTTGAAACTTAAGCTGACCGGTAGCTGCCGTCATCGCTAAAGTGCGACCATGAAAGGAATTCATCGCAGTAATAACCTCATAGGCTCCATTTAGGTTGAGCTTTCCGTAGCGGCGGGCTAATTTCACCGCTCCCTCGGTAGCCTCAGCCCCGCTGTTACAAAAAAAGACCTTATCCAAGCAGCTATTTTGAACTAAAAGCTCGGCTAACTGAAGCTGAGGGATAGTATAGAACTGATTTGAAGTCTGGATAAGCGTATGCGCCTGTTTGGTCACTGCCTCAGCCACTACCGGATGGCAGTGACCTAAGCTATCAACCGCCCAACCACCAACAAAGTCCAGATACTCCCGCCCATTCTCATCCCATACCCTCGCCCCCTGCCCCTTGACTAGGGTTACCGGCACGCGGTCAAAAGTGTGCATATAGTATTGATGCTCAAGCTCTTGCCAGTTAGTCATTCTTAACCTCCTTTTATGGTTGTGCCGACATCACCTTCTTCAATCTCCTTGAGCAGGGCGTGAGGTATTTTCCCGCCAATAATTGAAACAATTTGAGTACTAGATAAAGCCCTCAGGCAAGCTCTAAGCTTGGGAATCATCCCCTCGGAAGCCACACCTGAAGCTAAGAATGCTTCAGTTTCACCCGGCGATAGATGAGGAATTAAATTGCCTTGCTCATCATAAATACCAGCGACATCAGTCAAAAAGATAAGCCTTTCGGCAGCTATTGCTGCCGCAATTTCACCGGCGACGACATCAGCATTAATGTTAAGTATCTGTGGCGCCTGGCCAGCTCTACCTCCAGAATAGAGACTAAGCGGAGCCACCACCGGGATATAGCCTGAGTCTAATAGTGCCTCAAGCAGTCCGGTATTCACCCTAGTGACTGCACCCACATAACCCAACTCCCTATTTCTGGGTTTACCTTCAAGCAGGGCACCATCTACACCACAAATACCAACTGCCCTACCCCCTTGGCTATGAATAGCCGCTACCAGCTCCTTATTCACCAGGCCAGCCAGTACGGAAACAACCACTTCAAGTGTTGGCCTATCGGTTACTCTCTCACCTTTAATAAATTGGCTAGGGACTTCCTGTTTCTTAAGCCACTCGGTTATTAATTTGCCGCCACCGTGTACGATAACCAGCGATTTACCTCGTCGCTGAAGTTCAACTACATCTTCAACATCCCCAACATCTAGAACGCTAGGCTCGTGTCTTCCAAAGGTAGAACCACCTATCTTGACCACAATAGTTTTAGCCAGCTTTTTACCCAATCTCCTCAGACCTCCGTCGGTAAAGAATTTATCAGGTTGTGTATTTACTGTTAATAATTACATATTCCTCAGACAGGTCGCAGCCCCAGGCAGTAGCCGAAGCCGCACCCAGGTTAAGATTTAAGCCTATAGATACCTCATTTCCCTTTAATACTGATGCTAAACTCTGCTTATCAAAGGGTAAGGGTCTACCTCCCTTTACCACGTCAACGTCCCCAAGGGAAAGGTCAATCTTTGATTCTACTACTTCCACACCACTCCGCCCCACCGCGGCTACAATCCGTCCCCAGTTAGGGTCATTACCATACACTGCTGCTTTCACCAGTGATGAGCCCACTATCGTTCGGGCTGCCCGTCTAGCTTCAGCAACATTACGTGCCCCGCTAACAGTAACCTCAATAAGCTTGCTTGCCCCCTCGCCATCACGGGCAATAGACTTAGCCAGATAAATACAAACCTGGTCAAGGGCTTGCTGGAAAACACCAGCCTGTCTGCTGCCCTGTGAAATGGGCTCGTTTCCCGCCAGCCCGTTAGCCATTACTAATACCATATCATTAGTACTGGTATCCCCATCCACTGAAACCATGTTAAAAGAAATATCCACTGCCTTCCGCAGTGCTAACTTGAGAAAAGCCAGGCCCACGGCAGCATCGGTAGTTAAGAAACAAAGCATGGTTGCTAGGTTAGGGTGAATCATCCCTGAGCCTTTGGCTACCCCACCAATAATAAACCCACTGTCACCAGCCCTAATCGCTACCTCCTTAGGCACGGTATCAGTGGTCATCATTGCTTTTACCAGCGAATGACCACCCTCTGGAGAAAGAATAATCTGTCCTATGCTAGCCCTTATCAACTTCATAGGTAGTTCCTGCCCAATCACCCCAGTGCTAGCCACCAGAACATCCTCGGGTGATACCCCAATCCCCCTAGCGGCCAAATCTGCCATCTCAACAGCATCACGAAGACCTGCCTCACCAGTAACTGCATTGGCACAGCCACTATTTACCACTACCGCTACGGCCCTCCCACTCTGTAACCGCTCCTGAGATAAAACTACTGGTGCCGCCCTAATTTTATTGGTAGTAAAGAGAGCCGCAGCTACACACGGCGCTTCGGAAAAAAGAATGCCCAGGTCTAAACTGTGCTCAGCGTCTTTCTTTATCCCGGCGAAGGTGGCACCTGCCCGAAAGCCCTTAGGCGAGGTAACTGTACCCTCAGGGATAAACTCAATCTTGGTTTCCATCATGGCTTAAACTATAGCATATTTAATATAGCTAGAGCAATGTGATAAAATGCTTGAGAAGGAGGTTCTAAAGACAATGGAATCAAAGACAACCTATTTTGAAAATCCAGGCAAAGAGAATACTGATGAGGTGCTGCGTATCGCCAAACAGCGCGCCAAGGAGCTAGGCATTAAAACTATAGTGGTCGCATCCACAATGGGTGATACTGCAGTAAGAGCTACTGAAGTTTTCAGAGGGTCTAAAATAATTGCCGTAAGCCACTTTACTGGCATGCGTGAACCCAATACCCAGGAATTTACTGAGGAGAACAGGAAAATAGTTGAGAGCAAGGGTGGCATAGTACTTACCACCACCCACCTCTTCAGCGGACTGAGTGCCGCCATGCGCAAGAAATATAATACTTATATCATTGGGAGTATAATTGCTGATACTCTGCGTATCTTTGGTCAGGGGATGAAGGTCGTTTGTGAAATAGCGGTGATGGCGGCTGACAGTGGTCTGGTGCGCACCGACGAGGACATTATTGCCATCGGTGGTACTGGCCGGGGTGCTGATACCGCGGTGGTGCTCAGGCCGGTTAACTCTAATGATTTCTTCGACCTTAAGGTTAAAGAGATTCTGTGCAAACCACGTCTCTAGCCAAATCTACTTAATCCCCGTGTAATCTTGGGGCGGAGCCTGTAACCTAGATTTATTCTCCACCAACTTTAAAAGGGGTGCTAAATTTAAACTTATGAAAATCGTGCGCTTTACCACTGATAATAAAACTAGATATGGCATTTTAGATGTTGCATCTATCCAGGGTATTGAAGGAAAGCCTTTCCGCTCCATCAAACCTACAGGTCAGTACTATAGGCTAAGCGAGGTTAAGCTCCTGTCCCCATGCCTGCCCTCCAAAATAGTGGCTTTAGGCTTAAACTACCGCGCCCACGCTGAAGAGTCAAACCATGAAGCGCCTAAAGCACCCTTAATTTTTCTGAAACCGTCCACCGCCGTGATAGGACCTGAGGATAATATTATTTATCCCCCCTCCTCCCACAGAGTTGACTACGAAGGCGAGCTGGGAGTGGTGATAAAGAAACCAGCCTGGCGAGTATCAAAAGAAGATGCACTGGACTATGTGCTGGGGTATACCTGCTTTAACGATGTTTCCGCACGTGACCTGCAAGCCTTTGATGGACAGTGGACGCGGGCTAAGGGCTTTGATACCTTTGCCCCTATTGGGCCATGCATTGAGACTAAACTTGACCCGGGAAATGCTATTCTGGAAACATACCTGAACGGGAAGCTCAAACAGCACACCAGCACCAGCGACCTTATTTACCCCGTTCCGGAGCTAATAAGCTTTATCTCCAATGTAATGACCCTGCTGCCGGGTGATGTTATCGCCACCGGTACTCCCAGTGGCATTGGCCCGATGCAGCCCGGCGATACAGTGGAGATAAAGATAGCGCCGATAGGCACACTAAGAAACCATGTAATCAAGAACGGGTAGCCAACTTTTTAACTTAACGAAGTTATCTAGCGAAGGTGAAAGACCTTATTCCTTCTGCCCTCCCCAAAAAGAGGTTTTTGTCTATCATCTTCCTGCGTGTAGCTACTTTATAAACGAAGGTAATAGCGAATGTTTTGCCCTTCTCGCTACCTTGATCGCTTCCTTTTCTAAGCTGTCTTCCTCCAGATTAATCTCAATCCCCAGTCGCCTTAATGCTTTCACCGCTTCTCTGACTCTGGTCTTATTTGTATACAGGAACTCAAGAAGAGCCTCCCTGCCCTTCGGAGTAAGCTGATATCCTCTCGAACCGCCCCCCTTTAGATAGCCACGGCTAACCAGCGAATCGTATAAGTAGCCAATGTATCTACCGACAACATCCATCGGGCGGGTGAGCAACTTTTTACCGTCGTCTCTGGTGACGGCAATAGCCATCAAGATTGCCATTTCACTAGGGAACATCTCTATCACCTCCCCTCAATAAATGACAGGAGTCCATATTATAACAGAAATAATGCCATCTGTCAATACCCCAGATAAAAAACTTGGCTAATTATAAGGGAGTTTTTGTTTTCAGGGGGAGGGATATCCTTACCCCTCCCTCGCCTTCTTTTGCAGTTCGTAGAGCTTGGTGAGGGCTTCCAGCGGGGTGAGGGAGTCAATCTCAAGCTTCTCCAGCTCTTCCAAGAGTGGTGGTTTCTGCCCGAAGAGTGATAGCTGCGGGGCTGGCTCCTTCTTGCGGCGTCCCTTTGTCACTCCTATCGTTCGCTGGCTATCCTCCTCAAGCTCCCCCAGCACCTCCTGAGCTCGGTGCACCACTGACTTAGGTAGTCCGGCCAGCTTAGCCACATGAATGCCATAGCTCTTATCAACACCGCCGGGTACAATCTTGTATAGAAAGATGACCTCCCCACCTTCCTCAGCCACAGCTATATTGAAGTTCTTCGCCCGGGGCAGAAAGTCAGCCAGCTCCACCATCTCATGAAAATGGGTGGCAAACAGCGTCTTTGCCCCCAG
>Ga0172365_10004813_pt1 | contig 10012 bp, 13 predicted proteins | sample LakKivSesite48cm_FD_114535 | JGI IMG/M metagenome (GOLD analysis project Ga0172365, IMG submission 114535) | Sediment microbial communities from Lake Kivu, Rwanda - Sediment site 48cm | ecosystem: Environmental > Aquatic > Freshwater > Lake > Sediment | place: Rwanda: Western Province, Lake... | reverse complement strand
CATTGAAAAAAAATACAAAATCGAAGGAGAACTCAGAAAAGAAGTGGTGGTGTCGATAAAAAGATTAAAAGATATTGGCTGTTGGAGAGGTTTTCGTCATATTAAAGGTTTGCCAGCTCGAGGGCAAAGAACTAAAACAAATAATCGGACAGTCAGAGGCAACATCAGAAAGACAGTCGGTTCGGGAAGAAAACCGCCAGCTGAGCCAACCTAGAAATTACTTTATTGTTCAAAAAAAGAGCAAACTATTATGGGGAAAAAACGTATTATTCAAAAAACTAAAGAAGAGTTGATAAAGGAAAGAGAAAATATTGATACCAAAGTCCAAAAAGAAATAAAAGTAGAGACCTTAGCCAAGACCAAAGAAGGTAAAATTTATGTTTCTTCTACTTATAACAACACTATTTTAACTCTGACTGATAACCAGGGAAATGTTTTGTATTGGACCTCAGCCGGCACAATCGGTTTCAAAGGAACAAAAAAAGGAACTCCTTTTGCCGCTTCAAAGGTAGCCGAAGCCATGGCTTCGGCCGCTAAAAAATTAGGAATTGAAAAGGTTCAGGTTTTCATTAAAGGAATTGGTTCGGGTCGAGATTCGGCTTTGCGAAGTTTAGCCGCCAGAGATTTGAATATTATTTCAATAAAAGACAAAACACCCATTCCTCATAATGGTTGCCGGCCACCCAAGGCGAGAAGAGTATAATTTATAAAATAAAATGTCAGAATCAAAATGTAAAATTTGTCGGAGGGCAGGAACAAAACTCTTTTTGAGGGGTGAACGTTGTCTTTCACCAAAATGCGCTATGATTAAAAGAGCTTATCCGCCAGGCCCAAAAGGCAAAAGGAGAAAATCTCCTTTATCTGAATACGGGAAGGAGTTGAGAGAAAAACAAAAATTAAAAAAATTATATAATTTAACCGAAAGGCAATTCAGCAATTATGCCAAGAATGTTTTGAAAAAAAGAGGGAAAGTAGCCGATGTTTCAGAAGAATTTATCAGAATCCTAGAATCAAGATTGGACAATGTGATTTTAAGATTGGGCCTTGCTACTTCTAGACCTCAAGCCAGACAGTTGGTTTCTCATGGTTATTTTTTGGTCAACGGAAAGGCGATTAACGTACCCTCTTACCAATTAGAAAAAGGTGATACTATTTCTTTTAAACCTCAGAAAGAGAAAAAGACCGTTTTTAAAAATATCAAAAATCTTGTAAAAAAATACAAACCGCCAGTTTGGCTTAAGTTAGACATGGAAAAGATGGAAGGCAAAAAAATCAGTGAGCCCACCTTAGCAGAAGTAATGCCGCCAGCTGAAATATCGGTTATATTTGAATTTTATTCACGATAATAAAATCACGGGGAGAAAAATTATTTTCTCCATTTAAAAATAAAATCCGAAGTTTAAAATAGTAAACCCAAATTAAAAAAGGCCTTCGGTCAAAGGCTTAAAAGGGTAAGCTAATTAACTCGGCAAATATTATATGATTTCTTTACCCCAACAACCAAAAATAGTAAAAAAAGAAGGCAATAAGGCCCTTTTTGAAATAGAGGCTCTTTACCCAGGTTATGGAGTGACCATGGGAACTAGCCTGAGGAGGGTTTTGCTTTCTTCTTTAGAAGGAGCAGCCGTCACCCAGGTAAAAATCAAAGGCGCCTCTCATGAGTTCTCGACAATTCCTGGGGTTTTGGAAGATATGGTAACCATAATGCTTAATTTAAAACAATTAAGGTTTAAGATTTTTAGCGAAGAGCCTCAAAAAGCGACTTTAAAAATTAAAGGAGAAAAAGATATTAAAGGTTCGGATTTTGAATTGCCAACTCAGTTGGAGTTGGTTAATAAAGATTGCCACATCGCCACCCTGACCGATAAAAAAACTGAGCTGGAAATGGAAATTTTGGTTGAAAAAGGCACTGGTTTTTCCGCTCGAGAGATAAGGAAGAAAGAAAAATTAGAAATCGGACAGATTTTTTTAGATGCGATTTTTACTCCAACCAAAAAAGTAGCTTTCAGAGTGGAGAATATGCGGGTTGGTAAAAGAACAGATTTTGATAGATTATTTTTGGAAATTGAGACAGACGGGACAATTTCTCCAGAAGAAGCCTTTACTCAAGCTTCCCAGATTCTGCTAAAGCATTTTGATCTATTTGCTCAAACCTTTAAAATAGAAAAGCCATCAGTTGAAGAGAAAAAAGTAGCTAAAAAACATGAGAAAACGAAAAAAAGGAAGAAAACTTAGTTTAAAAAAAGACCAAAGAAAAGCTCTTTTAAGATCTTTGGCCAGAGAGGTTTTACTTAAAGAAAAAATCAAAACCACCGAGGCAAAAGCCAAAGAGGTTTCTGCTTGGGTCGAAAAAGCCATCACTAAAGCCAAAATTGATAATTTATCAAACAGAAGATTGCTGGCCAGAAAATTTTCACCAGAGGTAGTTAAAAAATTGTTCACGGAAATTGCTCCTCGATACAAAGAAAGAAAAGGCGGTTACACCCGAGTTATTAAACTGGGTTTGAGAAAAAGTAACGGGGCAAAAATAGCCATTATTGAACTGGTAAAATAATTTTGAAACCATGAAAAGGGAAACTCACAACATCGATGCAACCGATAAAATTTTAGGAAGATTGGCAACAGAAATTGCCGTTCTTTTACGTGGCAAACACAGACCTAATTTTAATCCAGCCAAAGATGAGGGCGATGTAGTAGTGGTTAAAAATATTGAAAAAATAAAAGTGACCGGAAATAAAATGGCGGATAAAAAATATTATCGCCATTCCGGTTATCTGGGCAAATTAAAAGAAACGCCCCTGGAAAAACTTTTTAAAACAAAACCGCAGGAAGTTTTAAGAAAGGCGGTTATGGGAATGTTACCTAAAAACAGACTGAGAAGCCGAATAATAAAAAGATTAAAGATAGAGTAATATGCCAAAAACTAAAAAAATCGTCAAAAAAGAAATCAAAAAGAAAATAAAGAAAGCTGAACCGAAAATTGAAGAAAAACCAAAAATTGAAGAGACAGAAGAGAAATTTGAAGAGTTTATCTTTCCTAAGGTAGAAAAATATTTTCAGTCCGAAGGTAGAAGAAAAACTTCGCTTGCTCGCTTGAGATTGTGGACCAAAGGAGAAAGAGAATTTTTAGTTAACAATAAACCCTTGGAAAAGTATTTTCCCACTGCCGAATTGCAAAAAAATGTTTTGGCGCCTTTGGAAATAATGAAATGTCTTGATAAGTTCAAGATTTCAGCCAAGGTTAAAGGCGGTGGTCTAAGCGGACAAGCTGAAGCTATAAGGCACGCCTTGGCCAGAGTTTTGGTTTCTTTGAACCCCAATTTTAGAAAAAGACTGAAAAAAGCCGGATTTTTAAAAAGAGATTCTCGGATTCGAGAAAGAAAGAAATTTGGCTTGAAACGCGCCCGAAGAGCTCCGCAGTGGGCAAAACGCTAACGATTGGTAAAGAAAAAGCGCTGAAGCCACCACGTTTAACCGTTGAGCATTCAGCGCCATCGGGCTAAGGGGGAATTACTTGTAAATACCCAATATATCTCCGTAATGTTCCATAAATAGAATTACATTACTAGCTTCATCTCCTCTTATCTTTAATCCTGTTCGGTTAGCATATCTGATGGTTTCAGTTAATAACCACCTGAACTTCCTGTCGAATAAGATCCTCCAGGCGAACTTTAATCTCACCATTTTAATCCCTCCTTTCTGAAAAAATTATAGTATAACTAGAAAATTTGTCAACTTTTTGCGCGAACATGAGCTTCCCAATGGCAGAAACGATAATCTTTTTCAAAAAGAAAAGAGCGGTATAAACCGCTCCGAAAGAACAATATGGGACTGGCTTGACTCGGCACAGCTGAGTCCCTGTTAAAGTCTCGGGTTACGATCCGAGTCCCCGAGTGCTGGCCGATACCCCAGCTTCATGTGTTAATTATAGCATGTATATAAATCTTGTCAAGAGTTGAGCTCCCAAGTGGTAAAAACGGTATAGGATGGAATAGTTGTTTAATTTCGATAAGTAATTGCAAGAGATGCAATTACCGAAATCGAAAGGGAAGGTATCAACCAGAGCCATCCCTTAAGGTAAAGAACGGTGAAGCTGTGACGCGAAGTGAAATAATTATACCACCTCCATTCTTGTATTACATGTCGGAGCCAAGGATTCATTAGAAGATCGAGCTGTATAGCTACAAAGCATAAAGCTGCAAATATTAAAAATACTACAAGAAACATAAGGAAACTTTTCATTGTTGGCCTCCTTTCAGAACTTTAGAACAAATTATCAACCCCTCAGATCTTATTAAATTATAACATATACATATAAATTGTCAATTAATTAGAAAAAGAGTTAAGTACCGTATGATAAAATACTAGATTAGAAAAGAAAAAGTTCTCCAGATAAATTTGGAGAACTTTGTGTTAAGGAAATGATTATAGACATGCGAGAATGCGTTGATAGAACGGATCATCTTCACAATCCTTTAGCCAATTTTTTAGAGCCTCAGCGAAAGATTCTTTCCTGTCCTGCGACGTCAACCCGTCTATAAAGCATCGGAGTTGCTCATTTGAAGATTCGGGATTATTATCAAGAAACCTCCTAATTGTTCGAATATGCTCTCTTTTCCAGTCATTTGGATCTTTTCCATATTTGTCATAGCAAGATGGTATTGCTTGACACATGGCGATCACCTCCTTGTTTTTGTACTACTTTAAGAATAGATTTTTCAAAAGATTTGTCAAATTATCAACAAAGTTAAGTCTTGTAGTGGTAGAAACGGTAAATTGTGGCAGACCAAACTTGACGTTCGATATTAAATAAGGATAGGATGATGGTAGAACATTTGTGCTAGCCTTGTTACAAGGTTAAGCTGAAAGAACGGAAAGGAGGAATAAAGTGTGACTACAGTTACTGAAATGCGAGGAAGGATTGGAGCTGTACGGTTTTTGGCACTCCTGTTTGGACAACTGCCAACCGATCGAGAATATACTGCTGATAGCGATAAATGGAGCTCGGCATTGCTTAGGCTCCGGGATCGCCATGTAGAGCTTGAAGACCTTTTCGACGAATTGACTTTTTCGAAAAAACCTGGTTGTAAACCTTACAGTCCTGAAGTGAGCAAGTTTCTAATCCGTCTTCGGGCGGGGACAGTAGTTCAGGTGGTTAACTCGGGGCTTGTGAGACTACAGATTAGTTCTGAGATTCAGAAAGAGATGTATGAGTTTCACGCAAAGAAAGTGGACAGTGGTATATTGCCAATTGTCAGACAATTGGCCGACGAGTTGGCTAAAGATAATGATGTGATCGTAATTCGGTAGGCTAGGTTTAGCTGCTGGGGCTCTCCATGCTGAGGGCCTTTTTCATTTTGAAAGAATTTGTTTTTAGCTTTTTTATGTGCTATATTTAAAAGGAAAATTTTAAGAATTCAATTATGCTAAAAGAATTTATAGATAAATTTTATTTAGACAGAGAAAAGTCAAAAAATAAAGAACAAACGCGATTTTACATTACCGATGCCGGCAAATGCCCGCGAGCTATTTTTTTTAAATTTAAAAAAGCGCCTCGGGAAGAAATGGAAGCCAGGGTTTTAAGAATGTTTGAGCATGGAGATTATATTCACCAGCTGATAATGAAGTCACTTGTCTCCATCAGAGAATTTCGAGTGGTGGCAGCTGAAATTGATATTGCGCCTCAAGAAATAATTTCGGGCAGAGCCGATGCCATCATCAGCAATGGTAAAGATTTGTATGTTCTAGATATTAAAAGTATGAACAGTATGGTTTTCAAAAACTTAGAAGAACCAAAAAAAGAAAACGTAAATCAAATCCAGCTTTATTTGCATTTTTTCAAAATACCCAAAGGAATTTTGCTTTATGTCAACAAAGACAACCAAGAGTTAAAAGAATTCATAATAAAATACGATTCCAAAAAAGCGAATAATCTTTTAACAGACCTTTCTTTGCTGAAAGAAAAAATTGATACTAATGTTATACCAGAGAGAATCGCTGAATGGCCCGACAGCTGGCAGTGTCAGTATTGCCAATTTAGAGAAATTTGCAAAATTACTGGCGACCAAGAAACAGACTGGGAAGATTTTAAAACAAGACTCGAGGCTTAATTTAAGGAATTAATTTTTCAGAAACAAAAAGATTTTCCTCGCTCAGTAAATAGATTTTTTTGTCGGTTGAATTCCAGAACATTTTGGGATTTTTAAATTCAGCCAAGTCGAGAATATTTATATTGTTTTTATCGACTTCAATAATTTTAATTTTCTGACCGACGTTTGAAACCAGATAATCAGAATTTAGCCAAAAAACATCTTTTATTTTTTCAGAAAATCTGGCTAAGAAAAATTTTTCGCCAGATTTTAATTTTGGCTGTCCGTTGTTTTCTCTAAGATTAAAAACCCAGACTTCCGAATCGGAAAAATAAACCAATTTCCCCCAGTCAGGAGAAATCTTTAAAGAATTAAATCTTTCAAAAAAACTTTTAAACGATTTAGATTCTTGGTCGAACAGGTAGAGATTTTCTCCTTTTTGCAAGAATATATAATCTGAAAAAACAAAAATCTTATATTTTGTTTCCTGCTCTATTGGAAAAGGAGAATCGCTGAGCTTATTTTTTTCTTTTGTCGAAGAGTTAAAAAGAAAAAGATTTCCCAAATTATCCAAATAATAAATATTGTTGCCCGTCTGTTGGTAAGTTAAAAAATTAGTTATTTCTGGCAAAAGAGAATCTTTCTTTTCGGTAAGTTGGGGAGGGAATTGGTCTAATCCCAAAGCGAAATCTTTTTCTCTTTCTTCAAAGCCCAGACTAAGATAAATTTCTTTTGAATCTTCAGAAATTTCTAAACTCAACAAGTCAGCTCCTTTTTTAGAAATAGCAGTCTCTTTTAAAAGAGGACTTTTTATTTGTTTCGCCAATTCGTATAATTTTAAAACCCAAGAATTTTCTTCTTTTTCTTTAAAAACCAGTTTCAAACCATCGGGAGAGCCCCAAAAATCTTCTATCCCTTTAGCTAAAATAGTAAACTTGGGGTCTTGAGGAAATAAAACAATCTGTTTGGCCTCGGTTACTTCTTTCTCTTTTATTTCCACTTCTTTTTTCCAACTATAGAAACCATTTTTTCTTACTTCTAACTGATGTTTTTGTGGAAAGACATTTTCTATTAAGGCGGTGCCAAAGAAAAGGTCGGTTTTTTTCACCAATTTACCATCGAGATAAATTTCCGCTGCTTTGGGCAGGGCTTTTATGAAAATTCCGCCGGTTTGAGCCATTTTTTTATTTTTTAAATCAAGTCTATAACCTTGATAATATAAGGCTAAAACCGGAGCCACGACAATAAAAATGGCTAAAAAAATGGCAAAAAGAATTCGGCGAGTTTTTTTGGTCATTATATTCTTATTATATTTATTAAACGAAAATTTGCAAAATTTTGAATAAAGTTTAAAATATCTAAAGAAAAGAAAGATTTTAAATTATTTGATTTTTTATGTTTACAAAAATAGGAATCGATCTTGGAACCTGCAATTCGTTAGTCTTTACTCTCAAAAAAGGAATAACCCTCCAAGAACCTTCGGTTGTCGCTGTGAGCTTGGTAGATAATAAAATTTTAGCCGTGGGTCGAGAAGCCAAAGAGATGACCGGCCGAACGCCTGATACCATTAAGATTTATCGTCCCTTGCAAGACGGAGTTATTGCCGATTTTAGGGTGACCCAGGCAATGATTAAATATTTTCTCGATAAAACCTCGAATCGTTTTCGCATCTTTAAACCAGAATTAATGATTGGCGTACCAGCTGGCGCTACTTCCACCGAAAGAAGAGCTTTAATTGAGGCAGGAATGAATGCTGGTGCCAAACAGGTTTTTTTGGTCAAGGAGCCAATCTTGGCTGCTATCGGAGCTGGAATTCCTATTAATAGTTGTTCGGGAAATATGATTATTGATATCGGTGGGGGAACAAGTGAAGCGGCGGTAATTTCTTTGGGCGGAATTGTGACTTGCCATTCAATAAGAATCGCCGGTGACAAATTCGATTTGGCTATCTCTGACTATATTAAGAAAAAATACAATTTAGCTATCGGTGAACAGACAGCCGAAGAAATAAAAATTAAAATCGGAACTGCTTTTCCAGAGAAAGAGGAAAAGAAATTAGAAATTCGAGGCAGAGATTTAGTTTCCGGTTTACCTAAAAATATCAAAGTTTCCTCAAACGAAATTTGTGAAACAATTTCTGATGTTCTTTCAGAAGTTATTCGTTTGATAAAATCAGTTTTAGTGGAAACACCTCCCGAATTATCAGCCGATATTATGAACAAGGGCATTATTTTAAGCGGCGGCGGAGCTTTATTGAGAGGTTTACCCGACTTAATCGCCGAATTGATTGGCGTGCCGGCAATAGTTGCCGAGGACCCTTTAACCTGCGTAGCCAGAGGCACGGGAATATTATTGGAAAATTTGGATATTTACAAGAGAACAATAATGACCAAGAAATAATTTTGATGATTATTGGCCATCAAAAACAATTAAATTATTTAGAGAAAATTATTGAATCTAAAAATATTCCCCACGCTTTACTGTTTGCCGGAGAAGAAAAATTGGGGAAGCGGCTTATCGCTTTTGAGTTCATTGAAAAAATTTTTGGCGAGATACTGATTAATCATCCTGATTTTATCTTAGTTTCAGCCGAGGGAAAACAAATTCAAATTGAGCAAATCAGAGAACTTAATTGGCGATTGTCTTTAAAGCCTTTTAAAGCTCCTCTCAAAGCAGCCATAATTGACCAGGCTCACTTAATGTCCTGGGAGGCCCAAAATTGTTTTTTGAAAACATTAGAAGAACCCAAAGGAAATGCCGTTTTAATTTTAGTGACTGAATATCCCAACTTTCTTTTACCCACAGTTCTTTCCAGGTGTCAGCTGATTAGATTTCGTAGTGTGGCTAAAAGAGAAATAATGGCTTTTTTGAAAGAAAAAGAAATTTCACCAGAAAACATAGAAAAAATATGGGAATTTTCTTTGGGTCGGCCGGGACTAGCTCTTGAATTATTGGAAAATTCTGACCAATTGAAAGAAAAGGAAGAAAAAATTAAAAAACTGGTCAAACTTTCTAACTCTCCGCTGGCTATACGTTTTCAGTACGCTAAAGATTTGTCGGAAAGTCAAAATGTCATCGATACCTTAATTCTCTGGCTTTCTTATTTTAGGAAGAAATTAATTTCTTCAATAGGTGATATATCTTTGGCCAAGACAGAAAAAATTTTAGCGGTTCTGCAAAAAACAATTTTTTTGATTTCAACCACCAATGTCAACACCAAGTTGGCTTTAGAAATATTAATGATGGAATTATAATTATTTAAAAACTATGTATAAAGAAATTATCAACAAAATAAAACCTGAACTAGAAAAAACAATAGAATTTTTAAATCGAGAGTTACAAAAAATCAGAACCGGCCGAGCTTCTCCTTCTTTAATTGAAGATGTAGAGGTGGAATGCTTTGGCCAAACATTTCCTCTAAAGCAGTTAGCTGCCATTTCTGTTCCCGGTCCGAGAGATATTGTTATTCAACCTTGGGATGTTTCTTATGTTGAGGGTATTGTTAAGGCTTTGGAGAAAACCGGCGTTGGTTCCAATCCGGTGGTTGATAAAAACTTAATCAGAATAAATTTACCTTCTTTGACCGAAGAGTTTAGAAAGGAATTGGCTCGTTTAATTTCTCAAAAACAAGAAGAAGCCCGAAGGAGTATTAGGCACTGGCGAGAAGAAGCCTGGAAAGAAATTCAAGAGCGCTTCAAAGAGGGAAAAATCAGAGAGGATGACAAATTTAAAGGAAAAGACGAACTCCAAGAAATGATTGATGATTATAATGAAAAGATAGAAGAAATGGGAGAAAAAAAGAAAAAAGAAATAATGGAATAAATTATGTTAAATTTTTTATTTGTCTTTATAACTTTTATTGGTTTGATGATTCTTCATGAGTTCGGGCATTTTATTTTGGCTAAAAAATTCGGGGTCAGAGT
>Ga0172365_10004812_pt1 | contig 10012 bp, 14 predicted proteins | sample LakKivSesite48cm_FD_114535 | JGI IMG/M metagenome (GOLD analysis project Ga0172365, IMG submission 114535) | Sediment microbial communities from Lake Kivu, Rwanda - Sediment site 48cm | ecosystem: Environmental > Aquatic > Freshwater > Lake > Sediment | place: Rwanda: Western Province, Lake... | reverse complement strand
TATTAAAGTATAATATCATTGTGACGGTGAAATTATCACTTCTGATAAATGCGAAGATAGTGTAACGGTAGCACAGTTACCTCTCCAGGTAGAAAGTGATGATTCGATTTCAATCTCTTCGCATCTTTTTAGAATTGAACTTGGAAAGTTCAGCGACTTTAGAGACTTACTTGAAAAATATCATTATAAGAATTCCAAGATAGGTGGTGGAATTAGTTATAATCTAGTGCTTAAGTTTAAAGATAAAGTAGTAGGCGGAATTGTAATAGGTAAGATGAGACATGAAAAAAAGTATGATAAGAAAGCAGTTGAATTAAGACGTATGGTTTTATCTCCAGAATGTCCAAAGAATACTGCAAGTTACTTTCTTTCTAAAACTTTATGGTGGCTAAAGAAGAATACTGACATTTCAATAGTATATTCCTTTGCAGACACTACAGTTGGTCATAAAGGAACTATTTACAAAGCATCTAATTTTAAACTAATTAAAGAAACAAAACCTACTAATAATATTTATTGGAAAGGTAAAGTATATCATATGAGAAGTTCATCTATAGACAGACCATACAGTTACGAACTTAGAAAAGCCGTAGAAAATGGTTCTGCTATAATAAAAAGGGGAAAACCTAAACTTCTTTTTAGTTACGAAATTAAACGATAATATTCCCTCCTTGTTTACTAGACTCCTACCAAAGAGTGGCGTGAGAGTCCTTTTATTTTCATAGATTAAAAGGTGAGTTATTGGCAGATGAGATAAAAACTACAGATGAGGAATTTCTAAAGGATAGAGTTATTTTTCTAGAGGAAGAATTTAACGAGAAGTCCTGTAATAAAGCAAAACGACAACTTCTTTACTTACTTGGTAAAGATTCTAATGCTCCTATTACTATTTATATAAGCAGTTTTGGCGGAGGAGTTCATGATTTTCTAATGCTATATGGAATTTTAAAAACTGTTAAATGCAGAGTAACGACAGTTGCATTGGGAAAATGTATGAGTGCTGGTTCTTATTTATTACTTTGTGGAGATGAACGATTAGCTTATCCCACAACTAGAATAATGATGCACGAATTGGCTTATACTGGTTCATATGCTAAATTACACGATAAAGATATTTCTCATAAAGAGGCAGTTGAGTTACAAAAGATACTTAATGAGTTAGTTTCTAAAAAGACTAAAATTAAGAAACCGGAAGAGTTCTTAAAAGAAGATAAATACTTATCCTTAGAGGATGCTTTAAAATTAGAAGTAATAACTAAAATAATAGAGTAGGTGATATATTGATAGATGATAAAGATATTGAAAAATTTGTTGAAGAAGAATCAACAAAGCAAAAAATAGACCAAAGTGATAAAATTGACCCATCAGTTGAAGAACATTTGAGACAAATGGGATGGCTATTTGATGTAGTAAATAAAAAGCTAGAAGCTGATAAAACTTGCTATAAATGTAAGAAAGAAATAGACTTTAGTAAAGGAGAAAAATTAAACTTATTAGAAGCTAATACTAAAGACAAGGGAATAATAATGTTTGTTAGTTTATGTGAAAGTTGTTCTAAAGAATATGAAAAGAAAGACGGAGTGAAGAAAAATGAATAAAACAAGAGAAGAGTTACCAAAATTTGACTTTAAAGATATCCCTCTGATGGGCACACCAGTAAAAATTAAACTAGACTGTGCTGCTCCAGTTAAGTCAGGAATGGGCGGTTTTGGAAAGATGTGGAATCTTTGGTTTGGTTATGTAACAAATCAAAAAGTAAGTTATGGAAAAGGAAAAGAAATTAGAGTAGTAGAAAACTATACTGGGAAAGTATTGTTGTTTCCAGACGAGTATACAAACTCTAAACTAATTGAGATTTGTGCTGGAAATGTAGAAGTAGAAGTAGAAGTATCTAAAATAGTTGTAGAAAGTGGACCAAGAATTTTTAAGAATATAGTAGTTAAAAAGTTATCAGAAGGACGCAAAGCGTCCTCTGGTTCACTTACAGAAAGCGAAACTAAACTAATTTCAGACTGTGAAAATATACTAAGAAAAGGATATTCTATTACAGAAGAAATGTTTATTACAGTAAGTAAAGACACTAGTAAATATACTAATATATCAGAACAAAGAGCAAAAGAATTATATAGATACTTTAAGAGAGATTGAGTTGAGGATTAATATGTCAGATAATCCGTTTGAAGAATTAGTTAAAGACCAAGTTCCTAATAAGAATATTAGACCTATAGTTCCAAAAGGATTTCAGTGGTTAACTATGTTAATAGAATATGATTTAGATGGAAAAGCAACTGTTATAAGAAGTTTTAGCAGACCTGCAAAAGACTCTGACATTAAAGGATTAGTAAAGACTAAAAAAGAAGATAAAGACAAAATAATACTTAAAAAGAATAATGATTCTAAAACGGAGGAGTTGTGGGATGAATAAAACAGAAGAGCTTGCCTTCCACATCGATTGTATTACCGCGTTCAACCAAGACTTATACTCTGATATATTTACAGAAGAAAATATCGTATCTAAGAAGAAAAGTATAAATTTTGTAGGCGATAAGTTCTATGGTTTCTTTCTTGAAAAAGGAAAAGAAACTTATTTCTGTCCAGATGATTGGATAGATAGATTACCATTTAAATTAAGAGAAACAAGAGAGATAGATTATAAAGGGGAAGTATTTAAAATGATAGTTGAGGCTCCTACTGCTATAACTATACCATCAGAAAAGAAAATGACTATAAGAGAATTAGTTGATTATGTTCCTACTTTTAAACATTCAAATGAATTACATTTTAAACTATATAAGATAATTTGCTTAACCGCTTATGTTGATAGAGTTAACGCCAGAATAGCTACGGAGGCGGGATTTGGAAAAGACAGTCTAATTAATATAATATCTGCTTTAGTAGATTCTACAGCTAATATTTATGGTGCGACTTTTGCAAAACTAGAGTATAATCTTAGAAACAAATTATTAGTTTTTAATGAAATGGGTAATTTAAAAGAAGAAGATAAAATGAATATGCAAGAGTTTCTATTAGCTACTGGTGCCTATTTCAATAGGTACTCAAAAAGAACTAGAAAATCAGCAGGTACAGTTGAAGAATACGATATTAGCAGAACAAGTTTGTTAATACTTTCTAACTTACCAAGTTATTATATAGCAGCCAATCAAGAATATTTTGAAAAGATGTTTCAAAGAGCAGTTATAAATAGATTTATACCTTTTGTATTTAAAGGAGTTTTGACTACTAATTTTGAAAACGCCTATGATACTAAAAAAATAATGACTGATAATAAACAAGTTTATCGTGATGTTATTGCAAGTTTAACTTATTACAAAGAAAACAATATTTCAGAGTCTAAATATACTCTTCATAAATATATTGTGTTTCCAGAAGCTTTTAAGAGATATAGTAGATCTTTTAATATAATAGCAAAGTATATTTCTGAATATGCAAATGACCAAAAAGAGTTTGACGAGTTATGCTTAGAGTTATATAGATGTTATCTTAGTTATGGAGAACTTACTACAGGTGGTAAAAATGAAAAGATTTAGAAGTGTAAAAATTATAAAATTAGCAGATAATAACATTAAAGATAGATATGATGACATTAGAATTTTTGGTAGAAACTTTATAAGACTCCCAAAAAGAACTATAAAAGTAAAAAGAACTATAAAAGTATACGGGAATTATGAAGAATATTTGATTGGAAAAGCATATAACTTCAAAATAAAAGACGATTATGTTATATGTGATATTGAATTAAATAAAGCTATTGTTTCTAAAACTTTAAATCCAGAAATTAATACGTATGATAGTTATGCTAGTATTCATTTTATAGAAACTAGTTTGGCTACAGAAGCAAAAGACAAATCTTTAAGATTTAATCTAAAAGGAACAGAAGAAATATCTAGTTGGAAAGATAGACTTATGAAGGTGTAAAGATGGCTAAAGCTAAAGAAGATACTAAAGAATCAGAATTACTGAAAATTTCAGGAATAGGAGAAACTACACTTGCCAAGTTAGAAACTAATGGTATATCTACATTGATGACGTTAGCTACTCAATCTCCATCTACTATAGCTGATATGTGTGGAATTTCAGAAAATGTTGCAAGAAAATTAATTAAAGAGGCTAGAGATTCTCTAAAATTAGGATTTACAACGGCCTACGAATATTTTAAAGATTCTAATAAGGAAAAAAGATTAACTACTGGTTGTAATGTGTTTGATGAAATGCTAGGAGGAGGATTTAAACCGGGACATATTAACGAATTATATGGACAATATGGGACTGGTAAAAGTAACTTAGCTCATTTATTAGTAGTTAGAGCATTAGCAGAAGACAAGTCTGCAAAAGCTCTTTATATAGATACTGAAAATTGTGTGTCTGTAGATAGATTTAAAGACTTTGCAAGAGCAAATGATATGGACGAAGAAGACACTATTAAAAGAATAAATATAGCTAGAGCATATAATATGGAGCATCAAATGTTATTAATGGATGAAGTAACAAAAATAGTTCAAGAAGATAAAAATTATAAAATACTGATAGTGGACTCATTAACAAGTCATGCTAGAGCAGAAAAGATTGGAAGAGGCGAACTTGCTTCTAGACAGCAATTACTTAATAAACACATGCACGACATTATTCGTGTTATAGATATGCACAATTTATTTTGTTTTGTTACAAATCAAGTAAGCAGTTCGCCTGGAACATTTTATGGAGATCCTATTGCACCTGTAGGTGGTAATGTAGTTGGACATAATTCAGCAGTTAGAATATATTTAAGACCCAGCAAAGCTGGTTCTATAAAAGCAATAGTAATGGATGCTATAGATTTGCCAAGAAATGAGTGCAATTACTATATTACCAAAGATGGCATTTCAGAAGAAGAACCTAAAAAAGAAGAAAAATGAGCAATTTCACAGATAAAAGTCAAGAAATAAAAGAACCAGAATGCCCGTACTGTCCAAACGGTACAGTGAAAAGAGATAAAGACTTCCCAAATGAATTTCACTGTGACTATTGTTTTAGAAAAGTAATAATAAAAACATATAATGTATAACAATTAAGAATTTATAGAAATGTGAAATAGTAAAGTTTAAATAGTAGAAAAAACATTATAGTATTTGTTTAATATTTCTTAAGCGGAGGAGATTTAATGATTGATGAAAAAACACTTATAGACAACTATCTTAATGGTTCAAATTGGAAAGTAAAAGAGAATGCTAATATGATATTCTCTTCTGGTCATTTATCATCATTTGTAGCCAGTGAATCGAATAAAGAATATGTGTTAAATAATGTTATACATGAAAAAGGGAGACAATATCATAAGATTGGTAAAATTCATATTCATGATCTAAGTTCCAGTAGAATAGCACCATATTGTTCTAGTTTTTCTACATCTGAAATAATTAAAAAAGGTCTTTTAGCTCCTAAAGGAAGAGTATTATCAACTCCTCCAAAACATCTTATTTCTGCTTTAAATCAATTAACTAACTTTATAGGTATAATTTCTCAAGAATTTGCAGGAGCAGTTGCTACTAATAACTTCTCGTTATATTTGGCTCCTTTTGTTTATTATGATAAACTAGATTACAAAGAAGTTAAACAACAAATTCAACAATTCATATTTCATATTAATCAACCTAGTCGCTGGTCGGAAGCCCCATTTTCCAATGTTACTTTAGATCTAGTAGTTCCAGAAGATTTAAAAGATAGAAATGTAATTATAGGAGGAGTAGAAAAAGAAAAGACTTATAAAGAGTTTGAAAAAGAAATGAATATGATAAACGAAGCTATTTTAGATGTTATGATTGAAGGAGACGCTAGAGGAGTTCCTTTTACTTTCCCAGTAATAACTATTGGAGTTTCTCCAAGTTTTCCATGGGAATCAGAGATATCTAAAAAGATATTTCAAGTAACTGCTAAATATGGGACTCCTTTCTTTGAAAATTTCTATCCTAATACGGGAAGAGATCCGTCTCAAGGACGATCTTTATGCTGTCGTCTTAAAGTATCGACAACAGATGTTATGAAACATGTTGGCGGAATTTTTGGAAGCGGAGATAGTATGGGAAGTTTAAGTGTAGTGACTATTAATTTAAATAGACTGGGATATGAGTCTAGAATAGAATTTGAAAAACTTAAAAAAGATGAGAAAGTTTCAAAAGACGAAATATTTTATAAAAATTTAGATGACGTTTTAAATGTATGTAAAGACATTTTAGTTGAAAGAAGAGCTTTTATAAATAAGTTATTTGACTCTGGATTATTTGCATATACTAAATTATATTTAAAAAACTATAAAACATATTTTAATACTATAGGTATTATAGGTGGAAACGAATGTATGCTAAATTATTGGGGAAAAGGAATGTCAGATAAAGAAAGTGTAGAGTTTATGAAAAAAGTAATAGATTATATAAACGATAAATGTTTAAAGTTTCAGAAAGAAACTGGAAGTCTATTCAACTTAGAGGCCGTTCCTGGAGAAGGAAGTGCAACTTCTTTGGCTAAGAAAGACAAAAAAATCTACCCAGATATTATAGTGGCAGGAGAAAAATCCCCGTATCTTACAAATTCTGTACTACCTTCTGTTAAAGAAGGGGACTTTGTAAAGTTAATTAAAGATCAAGAAGAAATACAAGCTAAATTCACGGGAGGAACAGTTTTAAATATCTACTTAGGAGAGAAATTAAACTCTTATGTTCAAGCTAAAAACTTAGTTAAAAAGATAGTTGAGAATACTAAGATACCTTACTTTAGTATTACACCAACTTATTCTATTTGTCCAGAACATAATTATATAGCTGGAGAACATTATAACTGTCCAACTTGTAATAAAGTATGTGAAATTTACTCTAGAGTAGTCGGATATCTTCGCCCAAAAAATTCCTATAATGAAGGAAAAGCAGAAGAATTCAGACAGAGAAAATATTATGATATTTCTGATATTGAAAAGATAGGAGATACTGAAAATGAAATTACAGGAAGCGAACCAACACCAGAGGTGCAACTTGAGAGTAGCTAGAGTAGTTCCAAATTCAACTAATAATGGGGAAGGAATACGAACTGTTATAGTGTTTCAAGGATGTTCTTTAGGTTGTAAAGGATGTTTTTCACCAGAACTTCAAAAATTTGAAGGCGGTAAAGAAGTTAGTCCAGAAAAGTTAGCTATAACTATAGGTAACTACTATCTAGAGAATAAAAATCTTATAGATGGTATTACACTTAGCGGTGGAAATCCACAAGAACAGCCTGGTTTAATTTACTTTTTAAAAGCTCTAAAAGAAAAGATACCAACGCTTAATATTTGGTGCTGGACTGGCTATACTATGGAAGAAATACAAGACAGTAATCTACTTACAGAACATCTTTGTTATTTAGATGTTATTATTACAGGTAGATTTGAAATAGATAATAAGATAGAAGGTGAGTATTATGGGTCGTCAAATCAACAAATTTGGAGAAAGAAAAATGGGCAATGGGCAAAAGACTGAAGAAATGATTTTTTCAGAAGATGATATTTTACTATTCACTACAAGTACTTGTCCAAAATGTTCTAGTGTTAAGAAATGGTTAACTGACAAAAATATTAAATTTAAACTTATAGTGGCTGATGAGAACGAAGATAATATGAAACTAGCAGAATCTTTAGATATACAATGCGTTCCCGCCATTGTAAAGAACTTTGAAGTTTATTCGTTTGAAAGTTTTAAAAAGGGGTTTGAATAAATGCACATATTACTAGTTGAACCAAACTATCAAATTAGATTGCCAAATGTAGCACTAATGAAATTTTCAGCAAAACATAAATTACTAGGAGACACTACTGAATATATAAAAGGAGAAAAAGAAGCTTCTAAAACTCCAGATATTATTTATATTTCTACCATATTTACTTATTATGCTTTTGAAACAATAAGATGTATTAACTATTATAAAGACAAATACGGCATTTCTAAAATACAAGTAGGCGGTGTATTTGCTACTCTTATGCCAGAATATATATTTGAAAAAACTGGAATTAAACCATTTATAGGTTGTATAGATGAACTAGATAGAATTAAACCAGATTACGATATAGTGCAAGAAATGATAAAATACTCTCCTTATATTAAAAAATATGAAGATTTTTCTATACTTTTTAGCACTAGAGGATGTATTAGAAAGTGTGGATTTTGTGTAGTAGCTAAGGTAGAACCAAATCATTATGTTATAGATAATTGGAAAGAATTAATAGATACTTCAAAAAAATGTATTATGTTTCAGGATAATAATTTAACATCTGCTCCTATAGAGCATTTTAAAGATGTTATGAAATATGTTATAGATAACAATTTATATCTTTGTCTGAACAATGGATTGGACTGTCGTATTATTTCTGAAGAACAAATGCAGATTATTTCTAAAGTAAAATGGTATCCGGGGGGACTTAGATTTGCTTTTGACAATATGGGTGAAGACGTTCACTTGCAAAGAGTAGTTACAAGACTTCTAGAACTTGGAGTTCCAAAAGGAGCATTTTTAATATATTGTTTATATAATTTTACAGACGACTTTAATGAAGCTATGTATAGATTTTCTGAATGTAGAAGACTTAAAGTAAGACCATATCCGCAAATTTATAGACCACATGATTCTTTAGTTAAAAAAGAAGTATTTGTAAGCGAATGGTGGAATTTAGAACTAATTAGAGAATTTAGAAATTATTGGTATTTAGCAGGCAATTATAAATACAAAACATTTGAAGAATTTTTAGCAACTAAAGGTAAAAAAATTGAAGATTTAAATATAAAGGTAAAACAATGATAAAACTGTTCAGTATGTTTAGTGGCTATGGGGGAGCAGAATTTGCACTTAAAAAAGCAAATATAGATTTTGAATGTGTTGGATTTTCTGAAATAGATAAATTTGCTATTCAGTGTTATCTTCAAAACCATGGGGATATTAAAAACTATGGAGATTGTACAACAATTAAAGTAGAAGAATTGCCAGATTTTGATTTATTGACAGGTGGATTTCCATGTCAGTCATTTTCAACTGCAGGAAATGGATTAGGAGAATTGGATACTAGAGGTACTTTATTTCATGATATCATTAGAATAGCAGAAGCAAAACAACCTAAATATATATTGCTTGAAAATGTTAAAGGACTTACTACTAAGAAACACAAAGAAACATTTGAAAAAATTATTAGTGAATTAGAAAGAATAGGATATGTAGTTAATACTAAAGTTTTAAATTCTAAAAACTATGGTATTCCTCAGAGTAGAGATAGAGTTTGGTTTGTTTGTTTTAGAAAAGATATATATACTTCTTTTGAATTTCCAACACAAACAGAACAAACTTGTTTAAAATCAATATTAGAAACAAATGTAGATTCTTCATACTTTTTAACTAAAGAACAATTACTTACTATATTTCATAGAAATCGGTGGGGAGATCATTTCACTAAAACAACTAATATTTCTCCAACATTAATGCATATTGGAGAATGTGATGTGACTTTAATTGTAGATAAAGAAAAATACGAAGTAGAACAAGATTTTATAAATTATGAAGATAAAATAAATAACATAATGAAAAATATTAGAGAAAAAACTACAGAAATAGAGTTATCTACTACTATTAGAAGATTAACTCCCAAAGAATGTTTTAGATTAATGGGATTTGTTAACGACGAGATAGATTTATCAAATACCTCAAAAAGCAGAGCATATAAACTAGCAGGTAATGGGTGGGACATTAATATTGCCAGTAAACTATTTATAAATATGAACATGAACATCTTTAAGGTGGAAGAATGAATAAAATTAAAGAGTTTATTGAATTTCAGAAATTTCTATTTGCAGATAATATAGTGGCTAGTCTTTTTATAATTATATTCTCACTTTGGAAGATATTAGAATCTATAGGAAAGATGTTATGGTATTTACCAAGAGTGTTAATAGATATATTAGTAAGGGTGGCGTTGTCATTAAAAAAGAGAAGCAGTGAAAGAATGGAG
>Ga0172365_10004811_pt1 | contig 10016 bp, 6 predicted proteins | sample LakKivSesite48cm_FD_114535 | JGI IMG/M metagenome (GOLD analysis project Ga0172365, IMG submission 114535) | Sediment microbial communities from Lake Kivu, Rwanda - Sediment site 48cm | ecosystem: Environmental > Aquatic > Freshwater > Lake > Sediment | place: Rwanda: Western Province, Lake Kivu... | reverse complement strand
TTGCCATATCGCCGAAGAGGACGGCCGCACGCCGCCGGGCGTTCACGGCCAGGACTTCACGCCTTATCTCGAAGCCTTGCGCCGGATCGGCTACGCTGGGGGCATTTCGTTCGAGGGCCGGTTCACGGACCTCGCGTCCGAGCTCCCGGCGGCGGTGAAGACGCTCGAAGCCCAGTTAGCCCGGGTCGCCGGCGCGGCCCTGAAGCAGTAAAGGAGGACCAGGATGTCCAACGAAGAACGGATCTCGCGGCGCGGCTTTCTCCGGAGCGGCGGCACCCTGGCCGCCGGCGCTTTCGTCGTCGGTGCCCTACCCTCGCGCCGGACCATTCCGGTGTCGTCCCGGCGCGCTCCCGCGCCCGCCGCCCAGGCCGGCGGAGCGAATGACCGCATCAACCTGGGCTTTATCGGCGTCCGTGGCCGGGGCCGCGACCTTTACGGCTATTTCGGCGCTCTCCCCGGGGTCCGGATCGCCGCCCTCTGCGACGTCGACGGGAACGTCCTGGCCGAGCGGGCCGCCGCCGTGGAGAAAAAGTTCGGCGCTAAGCCCGCCGTCTACAAGGACCAACGGGTCCTTCTGGAGAACAAGGATATCGACGCCGTCGTCGTGGCCACTCCCAACCACTGGCATGCCCTGTCGACGATCTGGGCCTGCCAGGCGGCGAAGCATGTCTACGTCGAGAAGCCTTGCTGCCACAATCTCTTCGAAGGCCGGCGCATGGTCGACGCCGCGCGCCGCTACGGTCGTATCGTCTCGGTCGGCTGCCAGAACCGGTCCAGTCGCAGCGTCCGCCAGGCCATGGCCTTCCTGAAAAGCGGCGGCATCGGGGAGGTCTACGCCGCCCGCGGCCTCTGCTTCAAGGCCCGCGACCCCATCGGGCTCGTTCCCGACGGCCTGGGCACGGGCGACCGGTTCAAGTACTTCGTCTGGAACAGCCCCGGCGCCAACTACGACCAGGCCTATATGGCGAACGTCGACTACGACGCCTGGCTCGGCCCGGCGCCGCGGCGCCCTTTCAACTACAACCGCTTCCATTACAACTGGCACTGGAACTGGGACTACGGCGACGGCGATTGCGGCAACCAGGGTCCGCATCAGTGGGACATCGCCCGCTGGGGCCTGGGCCAGGACGGCCATCCCCGGAAGATCAGCTCAAAGGGCGGCTATTACGGCGAGAAGTCAGCCCAGGAGACGCCCAATACCCAGGCCGCCGAGATGGTCTATGCCGACGGCCGGATCGTCGAGTTCGAGGTCCGCGGCTTCTACACCAACGCCGAGGACGGGATCGCGATCGGCAACCTGTTCTACGGGACCAAGGGCTGGCTGCGCCTCGACGGGGACGATTGGCAGTCCTATTTCGGCCGCAAGAACGAGCCGGGTCCAGGCTCGAAGACGGTCGGCGAGGAGGATTTCGGCGACCCGATGATGGCGGCGGCCGAGGGCGGCCACTTCGCCAATTTCGTCAGGGCCCTCAGGGCCGGTGACCCGAAGCTCCTGACCTGCCCGATCGAGGTCGGCTACATGTCCTCGGCGTTGCCCCTCCTGGCCAACATTTCTTACCGGGCCGACCGGAGCCTCGTCTTCGATCCGGCTAAAGAAAAGTTCGTGGGGGACAAGGCCGCCGACCGGCTTCTGACCCGCGACTACCGTAAGCCGTACTTGGTGCCCAAGACCGTCTGACGCGGGTTGGTTCGGTGTTGTAGAGCGGGATGGAATTGAGTCGAGTTCTCTTGATTATGGGATGAGGGCAAGGATTTGCCCGGGGAGATTCAAAGTCACGACCTGCGGATTCGAAGGGCCGCGATCATGGCGTATAACCGGCTTAAGATAAAGAGGTTATGGCCGGGACCTGACTGGATTGTGCAGTAGGTGTGCAGCTCAATTCCTCGGACTTCTTTGTCGAGAATCAACGGTCGGGATTAGAAGAAGATCGATAGGCCGACGAAGAGTTCGTTTATCCTCCACTTATCCGGGCCAAGGTCGCCCATATAAGGGGCGTCGTGTGTTAACCACTTGAGGCGCCTCAGACGTTAGGTCCCCCGCAGCGCAGCTCAATCCTAAAGCCCTAAGGAAAAGAAGATCCTGACACGAACCGTCCGGGGCACCTGAATGGATGGCTAAAGAAATCCGGACGCTAACCAGGCGGGAAGGCTATCTGAGCTTCTCCAAAAACCCTTTGATTCCATCCGCATTCCCTGCTTCCCGCATAGAAAGCTTGCGCCAGTCATCGCATCTAAATAAAAAGCGTCGTTCGAGGCCCACTGATCACGTAACGGAAATGATTGCTGAGATCGAAAAGGTTTGTATCCCAGTTCTATCCAAGCAGCAATAGGATTAGCCCCTTAGAGGCTATTCTATAAAGTGAGGCGCCAGGGCCCGGACCGGCGGCCGCGAGTCCAATTAGTCACAGGAGGCAATAGTGAAGGAATCAGCTCTTTATATCTCCATGTGTAAGGCCCTACATAGTCTTTCCATACTGGGGCTTTCGCCTCATTTTGTAGCTTCAAATGACCAAGTCCATATTGTCGGTGAGGATGATGAAGTCCGAACTGTCGAAAAGAACATAGGCGGTCAGATCGCTGTGCGAGACCTGCCCGGCACCTATAATTCGGATCAGTATGTTTGGGTCCCCAAGCGCGACCAGCTTAAAAAGATCGCCGCTGAAAAAGGGATAAACGAAGAGTCCTTTAAGGCCCTTAAAGAGAAGCAAGGTGCTTCTTTTTCTGAAGAAGAAGCACGACTCGTGTACATGATGGCAATGCGATTCTATTATCGCTGGGATAACGGGGGATGGGCGCAGATCAAAACGAGGTAGGTCTGCGATATGCACATTATCCGAAGGCAGATGAGGCGCCTGGGCCCGGGCTATGCCCTGGGCCCGAGTTTAAACCGACGCCGACAGCTCGAATGCCCTTAGTTCTTCGGCCAACACTCGACATAACCGAGAGGGGCCCCGACACACCCCCAAATCCTGCACCATTCAGTCCAGTAATTCTCAGTATCGCAACCCCCATTAATGCAGAGCAGCGTGGGGAACTCTTCCCTACAAGTGGTCTTTACCGGGTTATTGCCCTGCATAATCCCCGATGTTGCCAGCATGAAGAGTACCGACAACATTGCCAGGATACCCAGAAACCGCGTGCCCTTTTTGGCATTCATCAATAACCTCCTCAAAAATAATTATCGCCGACCTTGTGCCGACGACGAAGGTATTGCGTATTTGGCGATTTCAACGTCCCCTGATTCTCGATTCCAGATAGACAAGAAAAATATGGGGAGTCCATTCTCAAGCATAACTGCAAGCGATCCCGTGTTAAATTCCGAATTATGAGTGAATTCATAAATAGCTTTTACATTCAAGCTTGTCCCGTCTATCTCCCAGATCTCACTGCCCTTTTTATGCAATTGAAAAACAAGTGCATAAATGTATCCATCTGCCCATTGTGCATCTCCGAAAATCCGGCTATTAGCTCCAATCGTTTTCAAATCTGGAAGTCCTGGAGAAAGAAGGACCTTCTTGTTATTGATTATTCTTTGCTCTTCGAGGAACTCTCTCTTTTTTAAGAGTCGCCCGTCCTCAGCATAAACAAAGATATCTCCAAGTATCTGAGAGACGAAATAGACCCTATTCTGCCCGTACACGAGATTGCTCAGGTGATAAACAGTATCGTAGGTTCTAAAAGTTATTGGTCCCTCGCCATTATAAGGATCTATGTGATATCGGTCACCAAACGAGCCTACTTCCTTTCCTGAATAATCATAGGCCGTAATTAGTGCTTGGCTCTGACCCTCGACGATAAATACGTGCTTATCGGAGGCCGCAATCGAATATACGTCTTTGAATAGCCGCATACGACCTTTAAAAACCAAGTCTTTGCTAAATATTGAAAGGCCATTCATGTCACAGACAAAAAGACTATCCGCAGAAAATTCGAGCTTCCAGGGGGACTGAAGATCCCCTGGTCCTTGACCACGCCGATCATTAGAATAGATAAGGTTTCCTTTATCTGTAAGCACATAAATAGAATGGGCTCGGTTATCCGCCGTAAACAACAATGATCGTCCATCGGATTCCAGCCATGGAGTCGCCTTGAAGCCAATGCCAGTCGCGACGGGCTGGAAGCTCTCGTCTTGTCTTAGAAGGACTTTACGAATTGGCTGCGCAGTCAGATAGGATGCGATTGAAAAAAGCAAGAAGAATGATATCAATTTTGCACGCATTCTAGAACCTCTTCAAATCGAAAAGATCGCCTTTCTCGTTAATGATTAGAAGAAAATTCGAATTTTCATTCTTCTTTTCGCATACCCTGCAGATGTCCTTGATGGCTTTGTCTTTCCTGGCCACCTTATGATTTGGGTTGATTTGAAAGGCGGTGCGAAAGTTTTCAATATCAGCATCAGAAAAATCAGCATCTACATAAAATATAACATCGAGCTGGTCATCCTTATTATATCGCTCATAGTCATAGCATGGCCGGCAACAAAGATGTACGCTCTTGATTAAATATATGAGGGAAATCTGATCAGACGATGATGGTCTGCTGTCCTTCAGATAACGAGAGATTGTAGCTCGGCACCCTCCCGATAGATTCCTGTAACTAAAAAAGGCTGAAAGGAATATGATGACCGATAGAGCTAAAATTAATCCCCATCTCCTCATATTATCATTATGTGTTGAAGATGAGGCAATGTCCAGGAAACTATTTATTTAAAAGTGAGAACATTTGGCGGTTTTTCCTGTCTTTATTGTATGAGGAGTCATTTATTACCTTCTCACGCTATCGCTCGAGCCAAGCCGGCATCCCATACCCCCCACGGCCTTATGGGCGCATAAACCCGAGGCGCGCCTGACCTGGGATCCTCAATGCCAACAGACGTTCGTTTGAAACTCAGCCGCTTGCTTGATAGGGAAGAGCTCTCGACTTTCTTGCGGGATTTAAAGAGAAAAGAGCAGAAAACGAAGGAAGACGATAGAAGGCAATTTCCGAGGCGCGCCCTCGCAAGTCGCTGATTCTCTCGGGCCAACAGGGGGGAAAACGTGGCGTGCCTGAGAGGATTCGAACCTCCGACCTTTGGATCCGAAGTCCGCGGCTTCAGGCGATCCGGACCGGATCTTCGGACAGGACTTCGTCCAAGACGGAAACGAAGAGGTCTGCGTCGGACTCCGAGAAGCAGAGGGGCGGGCGGACCTTGATGACGTTGTGGAGAGGGCCGTCCGTGCCGGTGAGGACGCCACGCTCGCGCAGGCGGTCGACCACATAGGAGGCTTCGGCCGCGGCCGGCTCGAGCGTTCGCCGGTCGCGCACGAGCTCGAGGCCGAGGAAGAGCCCCGAGCCGCGAACGTCGCCGATCGTCGGATGGCGTTCGGCCAGCCTTTTTAGGCCTGCCATGAAGTGATTTCCCACGCGCAGAGCGCGTTCCTGCAGCCGCTCGTCCCTCATGACGTCGAGCACGGCCAGCCCGGCCGCGCACGCGACCGGGTTGCCGCCGAAGGTGCTGAAGAACTCCATGCCGTTGGCGAAGGACGCGGCGACCGCCTCGGTCGTCACGACGGCGGCCAGCGGGAAGCCGTTGCCGATGGGCTTGCCGAGGACGACGATGTCCGGGACGACGCCCTGCGTCTCGAACCCCCAGAAATGCGTGCCCAGGCGGCCGAAACCGACCTGGACCTCGTCGGCGACGCAAAGGCCGCCGGCCGCCCTGACGCGGCGGTAGGCTTCATCGAGGTAGCCCGGCGGCAAGACGATCTGCCCGGCGACGCTGGGCAGCGTCTCGGCGATGAAGGCGGCCAGGCCGCCTCGGGCTTGGGCCTCTTCGGCGAGAGGCCCGACGGCCGCGGCATACTTCTTCCCCGCCTCCGGGTCGTCGCGGCGGTGAGGCCCGCGGTAGTCGTCGGGGAGCGGCGCGACGTGGACCCAGGGCTTGCGGCCCTTTCCGCCCGGCCCGTCGAACTTGTAGGGGCTGATATCGACGAGCCCGGTCGTGTGGCCGTGGTAGGCCGACTCCAGGACGATGACGTCCTCGCGGCCGGTGTGCGTCCGGGCCAGGCGCAGGGCCAATTCGTTCGCTTCGCTGGCCGAGTTGAGGACGTAACACACGCGAAGGGGCGCGGACATCAAGGACGTCAGACGTTCGGCATAACGGACCAGGTTATCGTGGAGGTAACGCGTATTGGTGTTGAGCAGGGCCATTTGATCCTGGACGGCCCGGACGACCCGCGGATGGCTGTGGCCGACGAGGGGAACGTTATTGTAGGCGTCGAGATAGGCCCGGCCGGTCTCGTCATAGAGATACTGCCTCCAGCCGCGCACGATCTTGAGGGGCTCGCGGTAGGACAGGCTGAGGTTGCGGCCGAGGAGCCGGTGGCGGGCGGCCAGGGTCTCTGCCTTGGCCGGCTCCGGCCGGAGGAAGCGGTCCGCGGGGATGCCCAGGATGAGATTGGGGTCGGGCGATAGACCGGTCCAGAGCGACCGCCGGCCGGCCGCGGCGACGCCGGGGAAGTCCTCGTCGAGCCCGAGGAGGTCGAGGACGATCTGAACATGGACATGCGGCCACCAGTCGCCGTTCTCAGGCGGAGCGCCGACGGCGGCGAAGGCTTGGCCCGCCCGGACGGCCTGGCCTGGCGCGAGACCGGTAAGGGACGCCCGGTCGAGATGTCCGTAGAGCGTGAAGAACTCCTCGCCCGAAGGGATCGTGTGGCGGAGGATGACCAGCGGGCCGTAGTCCTTGGGCGCCGCGTTGTCGGCGACGGTGTTAACCGTGCCGTCGAGCGGGGCGCGCACGGGGCTTCCCGGCGGGACGCTCAGGTCGACGCCGAGATGGACAGTCCGCCGCTCGGCCGTCGGGCTCCCTCCGCGCGCGAAAGCCCCGGTGGTGTAGATCGCCCGGGCTTCGTCGTAGCGGCCGACGCCGACGACGGCCCCGGTCTCCTTCATCGCCCTTTCGATTGTCTCCGAGAGGCGCGGTGTGTCGAGCTCGGCCGGGTCGGCGCCCAGCATCCGGCTGCCGACCGAGAGGTCCAGGACGACGACGGGGTCCTTGCGGAGGTCGTGCGGCAGGACCTGGGCGAACGCGGACGCGGAGCGCTTGAGCCATCCGACAACGGCGGGGCCATACGGCGTCGGAGAAAGGCCGCAGGCGTCGCGATAGGCGTAATGGGCGAGGCGGGGCGGGACGCGGTCGAGAGCTTCGAGGGCGGCCCAGGCCGGCGCCTCGCTGACCGTGAGATACGGATCGCCGGGCTCGGCGGCCGCCCGGCAGGCGGAGTTGACGACGCTCACGGCCAGGCGGGTCCGGACCAGGATATCGAGGACGGCGATCTCCGCCTCGGTCAAGGGATGAACACGATCGTAGGCGGCGACGAGCGGGCGGACGGCCGCGACGGGATCGGCCGCGCCGAACGAGGCGTAGGCGCAGGCGACGGCGATCTCGGCGACCGTTACGGTCTCGATCATGTCCCCGAAGTCGAGGAGGCCTGAGAGACGCGGCCGCTGCCCTGGTTCGACCCGCACCAGGACGTTGTGCTCGTTGGCGTCGGCGTAAACGACGCTCCGGCCGAGGCGGGGGAGGACCGGGACGACCTCGGCGTCATAGCGGGCTAGGATCCCTTCGACGAGCCCGCGGCGCTTGGGGGCGCGGAGACGATCGAGGTGCCCGCGGATCCAACCGGCACGCGTGAGGTCCCACTTGAGCTCGCGGCGGGCGGCCGGATGGGAGAAACCGGCCAGGGCCAGGTCCAGGCGGGCCAGGGTCTCTCCGATCTCTTCGAGGAGGCCGGGCGTCACCGGCCGGATCGCCGCGATCGGACGGCCCGGAAGGTAGGAAAGCATCCAGACGATCCTGTCCTCTCCGGCGATCGAGGTCTTCGACCAGAGGCGTCCGACCGTGTTGGGGACGACCCGCGGGACCGGGAGCGCCGGATCACGTTCGGCGATCCGGCCGAGAGCGGCGCACTGCATATCGACGAACCGGGCCTCCCGCATCGGATGCATGACCTTGAGGACGCGCCCGGCACCGTCGGCCGTCTCGAGGTGGAAGTTATCGTCGTATTCGCTCGGCAGAGGACAGGCCTTGGCCGCGAGGCCATAGAGGTCGCGGGCCAGGCGTGCCGCGTCTTCGGCCGACGCGCGGGTCGCGGGGTGGGCGCCGATATCCATCGCTGTCCTTATAGATAAACCGGAGCGGGGCGTCAAGCCGGCGGACGGCCCGGCTCCACGACCAGCACGCCGTGGATCTCGAGCCGCGGGAGCGTCACCTTCAAGAGGCCGTCGGACCAGGTCCAGTCGAGCCTGCCGCCATCGGGCACCCAGACGACGGACTTGGGGCGACGGGGGACGTTGATCCTCAGCGAGATCCTCTCGAGCGGGGGGATGAAGTCGGTGAAGCCGTAGCGGTCGGGGAGGGGCGTCCCGGTCGTGTTGAGGAGATGGACGGAGAGCCGGCCGTCGCGGGTTGTCCGGAGGGAGACGTCGAGGCCCGGCGGGCCTCCGACCTTGACCGCGGGCTCGGGGAAGAGCTCGGCCGCGAGGCCGCCGATGAACTTCCGGAGCCAAGGGTGATGCGAACGGAAGAAGATCGAGGCGACCGGGCCGAAGACGGCGGCGACCTTGCCCTTGCCGAAGTCGTTGACGGTCGCCGCGATCTCGCCGCCTTTGCGGGTGTCTCGCGTCGGATAGATGAAGCCGGCCGGCCGGGCCGACGTCAGGGCGACCTTCTGCCAGACCCCGTCGGCGTTGGTGACGCCCATGGCGGAGGCCAGCTCGGCCGTCCGCCGGCTTGGTCCCCCCTCGAGCGTGACCCCGAGGAGGGGCTCGAAGAGCCGGGCGCATTTCTCGCCGAGGAGGAGCAAGCTCCCGCCGCCGGCGACGTGATCGGCGAGGGCCTGGCGGAACTCGTCGGTCAGCTTGTGCGAGTCGGGGACGACGACGAGAGGGAACTCCTTGAGTCGCGGTATGAGCTGGTGCTCGGCCAGGATATCGACCGAATAGTGGAGATTGAGGAGCGCGTGGAGGGCGTCGATCCAGTGGGCGAGGTAGCGCTCGAAGGCGCGGCGGTGGAACATCTTCCACTCGAGCCAGCGCGGGTCGGTCCGGTCCTTGGGCGCGTCCTTATCGCCCGTCTCGGCCGTCCAGGCTGCCAGGGCCCGGGACGAGTAGTCGAGCTGAGCGCCCCAGCACTCGCCGTCGGCCCAGACGCCGTCGAGGCCGTATTTCGCCGTGACCTCCTTGAGCTGGGGGATGAGCAGCTCGTCGACATAGGGGCCGAAGACGCTTGTCGCGTTGGGATCCCGTTTGCCGTTCGCGTCCATCCGGGCCCAGTCCGGGTGTTCCGCGACAGCCTTCGAATCCCAGACCCCCGAGTAGTGGATGTAGAGGCTGACGCCGAGGTCGCGGGTGGCCTTGCGCCAGACGGCCAGGCTGTCGTTGACGATCCCGGGCGAGGCCCAGCCGACCGCGGTCGGATAGCCGGTCCAGCCGGCGTGGCCCTTGCCGTCGTATTGGACGAAGTCCGGCCGGACCCGTTCGAGGAGGGCGCGGATGTTCTCTTCGGAGATATCGGCCCCGAGCGAGGTGTCGGTCGCCTGGGGATGAAGGTCGAAATGGAGCCCGAAGAAGGCATCTTTGCGGGGGACGGCCGCGGCGCGAGGGAAGGCCGGGGTCGCGATGTCGCGCGACGAGGGAGGAGCGGGCTCGGGCTTGCGGCAGGAGACGAGGATCGCCGCGAGGACCGCCGCGGCGAGAAACGCCCACTTTTTCGCGATCGTCATCGGGAACCTCCCTGGTCGAAGCATCGCGGCGCCCTTCCGAGTGAAGGACCCCGGAAAGGATAGCACGAACGACTGGTCAGGGGTATGCCCCTCCGGGACACGTCCAGGCTCTTAGCCCGCGGGGGGGGGCTAGCGGGCCTTGATGGCCTTCTCGATCCGCTCCAGGGCCTCGAGCAGGACCGACCGCGGACAGCCGAAGTTGAGGCGGACGAAGCCCTCGAGCTCCGGGCCGAACATGGCCCCGTCGCTGAA
>Ga0172365_10004810_pt1 | contig 10017 bp, 2 predicted proteins | sample LakKivSesite48cm_FD_114535 | JGI IMG/M metagenome (GOLD analysis project Ga0172365, IMG submission 114535) | Sediment microbial communities from Lake Kivu, Rwanda - Sediment site 48cm | ecosystem: Environmental > Aquatic > Freshwater > Lake > Sediment | place: Rwanda: Western Province, Lake Kivu... | reverse complement strand
CCATCATGCCGGAGCCGGTTTTCGAGCCGGTCGACAATTTCATGCTGAACCGCACCAACACTTCGACATCGGCGACGACCGATGTCTATTGGAAGCAGGTTGGACAGCAGGAGCAACAGAAGGTGGCTGCTGACGGTACGCCAGCGGCTGCCGCGAAGGATGGACAGCAGGAGCAACAGAAGGTGGCTGCCGACGGTACGCCAGCGGCTGCCGCGAAGGATGAACCTTCCGCCTTCACCTCCGTAAAATCCAAGTTCATGAAGGAGTATCTACCGGCGGCGGATCAGGAAGCCGTGGCGAGGAATGATCAACTTTGGATGAGTCAGGCCGAGACCGTGAATCCCGTGCGGTATTCCGAGGATGACTATCAAAAACAACCGATAACGTACGACGGAACCGGCTACAAGGAGAAAAAAAAGAAGGATGGCGAACAGGCGGCTACTGACGCCAAAAAGAAGGATGGCGAACAGTCGGCTACTGACGCTAAAAAGAAGGGCGAGTCCGATAAGCCGGATGGGAAGGGGGACACCGCCGGGGTGGAGGAGACGAGTCATAGTTCGTTCGTGAGGCAGCAGCAGGCGAAGAACGGTGTTTGGTGGGGTATCGAGACGGTATCTCCGTTCAAGGATAAAGGTCACCCGTTTTGGGTCGTCATACGTCCGGCTGCGATAAACGTATCGAAAAGCAGCAAGGCCCATGCTTTCGTTTCAGTCGTGGTTTGCGAAGAGGATGGTGGTAACGACGGTACGTCGTCGTCTCCCGATTCAATGGGTTATGTGGAATTCGTCGTCGAGGGTAGCGCTACGTTCTTGAGGTACGTATACAGTTCCAGGACCGAGGATAAATCAAAGAAAAAGACCGGTGCGGCGAATCAGTCATCCGGATCGGGTAAACCGGGTCAATCCGGCGGCGGAGACGCCGAGAAAAAGTCGACCTCGATGTTGAAGACTGTATTGGTCAACGCTCCGTGGCTCTCCGATGCCTTCGTAAACGGGGAAGAAATGCGTATCGGGTTTATGAGCGTCATGGGGAGATTGTGCATCTACACGTCTCCGGATAGATATCATGTCGTTACCATAACCGGAAGCAAGGACACCGCGATACCGTTCAACCTCAAGACTCCACGCTTGTCGGTGTATGGATATGGCTGCAAGGCTTCTGTTTCCGCATTCCACATGACCTTCAAGAAACGTGGATGGGTGACCATGCCCGGCATGAAGATCGGTGCCGAGGCCAAAGGGCAGAAATTCCCGGAAGTTGATGATGAGAAAAACGGAGTCAGGGCGGGAGATTGCTCCTCCGGGACGTTGATCAGCGTCCCTATCTCCATAGACAAGTTTCTTGAGGCCAAACAAAACAAGAAGGATGGAAAGACGTACGGTGCCGTATTCCGTGAATATATGGAGGTTGACTTTACCGCCTCCGCCGATGCAGGAGCATCCCGCCAGAAGAGTACGACGATCAACCGTGACGGTCAGTCGAATTACGATACGGGGATGATCAACCCATGGGGAAAGATCCACATGGTCTATTCCGACAAGGTGGCGGGGATGCATGACGATAAGCCTTTCTGGTTCGTGTATTTCGAAGTGGACGTTCTCCAATCCGATCTTTTCACCCCCGCCGGGACTACTGCCAAGAACGATGAGGGACGATCCACGGCGTTGCGTGGCGACGCCGGATTTCCGGTTTTCTACAACCTTCTTGCACACAAGGCTGAAAAAACCGACGAGAAGGATATCGTCGATACCGGATATCTCGATATCACTCCGGACTTGGTGTCTTTTTCGTGCAACTACCAGTTGGATGCTCCGAGACCATGCATGATCGAATATTCCGGTTCCATGAAGGTGTTCAATGCGGATGGTAAATATAGCTCCTTCACGTCGAGGGCGCGCGGTGCCGTGGTGTGGATGAAGTGGTCCACGGAGTCGTCGGTGGAATTTACGGATAACGACATCGTCTATTCCGGAATCGCTTTCGGACGGGAAATGTCGATGGCTCCCGGAGAAGAGTATGTCTCCTTCGAATTGGCGGATCACTGGAAGATCCTTGCCGGTATACCGATAAAGAATTCGCCGTTTTACGACGGATTACATGTCTATACGGCGGTTTCCGACCTGTGCGGAAGAGCAGGTATAGCGGCGGTGGACGATGTCGACAAAAGTCAGGTCAAGGAGGGCGGCCCGGCCTATTATTTCCTCGGTGCCGGTTTGGCGTACGATAAGCCGATGTACAAGTTTTCCGGAGAGTCGTCGATCAAGGACTGTATAATGAACGTCATGAAGGCGTATGAGTTGTATTTATTCTTCGATAAAAGCGGCGTCCTGCATATGGCTCCGGTTCCGGGCGGATTTACGACTGAACACGACAATGAAAAATGGGACCCTGGCGTGAAGGATACGTATTATCTCAAGATCGATCAGGTGGGTAATCCGGCAAGGTTGATCCTCGACGGCATCAATATCAATTCAACACTGAGTTCGTCGGTATACAATTCATTCTTTTCGATGTCCGTAAACCGCGGCACCGGAAGTCTCCTCATAGCATCCGACAGTATAGAGAGGAGCATGACCGATCCGGACTCTGTCGGTTATCTCGGGTTCGTCAAGGAAATCAGGTACGACAGGCCGGATCTGGGAAATCAATCGGCCTTGAATGCGTTTATCAAAAGCAGGAAAGAAGCTCATAGCGCTCCGGGATATGAATTCGAATTCAATACGATCGGCCACAATCCGGTTTTCAGACCTGGTCAGTTTATCTCCGTGCTGGAGAAAAAGAAAAAACCGGAAGATGATAAACATCAGCCTAAAATGCGCGTGACGAAGATAAGCCACGACTACCAGGCGTCGAAAAACGAGTGGAAAACGGTGATCGGAGGATACCAGATCGTCAAACCGTCTGACGGCTTCAATCCTTCGCAGAAGGAAAAGCCGGAAACACCGGCAGATCCCGATGCCGAAGGTGAAGAAGACGGCGGGGGAGAAGACGGCGGGGGAGAAGAAGTTTGATGTCACGTTTTGAAAATAGATATCGGACGGTGATACATGGCTCGTAACATCAATATCGAAGAAATAATCAAAAGGACCGTGGAGCGGTCGTTTCCCTCCCTCGGCGACCATATCGTTTTAATCCCGAGCCGTTTTTCCGAGGTGAGTGTCGCGATTGCCGATTCGAGTTACAGCGACAACCAATCCGTCGGAGACGGACGCAAGTATTTCATCGCCGGTTTTTCGAAATGGGGCGCTGAGGACATAGTGGCGGAATAAATAAGCATGAAAGAAACACCGAAATACAAACTGGGATACCTGGAATACGGAGACTCAACCAACGTCCCCGTCGTGGAGCGCGACCGGTGGTTGACTCTCGACCGTCAGATCCTCGGTTTATTTCAGGTCATGGGGAACGGTATCGTCGATGGATGGAACCTCGTTTCCAACGATCCGTCCGCCTACGAGATAACCGTATCGTCCGGATCGGGACATATCGATTACGTCGCCGCCGAGACTGTCGAGGATGTCGTCCTGACTCTCGAACCTGATTCCGTCAACATGGTCTACGCCGGTATCGACGTTGATACCTACTACAGCGGCTATACGAATTTCGTGGTTACTACCACGGTGCCGAACGACGACACCCTGCTTTATATCGGGTCGGTTACGACCAATCCCGTTACGAGCGTGACGAAGATCGCGTCCGTGGACATGTCTGGCAGGAAACAGTTGGGGTTCAGGGAGGCGCTTACCCAAATAGTCAAGGAGCACCGCCATATCGGCGGTAGCGACAGCCCGTCGAAGATAGATCTCGTCACCGACGTCCAAGGCTTTCTTGGTCCCGGCAATATGGCTGACTTGGATACATCGCTGATCCTGCGTGGCGTCATCGACCAGGAGCGGTTGCCGAAGCTCGACCATATCGATGATCTCGCCAACAACGGCATCTTGACACACGCCCAACTGGACACTTTCGTCCAACTCCTGGATAATGTCGGATCACGGTTGATGGGCGAGATTTCGACCGTCAACCTGTTACGCATGATCTTGGCTCTGAAGCACGTCATTCCCGGAATCGACGACTATCTCGTCAATGAATTCGCCTACATCCCCGGCATCAGTCCAGACGACATGGTAGATGCCGAGAATACCACCGCGGTGGTCGATTACCGTCCGTCTTCCGAGGGCGGCACCCACACGATCACGGGAACTCCGGCTCCATCCTCGTCCACGTACACGAAGGCGTGGGACAGTATGGACGAGTTCATGTACGCCGACAGGAGCGGTACGACCGTGGTGGGGGATTCCGTCATGATTTCGCCGGTCGAGCAGAAGTCGTATGTCGACGATTTTCTCGATGTCGGGGATTGGTCCGTCAGGATACTCGATAACGGCGATATTTCGGCAGCCTTCTATTTCGATCCGTCGAGAGGTGACGGCAGCGGAAGATTGGACGTCGGTGCCGACGTGGCCGACAACATCATGCAGTTGTCGAAGACGTTCGCGCCGCAGGACTGGAGTGGATACGACAGCCTGGTTTTCAATATCCTGTGCAGTCAAGCCGATCATGGCGACGTGTATTTCTTCCTGTCCGATGCCCAAAGCGGCAGTCAATCGTCGCACCGCGTCGTCGTTCCGAAAAATCAATTGACCTATGACAGCTCGGGCGTGCCGGGATGGACGACCATCACGGTGGATATTTCGCAATATACCAGGGAGAAGGTGAACTTTGTCGGCTTTTATCTGTCGACTGGGTCGGGATGGAACACCGACATCCCATTTTCGTTCAACGTGGACGAGATGTATGTCACCTCCGGAAACGCTTTCAGGCCAAGCGGCACGGTATCGTTCACTTACGGCAACGGTACGCCCCATCTTTTTTCAAAACTCCGGTGGGCAACATCCGTTCCGTCCGGCACTTCGGCGAGGGCGAGAACGAGGGTCGCCAATACCGCCGTCGATCTTCCGTATGCCACCTGGTCTCCGTATATGGCGGTGAGCGGGTCCACCATAGATCTTCCTGTCTTCGGCATCCAGTACAAGTACATCCAGATCGAGATGCTTCTCGAATCATCTTCAGATAGGAGATGGAGTCCTCAACTGACATCCTTGATGTTGGACAGCGTCGTTTCCGGAGATGATTTCGGTTTCTCGTTTTCCACCGCGGATGCCTGGAAGTCCGGGAATATGTACAATACGGACGCCGACAGGATTCCCGGAGGAATCACGATCGCCAACGCTACCGAGATTGGCGACTATATGCTCGGTACGTCATCGGCAATCAAGCAGTTGAACGGCGATTTCGTCCAGACCCTTTCCGTTTTGGGAACGTATGCGCCGAAAAGCTACAGGCAGATGGTATCGTCCGCCGCCGCCGGATTCGGAGAAGTCACGTCGGTCGACGTGTCGCCGTCCGGCACCTTCCTGATTTCCGATCCGCAGAACGATAGGGTACTGGAAGTGTCGAGGGATGGCACGGTATTGTCCGGACTCATGGGAACATACGCCTTCGATCCGCTCGGAACTTACCCTTACGTGAAACCGGAAGCCGGGAAAGAAGTTCCGAAGACGATGCGGCCCGTCGGATGTTACTATGACGAGTCGTCGATGCGCCTGTCGGTGTTTTTCAACGAGGATTTGGCCGATGTCTATGCCGCCGGAAACGTCGATCTATCCAAGTTCGTCGTCTCGTCCGGTTCAAGGAGGATACGTCTCGGCGTCCGCAACGCCGTGCAGCATCTTTTCGGCGTCGACCGCGAGCATTCCGGCATTCCGGATCTTCCGGAAGGATTCTTCCCATCGTCGAACGTCTTGATGTTCGATATAGCCCAACCGGACGCTGCCGCACTCTCGTCGATGGAAGACTCCGTCAATCCGTATATCGTCGTCACGTCTCCGCTCAGGAACGCGTTATTGCCGTCGGGTACCGTCCGTATCGATTTCGCGGTCGGCAACTCCGTATTCGGCACGGAATGCGGAATCAGGATTTCACTCGACGGAGGTTCGCCGGTCGATTTCCGCGACATTCCGTCATACACCTATTACGGTTTGTCGGGAGATCATTCCGTTTCTGCATCGTTGATCGACAATAACGGTAATCTCATGGTGGGTGGGCAAGCGTCGACATCCATCTCGTTCAATGTCGAATCCGGGCCGTATACCGATCAGCATATCGTGATCGAATATCCGTACGACAACCAGCGCGTCATCTCCGGTCTCGTCTCCTTCGGATTCACGTATATCAATGCCGTAGCGGGAGATAAGGTGAAGTATTCGGTCGATGGAGGCACTCCGGTACCTAATCCCGTGTCTTCTCCGTTGCTTATTCCATTGCCGTTCGATGGACGCCATATGATAAATATTTTCGTGACCGACTCTTACGACGTTCCCTACCCAGGTCCGTTCGCGGCCGATACGTTCTATGTCGAAGTTTCCCGCGGTCTTTCGTACGCATCGCTATCCGTGGGGGAGGATGCCGCCAAGTCGTATTCCGGCGCGGGTAACCTGGCCGCCACCGTTCCTCTGTACTTTACCGGAGTGGTACCGGCCAACGTATATTCGCCGGTTGACGCGAGATTTTCGTTCGACGGAGCTTCCGTCGGGGACGGATCGTATGCTGTCGCGATAGCCAAGGTCGGGACGAAATCGTACCCCAACTACTACGTCAAATCCGCTCCGGCGTTCCTGGATGGAGCCCCGGTTGTCGAGTATGCCGGTTCTTCCTTGTCGTTCAGTTTTTCGGAGGCTGAAATAGCGAGGAGTCCGTCGGATGCGTTGTCCTTCCTCGGAAGCGTCTGTAAGGTATCGGACGACGTCGTTCTCGTAGGCGACTCAGCCGGTCGCCGCGCCCTCGTGGTCAAGGTCGACAGGGATAATTCCACGTGTTCGGTCGAATGGGAGTACACTTCCGACAGGAGGGTGTCAGATTTTTCGAGGTTCAGGACTTCGTATACCGAAATTACGTACGGCGAGGATGGGTTGCCGGATGCGGCGACGTATATTCCGTCCGGAACGGTCGTCACGTGGACTAATTCGTCCACTGCCAATATCCGGATCATATCCGGAACCACCGATCCTGAACAGTTCGCCGCCGATCCGGATTTGTCGCTGTTCGGACAGGAATTCGATTCGGGAGTGATCGCGCCAGGTCAGTCATTCTCGTATAGGTTCTCCGACTATGGCGATTTCGGTTATTTCGTCTGGCCGCAGATCGATACAGGACGCGTATCGGTGTCCGACTACCCCGTGTCGACGCAGGATAAATTCATCATCGTCGAGAATGATCCCGTATCCTCTTCGTATTCCAGCCGTGTCGCGGTCGTGGATTCATGGGGTAACGTCCTGTGGACTTTCGGCGATTCGTTGGTCAGGAGGATAAAGGATGCTCGACCTTCAGGTGAATCAGGAATAATCATTACGGTTTAGGTGGAAGAATGGGCCAATTTTTAATTGCTACATCTTCCCATGGGGATGGATACGTGGATATTGCCGTCTCCCCGCCGTCTACATCTCCATATTCCTTCCGTTTTTCATATAAACGTCCATCCTCGTTGGAGTATCGTTTCGATGCGGATATTTCGTGCGCCGAGGCGGTATCCATATCCGGACCGGTGGTATCGGTCGATTCGGGGCCGTGTACGGTAAGGTGGCGCATGTCGTCAAACGGCGTGTCGAAATCGGAGCGGGTGTCCATCTCCATATCCCCAATGCCGTCTATAGCCGTTTCGTATTCTGCCGGTGATCATTCCACAGTCGCCGCCGTGACTTCCGCCGGTATCAGGTCTTCTTTTTCAGCTTCGGGAAGGAAGTATGGCGAGAATATTTCGGTTAGTGGAAGCTTCCTGTATTGGGATGGAAATCCCGTTTACACTTCCTCTTCCGGAATCATGTATGCCGATTCTGCGTCCGTCGCCGGTTTAACGAGGATATTCATCACCGAATCGGATGGCACGATCGTGGATATCTTCAGTGACGGAACCCCGGTGTACGCTTCTTCTACCGGAGCGTCTCCGGTACATTGTAGTTACGACCCGGCGAGTGGTAATCTCGCTATCACGTATGACGACGCGATGCGGGTGGATATCGTCGAGTGGCTCGATCCCGAAGACGGGGCGATGAGGCTGTATCCGGGCAACATCCTGTATTCGACGGCTCCCGGCACTCTGTCGGCTCCACGGGCGTGTACGTTTACATCGTCTACGCGCATTTGCGTGGCCGACTCCACTAAGGTGGAGATATACGATTTCGACTCCGGAAATGCCCCCATATCGACCATGGACGAGGTTGTATATGCGTCTCCGATGTATTCGTCGTCTCCGCACGTAATGACTTTGTCCGGTGTGTCATGGGCCGTGGAGTGCGACGGGATGATCGCCATCGTTACGGACGGCATGATTCCCGTTCCGTATTCCGGCGACAGGACGCTGCACGAGACTTTCCGCCGCTCGCTGGGGCCTGCCGCGTCGGGGCGTCACCCCTCCTTGTCGAACTGCATTTTCCGTCCCGTCCCGACGCGCTCGCCGATGTCCGTCGGCATATTGAATTCCGACGAATTGCGCCGGTCGGCTGAGCGAGACTCACTTTCTTTCGGATCTTCGTTCGTGGCCGCATACGGCAGGTTTTCTCCGCGCGGAAGGATCGGTGCCGACATCCCTGTGGTCGGAGTGATGGATGGCTACGTCTACGGAGGAGCCCAGCAGACATTTACTGCGATGACCGGACAAAAATTGGTTTTCTCGGATGCTTTGCCGGATACGTCCTATGGGTATACTGTCGACAGCGGGGTGATGACCCCCGTGAAAGTGTCCTTTTCGACCGATGTGTATGTCAGGGATTTGTTCACCGGCGATAGGGATCGCGTGGGAACCGTCGGATCGTCCGATCTGGAATACCGCCTTCCGGACGCATCCCCTGATTCATATGCCAGGTCTTCCACGTATGGCGTTCATGGCGCGTATGCCGTAGAGTTCGTGACGACTGAAACCCGTGGTGGAGCGGACTACGTCTCCATGTCTTCCGTGATCGTCGTCTCCCTATGGTGGCGTCACATATTGAAGGAGGCCGTTTCGGACCTGTCGCCGGTGTCGTCATACGTTTTCGATCTTGAGGATTACTCCGGCACGACAGCCGCCTTTTTCGATTCATGGACGGTTTTCCCGTCGTATTACGCGGTATCCGGATCGGAGCCGACAGACGCGCAGAAGGAAGCGCTCGTTTTGGAATCGGCTTTCGCCTTGTCGTCATTCGCCGTTCCGGTTTGTCCGGGAGATTCTCCCGCGAGCGTGACGTACGGATTGAAGCCGGAGGGAGTATCCGTACTTCCAGGTCCGCAGCGCAAATCTCCGATGTATGGATTGTCCGCGGCTTTTCAGGCGACGAACATCTTCCAGGATCGTCCAGCTTCCTTCCCTGCAATCAGTCAATTCATATCCGACACCCCCTTCGCGATATTCGTCATGCAGGACGGGTCGTGTCTCGCGTCTCCGAATGGAGGAGTCGAGCCCATCCCGGCATATGGGAATTTCATCTACGCATTCTTGTCTTCCCCGCAGGACGGGGTGTCGACCACGCTTGTATTGGACGAGCCGTCATTCACGGTCGCCGACGTGTCTTTTTATAGCAACAATGCTAAAACACGCCCTCCCGGAAGCGGGGACACTTCATTCATAGTGTCTTTTTCCGATCCCTCACCGTCTCCGGAAAGGATCTCCGTTTCCGTTTCTGTCGATGGCGGCACGTGGACTTCGTTCATGGACGAGTCCGGAACGGTCAGGGAGTATAAATTCCAGTCGTCCTCCGTTCTCGGTCCGTCTTCCGTCATAAGATACAGGTTGTCGATGTACGGCGCGTCCGGCGAGTATTCTGAACACGTCGCCCGTTATTCCGTCGCGGACGCATGGGGCGGCATCGCGGTGTCGAACGTGAGGATCTATGACGACCGGAAGGCCAAGGCCGTTCACGTGGTTTACGACCTCGACTCGTCGTGCAGCTACATGCCGGTAGATGTGTCGTTTTCCTTCACCGT
>Ga0172365_10004809_pt1 | contig 10020 bp, 13 predicted proteins | sample LakKivSesite48cm_FD_114535 | JGI IMG/M metagenome (GOLD analysis project Ga0172365, IMG submission 114535) | Sediment microbial communities from Lake Kivu, Rwanda - Sediment site 48cm | ecosystem: Environmental > Aquatic > Freshwater > Lake > Sediment | place: Rwanda: Western Province, Lake... | reverse complement strand
TTAAAGAGAATGGATGAAGAAAAGAGGAAGGAGCTTGAAAAAGAAAAGCAGAGAGAGGAAGAGAAATTAAAGAGAATGGATGAAGAAAAGAGGAAGGAGCTTGAAAAAGAAAAGCAGAGAGAGGAAGAGAAATTAAAGAGAATGGATGAAGAAAAGAGGAAGGAGCTTGCCGGGAAAGAATTTCAGCTGAAAAAAGAATTCAACGCGAGGCTTTCTGAATTAAGAAAAGAGAAAGTCAAAGAGGATGATACATTGAGAAGCATTCTTGGGAAGAAAAAGGCAATTGAGGCAAAGCTGAGAGAGCAGAAGAGAATTGCTGACATTGAGATAAGAAAAAAGCAGAGGCAGATTGATGCAAAAATAAGAAAAAAACAGAAAAGAATTGAGGAAAAGATAATGCAGAAAAGAATTGAGGCTGAAGATGACATCAGGCAGAAGCATGACTTAAAAGAGCAGGAGATGAACAAAATTTTAGAGCAAATCAGGAAAGAGCATGAGAAAAGATTTAATGACAAAATGAAACAGCTTTCTGGAAAAGAAAAGAAAATGCTGGCAAGATTGAAAATAAGAAAAAAAGAACTGAAAGAAGAAATTGAGGAAATTGAAAAAGAAAAGCAGAAAGAGGGGGAAAAATTAAAGAAAATGGATGAAGAAAAGAGGAAGGAGCTTGCCGGAAAAGAATTTGAGCTTAAAAAAGAATTTAATGCGAAGCTTTTTGAGTTAAAAAAAGAGAAGGACAGGGAAGGCATTATCTTAAAAGCAATTGCTGAAAAGAAAAAATCCGCTGAATCAAAAATCAGGGAGGAGAAAAAAACCCTGGAAATTGAGATAAGAAAAAAGCAGAGAGAGATTGATGCAGAGTTGAAAAAAAGGCAGGAGAAGATTGACAGGAAGATAAAAAGAAAACTTGAGGCAGTGCAAAGAGCGAGGCAAATCAGCATGATGGAGATTGCAGGAAAGGAAAAGCAGATGAAACAGCAGCTTGAGCTTGAAAAAGAAAGGGAAATCCATGAAAGAGTCAGGGAGAAAACAGGGCAGTTGAGAGATGAGATGAAAAGAGATTTTGAGCAGAGGCTGAGAATTGAGGTAAAGAAGAAAGAGCTTGAACTTGAGAACAAGAAAATCGCTCTTGAAAAAGAAATTCAGAAAAAGGCAAAAATGCTTTTTGAGTGAAGCTCTAGTTTAAGGTTCACTTTAGTCTAAAAATTATTAAAAGCAGACGCCAGGATTTGCACCTGGGATGAGAGGGCTGCAGCCTCTTGCCTTGCTACTTGGCTACGCCTGCTTATTAATTTTTAAGAATAGCTGGTTTTTAAAGATTGTTTATGCCCCTGACAGGATTTGAACCTGCGACTTCCAGCTTAGAAGGCTGGCACTCTATCCAGGCTGAGTTACAGGGGCCTGACATTATCAACAGCTAAAAATCATATTTAAAACTTCCTGTTATTGCATTTCCGACAGAAATAAAAAGCCATTTTGCCTGTTTAATTTATGGCAGAAAAAGTTAGAATAACATTTTTAGGGACAGGTTCGGCAATTCCGACTGCAAGAAGGAATCACCAAGCTGTGCTTCTTCAGTATAAAGAGGAGAATATTTTATTTGACTGCGGGGAAGGCACGCAGAGGCAGTTCAGGCATGCAAAACTCAATCCCTGCAAGCTGACAAGAATTTTTATAACACACTGGCATGCAGACCATGTTCTTGGGCTTCCAGGACTGCTTAAAACTCTGGCTCTGAATAATTACAACAAAATCTTAAAAATTTACGGGCCTGAAGGAACTAAGAAAATGATGGAACTTTATCTTGCTTTATTTGTCCATAAAACCAAACAGTTTCAGATTAAAGTTCATGAAATTAATGATTCAACTCCTGTTGATGAAAAAGAATTCAGAATAGAAGCTGAAAAAATGCAGCATAACTGCCCTACACTGGCTTATTCTTTTTTTCTTAAAGAAAAGACAAGGCTTGACAAGAAAAAACTTGAAAAATTAAAACTGCCGAATTCAGCAATTTTAGGGGAACTTGCAAGAGGGAAAAAGATGAAGATTAAGGGGAAGATTATCGACGGAAAAAAGCTGATTTACAGGCAGAAGGAAAAAAAGATAACCCTGATTCTTGACACGCTCTATAACAGGAAAGCCGAACAGCTCGCGAAAAACTCTGATTTGCTGATATGCGAATCAACCTATAATGAGGAAGGAAAAGAGCTTGCGAGAGAATACCTGCATTTAACAGCAAAGCAGGCAGCTGAAATTGCAAAAAAATCAAAAAGCAAAAAATTAATTTTGACTCATCTTTCGCAGAGGAATGAGGCAAATCCCAAGATTGTTTTGCGCGAAGCGAAAAAAATTTTTAAGAACACTGAAATTGCTGAAGATTTGATGAGGGTTGAAATTTAACTGATGCGCAACTCTTCCTGTAAATGAAAGATTTAAAAACCTGTTTCTTAACATATTTATATGGTCAATGGAATTGAAAGGCCATTGGATTTGCTGAATTCAGCAAAAGGAAAGGAGATACTTGTCCAGTTGAAAAATGGCAAGCAGCTCGTCGGAACTTTGCTGGCGTTTGACATCCACATTAATGTGGTTTTGGACAATGCCAAAGAGATAGAAAACAACGAGCAGACAAAAAACTATGGATTGACTTTCCTTAGGGGAGATACAATTATTTTTATTTCTCCATCCAATGTAAAGCAATAATCAGCGTTTTCCGATTGGTTTCGCTGCGGCATGATTTTCTTCGTGCTATGATTCATTTAGCCCGGACTCTGCCAGAATAAGTTAAGCAGAAAAATTGGTTTACTAATGTTTATAAATTCCTGTTTAATTGATAGGATATGAGCTATATTGTTGAGAAGGAAATAAAAGGAAGAAAATATTTTTATCTCAGGCATTCTGAGAGAAATGGCAACAGGATTAATTCAAAGACAATTGCATATCTCGGCAAGACAAGGGAAGAGGCGGAGAAAAAAGCAAGAGAAATTGAACAAAAACTTAAAAATGAGAAAAAAATTAAAAAAGAAAAAATAAATGAAGATGAAACTGAAAAAGCCAATGCCAATGAAGAACAGGTAGAATTAACTATTGACGAGCTGGCAAGTTTCTGCAGGAGGAAGGGTTTTGTTTATCCATCAGGGGAGATTTACGGGGGATTAGCTGGATTCTGGGATTTTGGGCATTTGGGAGTTGAATTAAACAATAATATTAAAAAGCAGTGGTGGAATTTTCATGTTTATGAAAGAAAAGACATTGTTGGAATTGACGGGAGCATTATTACCTCTCCCAGAGTGTGGGAAGCTTCAGGGCATGTTGACAGTTTTTCAGATGTTTCTGTAAGATGCAAGAAATGCAGGAAGTACAGCAAAGTTGACAAGAATGAGCTGGAAAATGCAATGTGCTCGTTTTGCAATGGGGAGCTTGAAAAGGAAAATGCAAAAGAGCTTAACCTGATGTTTAAAACAAAAATAGGGCCTGTTGAAGAAGAAAGCATCAAAGTTTATTTAAGGCCTGAAACAGCGCAGCTGATATTTGCTGATTTCAGGCTTGTTCAGGAAAATGCAAGGTTAAAACTGCCGTTTGGAATTGCGCAGATTGGCAAAGCATTCAGGAATGAAATCTCACCGAGAGATTTTATTTTTCGATGCAGGGAGTTTGAACAAATGGAAATCGAATATTTTATTAATCCTGAAAAAAAGGAATGCCCCTTTTTTGGAGAAATAGAAAACTTTGAGCTTAATATTTATTCTGAGGAGATGCAGAAAAACGGGGAAGAGAGCGAGAAAATGAAAGTCAAGGATGCTTTGAAAAAAGGAATTATAAAACTTGCATGGCATGCTTACTGGCTTGCTCTTGAAACAAAATGGTTTGTTGAGCTTGGGGCTAAAAAAGAAAATTTCAGGATTAGGCAGCATCTTTCAGAAGAGAGGAGCCATTATGCAACAGATACATGGGATTTGCAGTATAAATTTCCGTTCGGATGGCAGGAATTAGAGGGAATTGCTGACAGGGGTGTTTTTGACTTGAGCCAGCATGAAAAAAATTCTGGCAAGGATTTAAAATTATTTGACGAGGAAAGCAAAAAGAAAGTTCTGCCAATGGTTGTTGCAGAGCCTTCTTTAGGTGTAGGGCGCGCGTTCATTGTTTTTATGCTTGATGCTTATTCCTATGATGAAAAAAGGAATAATATCGTGCTTAGATTAAACCCGAAGCTGGCTCCAATAAAGGCGGCGATTTTCCCTATTGTGAAAGTTGATGAGAAAATTGTAAAAATGGCTGAAGACTGCTACAAGGAATTAAGAAAAGAATTTAGTGTTATTTATGATGATTCTGGCTCAGTTGGGAGGAGATATTCAAGAAATGATGAAAATGGAACTCCATTCTGCATTACATTTGACGAGCAGTCATTGAAAGATGAGACAGCAACTGTAAGAGACAGGGATACAACTGAGCAGGTGAGAGTTAAAGTTTCTGAAATAAGAGAGATTCTTAGAAAAGTTATTTTTGAAGGCAGGAATATTCTTGAGCTTGGAAAAAAAGTCAATACAAGGGTGAAATGAGGGCAGTACTTTCATGGTTATTAATCTGGGGGCAGTTTTCAATCAAATAGTTTTTATACCCGGAAAATATTATTAGTTGATGAAAAAGTGGTGGATTGAGGCATTTGCTTTTCTGGCAATTGCTGTCGGAATTTATTTTATACTCAGGAAAGTAAACCTGGGGGATATATTTTCTGTTGTCAGCAGCGCCAATCCTCTTTTTCTCATTCTCGCTTTTTTGGTGTTTTTTTTGAGCTATGTTTTCTGGAATTTGAGAATAATGACGGCTCTTAAGGACTATGTGAAGGGAAATTTCTGGTTCTTCCTTCTTGTTCTCCTTTCAGGAAGCTTTCTTAATACAATAACGCCTGGAGCGAGAATAGGCGGAGAGCCATTAAGGGCTCATTTTATCGGGAGAAAATACAAGAAGCCGAGGACGAAAATTCTTGCATGCCTTGTTTCAGACAAAATTTTCCACATTTTTGTTTTTGGAATCTTCCTGGTTTTTTCTCTGTTTTACATGATTTTTTTCGCGCATCTCAAGCCAGAGATGGGCGCTTTTTTCTGGATAATCGCAATTACAGCCATTATTTTTATCTCTGCTTTTTTATACATAACATTTTCCAAGAGCAGAACAGATTTGAGGTGGCTTTTGGTGCATGTTTATAAAATAAAATTTGTAAAAGATAAATTTGCTTCCTGCGAGGATTTTTGCAGTTATTTTGTTAAGAAGAGGCGCCAGTTTTTTTCATCTCTAAAATATTTTGTTTCGCACAAGGAAACTTTTTTTGCAAAAATCCTATATTCCCTGCTTTACTGGCTTTCCTTATTTTTTGCATCTTATTTTCTTTTTCTTGCTTTCGGGTTTAAAGTTAAAATTCTGCCATTGATTGCTGTGCTCAGCATTGCGAATGCTTTCGGCGAGATTTCACCAACTCCCGGAGGTGTCGGAGTTTTTGAGGGCTCTATGCTCCTGCTCTTTGCATCTTTTAAAATCCCCCTGGTTATGGCGGCAATTGTTTCTTTTTCAACAGGGATAATTAGTTATTTTTATGCTCTTGTATTCGGGGGGATAAGCTTTCTTTACCTAAGATTCAAGGAAGGATATTGAAAATTGATTCTTGATGCGCTTCTCCTGAAAAGTTTAAAAACTCCTGATGATTCATAATAAATGAGGTGAGAATGAAAATAGAAAAATTAATCAGGATTTTTAAACTTTGGAGTATGGACATGAAAATTTCATACGCAATTAAATTAATATTTTTCAATTCATAATGGGAGAAGTGCTTGCTTTTGTTTCTGTAAAAGGGGGGGTCGGGAAGACGACACTGGCATTGGAAACAGCCTCGAGCCTGGCGAATGATTTTGAAAAAAAAGTTCTTTTGGTTGATGCAAATTTCTCTGCGCCGAATCTCGGGCTTTATCTTGATTTAACAGATGAAGTGACTTTGCATGACGCTCTCCTCGGCGTGGGATTGCATAATGCAATTTATGAATCTCACGGCTTTGATGTTGCTCCTGCATCTTTTGATTATAATCATGAGGTGGATATTTACAGGCTTGAAAAAGTTCTTTTTAAAATGAGAAACAAGTATGACTTTATTATTCTTGACTCTGCGCCAAATTATGCTGAGCTGATACCTGTTATTGCTTCTGCTGACAGGATTTTTATTGTTACAACGCCTGACAGGATTACATTAGCCACAAGCATGAAGGCTGCGAAACTTGCAAAACAGAAAAAAACTCCTATTGAGGGGATGATTATCAACAAAATCAGGCACCCAGACTATGAGCTTGAATTAAAAGATATTGAGGAAAGCTCTGAGCTTCCTGTCCTCGCGAGAATAAGGGACAATAAGAAAATCGCAGAAGCTATTTTTCATAAAAAGCCAATTACAGTTTATGACAGGAATAATGAGATTTCAAGGGAAGTGAGAAGATTTTCTTCTGCATTATGCGGAACTCCTGAGGAACCTGCAGGATTTTTTCAGAGAATTCTGCCCTTTAAGAATCTTATCGGAAAGGATATTGGAAAAGAAAAAGTGAACAGGCAATTATTAAGGGAAAAGTTTTACGAAAGTCAGCTATGATGCCAGCAGAACAAGTAGAGCAATAAGTTAAGTATATAACTCCAATGGGAAAGACTTAAGCTGGACAAATTATGCATTTATCTTAACAATCTGTGATGCAACTTTTTGATTAATAATCACAAATTCAACTAAGGAAAAAAGTTTATTAACAATCATTCATCTTTATTTTCATGAAAAGAAAAAGTTTTTTATTTTTTGTTATTCTTGCATTGTTTGTTGTAAGCATTGCATTAATTGTGAGCTGGAATGCTGATTTTTAAAGTCATTTATTGAGGGCAAAATTTTTTTATATGGCTATCCTGCTGTTTTTGCTTTTTCTTTTTTAACTGACATAATAGACCAGCCGATAGGGCCTGAAGTCCCTGCGAGTTTTGCAGTAGTTTTTGGGCTTGACCCCTTGTATGTTTTTTTATTCAGTTGCAGGAAGCTGGCTTATATCTTTGGTTAATTTTTATATTGGCAGAAAATTTTTGGCTAAAAAATTCAATGATGCATGCAAAATTGGAACCAGAGATAGAGTATGCACTCTTTTCCAGAAATACGGGAAAATTGAAATTTTGGTTGCTGCATTAACCCCCGTGCCTTTTGTTTCTTCCTGCTGGGCTGCGGGCGCATTTAAGATGAGGTTGAGGGATTTTTTCTTTTTCGGCATGCTTGCGAGGGCTTTGAGAATAGGGTTTTTCGCGAATATCATCTATCATTTAATCGGGATTTTTTGAATTTAGGGATTTTTTGAATTTATGGACTCGCCGGGAATCGAACCCGGATTGCTCGACTGCCAGCCGAATGTAATGCCGTTATACTACAAGCCCCAGAAGAATATTAATACTATGATTATTAAACTTTATCATGGAATACAGCAAAGATAGCTCGAGGTTAAAAACATCGGCTATGCAACCTTCTTGGTGTATTTAAGGGAGGACAATATTCCAACATTGATAATAAGCATTTATGCAGAGCCTGCGTCAGAAGATATAAAATTATGTGACTCACTTAAAGAATACAAAGGGGTTTCATCAAAGGAATCTAAGAATTATGACTTGATTGAGGGAATTTATGAGGAGTTTGAAATGCTTGACAGGATTTTAAAAACAGGGAGAAATATGAAGTTGGGAGATAAATGCTTATAAATGCTAATTTTTTTAATGATTAATGAAAGAGGAAATGGCTTCATTTGTCCTTGGATTATCTGTTGCATTGTCTTCAGTTTCATGCGCGCTTCCTGCAAGATTTTCAGTGAAGGGAAATCATTATGTTGTTTATGGAGATTTGAGAAAGCCAAATGCAGAATGGGTATGGATTAATAAAAAAGGCGAGAGGCATGATATAATTAAAAGAAGCAATAGGGATGGTTTTAGTTATGAAATAAAAGTTTATGAACATGGAAGGCAAACAGGAGTTTATGATATAGACTGCAGAAAAGCAGGGAGGTTTTATTCTTCTGAATGGAGATTTTCCGGCAGTAATGAGATAAAATGCGAGAGAACAGGAAAAGGATTTCCAAAAGAATTAGAAGGCATTTTTCCAGGCGATAATTTTTTTGGAGAGCATTAAACAGGTAATTTTATATAGTTGCCAAGCTATTGTATTTTATGAGTTTGGTTGAGAAAATTGGGAAAAAATGCGCGGGGATTGCCTTGGCTTGTGCTTTAGCACTGCCGGGATGCGCAATAAGGCAGGGAAATGAGAGAGTGAGTTTTTTTGCAATTCCTTTTGTCGGGATTGCTGCAACTATGGAAGAATTTTATGAAGGAAGCAATAATCTCAAGAAAAAAATGGAAATGTTTGCAACTGGTTTTGGATATGACATTAAAGGTTATGAAGATACAGATGATGACGGGAGACTTGAATATAAGGGAAAATGCGAGGTAAGAATTCATAATAATTTCGGAGAAATAAGCGTAAAGTCAAAGGTTTACGATGCTGATGGAAAGATAGTTGAAGAATGCGACGGGATTCCGGGAAGCGTGCCTTCGGAATTCAGGCAGAGAATTTACAGATAGTTTTATATAATGATAAATTTTTGATTTATCATGGAAAATAAAAAAATGGGAAGAATAGTTCAGAAAGAATATGCCGGATATGGAAGAGTTGATAAAACTGATTATGACAAATTGAGAGTGAATGAAGCAAGAAGGGCTTTGAAGAATCCTGCTTCTTTGGAAGAATTGGCTTATGTTGCTTGGATGTGATACAGAAATAATTAAGCTTAAATAGGAGAAGATATACTCATGTTTATGAAAAGGGACAGGCAAGGGGCTACGCATAAACTGCTCTTGCTAAATTTAATATGAATGACTGCATATTCTGCAGGATAGCGAGAAAAGAAATCAAGGCTGACATAATTTTTGAGAGCAGGAATTTTATTGCATTTCCTGATGCAAACCCCAAAGTGAAAGGGCATACATTAATTATTCCTAAAAAGCATTTTGTTAATTTAATTGACATGCCTGATTCGCTTGCCAGCGAGCTGGTTGAAGCTGTGAAAAAAGTTGCTGAAATAAGATTCAGAGAAGGCGCTGATGGCTTTAATCTTATAAACAACTGCGGGGAAGCAGCAGGGCAGGCTGTCAATCATGTTCATTTTCATTTATTGCCGAGAAAAAAAGGCGAGAAGGCTGAATTTCCTGTTTAACTAAAAATGGCGGTGAAGGGAGTTGAACCCTCGATCTCGGCCTTATGAGAGCCGCGCTTCGCCGTTAAGCTACACCGCCATGCCTGTTTAATTTCTGCCAGCTTATTAAAAATGAGATTCACAGGGTTTAAAAGATTTTTGAAAAAGTTCTGTTGAAAAAATACTATCTTGCCCTCTTTAGCTTCCTTTTTCTTTTTTCTTTCTTGAGTATCTTCCTTTGCCATTTCCATCTCATCTGGCGCTTCTTCTTCCATCTTCTGCTTGAGCGTTTCATAAGACTATAGTGAAAATTCTATTTATAAAACTTGCTAATCGCAATTATAATTAATCTTGTTTTCTTTTTATTAATTCATATATCCCAATTTCCTTGTACCAGAAATCTCTGCATTTTTCAGAACAATATCTAAAATTATTCAATCCAGTGCATGCAGTCTCTGGTTTAAAAAACTGCCCGCAGCCAGGCCTCGCGCATTTTATTTCCTCTTCAGAATCATTTATTCTGTTCTGCATTGAGCCCTACCTAAAAAATCAGAAACCTTTTAAAGCTTTTATATGATTTATTATATAATAGCCCCATGGTCTAGCGGTCAAAGATCCTGGCCTCTGGAGCCGGGGACCCAGGTTCGAATCCTGGTGGGGCTATTAAAGGGGATTGAAAAATCCCCTCAGAATTATTAAGATTCGAACAAGGTTCGAATTCTGGTGGAAAAAATTTTACTCATTCGCTATTTAGCGGGATTAACATCTTGAAAGAGTG
>Ga0172365_10004806_pt1 | contig 10024 bp, 9 predicted proteins | sample LakKivSesite48cm_FD_114535 | JGI IMG/M metagenome (GOLD analysis project Ga0172365, IMG submission 114535) | Sediment microbial communities from Lake Kivu, Rwanda - Sediment site 48cm | ecosystem: Environmental > Aquatic > Freshwater > Lake > Sediment | place: Rwanda: Western Province, Lake Kivu... | reverse complement strand
AGTTCATACCACGCTCCTTTAAGTCCCGCAGCACCTCGGACCAACTCTCAGTCGATTCCCGATACCCCGGCTCAACTGCCAGCACTACTTTCCGACCATCCAGAAGCCCGGCAATCACTACCAAAAGCGCCGCTTTTTCCTTCTCCAGGCCAGCCTTGACATAGACACCATCTACCCACAGATAGACTACCTGAAGCCCTTCCAAACGGCGCTGTTTCCACTCGCGCCATTCGGCTTGCCATCTCTCTTTAAGACGGGCAACAGTGCTGGCCGATACCGGAGCATCCTTGCCCAGCAACCCCCGGAGCGCCAGGTCAAAGTCCCCCAGTGCCAGGCCGTGGAGATAGAGCCTCGGGATAAGCTTGCTCACTCCCTTGCTCCTGCGGACAAAGAATGGTAGTACCCGGCTCTCGAAACGCTCCAGCAGCCCTCTTACCCTGGGCCGGCGCAGTGTGATGGTGCCACAGCCCAGTGTCAGCTTTCGCTCCTTGCCATAGCCGTTGCGGTAGCCGGGCGGGCTATCCACTGCTTTCCGTCGCTCCGACTTCTTACGTGCCAGAAGCTCTGTGACTTCCTCTTCCAATAGAGACTGTATGAACTCCTGCACCTTCTTCCTTACCCATTCCTCCAGGTTTTCCCAGACAACTCTTGACGTGTGGCTCCCTGTTGTGGTTTGCTTACCCATGGCGGTGGTGAGTATCTCCTTCCTGTTTCTTTTCTAACAGAAAGAGTACTCGCTGCCGCTAACTATTTCCACACCTTTTGAGTATACCTCTGGACGGTATTATAGTTGTACTCTCATATTGCACAAAAGTCCAGATTGTTACATAACTACCGCTTGATAGACGTCAGTTGAGGGAACCAGGATTATTACTGTGCTCTAACAGTTGGAGAAATCCCAACCAAAATCAATATTTTTCGTTATACTTATAAATGGGGTATCACGAATAGCAGTTGGAGGTGACTGAAGTGAAGAAGGTGTTTCTGGGTGTACTAAGGTGTTTCTGGGTGTACTAATGGTAGCATTAATGTTGGGTCTGGCGGCTTGTGCTCAACCAGTAGCCGGTGAGGTGATACAATCAGAGAAGCAGCGGGTGACTTCGCCAGATGTGAATGAAGCCGACTTGGCAACCCTGGTTGATGGAAGCAGTGCCTTCGCCTTTGACCTGTATCAGGCACTCAGAGAGACAGATGGCAACCTCTTCTATTCACCCCATAGCATCTCACTGGCTCTTGCCATGACATACGCCGGTGCCCGCGGTGAAACCGCGCAGCAGATAGCTGACACCCTCCATTTTACCCTCCCCCAGAATCTGCTGCATCCGGCGTTCAATAGCCTGGACCTCGAACTAGGTCGCCGCGGTGAAGGTGCTAAAGGCAAGGATGGCGAGGGCTTCAGGCTGAACATCGTCAACGCCATCTGGGGCCAAAAAGACTATGAGTTTCTCTCTGATTTCCTTGACCTGCTGGCTGAGAACTATGGTGCCGGGCTCAGAATCCTCGATTTCGTAAGCGCACCAGAAGAGTCTCGCATCACCATCAACAACTGGGTCAGTGAGCAGACAGAGGGGCGGATCGAAGACCTGGTTCCGAAGGGTCTGATTGACGCACTCACCCGCCTTGTCCTCACCAACGCCATTTACTTCAACGCAGCCTGGCAGTATCCCTTCCAAGCGGATATGACTGAGGATGGGCCATTCTACTTGCTTAACGGAGTTGAGGTCACCGTGCCAATGATGAGGCAAGCGGAGTTGTTCGGCTATGCTGAGGGTGATGAATATCAGGCGGTCGAACTGCCATACGACGGCGGTGAACTCTCGATGGTGATCTTGCTTCCTCAGGCTGGGCATTTTGAGGCATTTGAAGGGTCGCTGGATGCCCAGCAGGTGGATGGAATTATTGCAAGACTGCAGCACAGGCAGGTTACCTTGGCGATGCCGAAATTTGAATTCGAATCGGACTTTAGTCTAAGGGAGACTCTTGTAGCATTGGGTATGCCAGTTGCTTTCTCTGGAGAAGCTGACTTCTCGGGGATGACGGGTAACCGCGACCTGTTCATAGCAGATGTGAGCCACAAGGCATTTGTCTCTGTCGATGAAGCTGGCACAGAGGCGGCAGCTGCCACTGCAGTAGTGATGCCAACGGCTATGCCACCGGAGGAGCCTATTGAGGTTACCGTTAATCGCCCCTTTGTCTTTCCGATTCACGACATAGAGACAGGTACCATTCTGTTTGTTGGGCGGGTCGTAAACCCGAGCGCGTAACCCACCCTTAACCGCCGTGTGCAACCTTGCGAAATGCACCGAAGCCCGGTTGCCTCACCTAACAAAAGCTTGTTCTGTGTAACAGACCTAGTTACCTTTCTGCCAACCAATTCCCCATTAAACAAAACTGACAATCGTGCAATCATCAATGCATTGAATGGACTGCACCCTCTATAACTGGACAGATAGGGTTAGGGGTCTTGTTACTATCCTGAGTAATTCAGCCCCATTGACACCTGTGCCTCACGGGAATAGAATCAAGATAGTTATGGCAACTAAGCGAAAAACGAAGGAACAAACGCTTACGTATACTGTTGACTATCCCAACTGTGCTGAATTCAATAGATTCCAGATTACATTGAGTCGTTTTGATAAAATCCCAAGGCTTTGTAAGAAGCTGCAACATAAGTTGATGGAATATTACGTCTCATTGTGCTATGGGGAGGTAAACAGAGATAGGGATGAATTTGGCTAACTTGGATGATAAGACAAGAAAATTTATGCTTCACGAGCTTGAACAAGACATTGCCTCAAACAAACTATACATAAGTCCACGGCTAAATGTTGTTGGGTGCAGGAATTATGAAAAGCTACTACGTTCAGCAATTCAAAACGGCGATGATGTTTCTTTAGCTAATAGCCTAGCGGGTTTATTCAACGAATATGAGCAGAGAGCCAAACCTTCTGGCGGCTACACAACCGCTAAAGTGCCAGTAACTGCACCCGAAACATTAGCGGAAGGAGAATTCAATCGCTTTTACTGCCGTGGAGTCTGTAGACGTGCCATTGAAGAGGGGGTCGAAGAGGTTGAAGTTTACCGTGCTAAATATGTCCGTGACCCACGCCCACAATCACAAGTATTAGTTGGAAGCAAGCTCAAGGCTGATAGGTTATTACGCGACCTCCGCACTAATATAGGGGTGGATACAGCGTTGGGTGTTCCTGCTGGGCCGAACTCTGGACTGAGTATTCGCCTAGCACAATAAATATCATGGTATTAAGCAAATAAAGATAGGTAAAATATGCCCAAGCCTCGAAGACAAAAAGTAAGCTTCTTAGCGAAAACGGAAGTCCAAAAACGAGTTACTTTCAAGGCACGTGGGAAGAAAGTGTCTTTCATAGCAACCGTGCCATCTAAAAGGAGAAAAAGAGTAACTTTCTACACAAAAAAGAAGAGTAAATAATGGACATCTATATTGATTCTGATGTCATCGTAGCATCAGAAATTAATAATGAGGAAAACCATGCGGAATCTGAGAAGTTCATGGAATATGTCTTAGGGAACAAAAACCCAGACATAACATTCTACACTTCCGTTTTCAGCTTTGTAGAGTTAGCTTCAGCTATGATAAGGCGAACTAATAATAGCGATAAAGCTTACTCTCTACTGTATAGGATAAGAAACTCTTGGAAAAAATCAATAAAGCCGTTACCACCAATACCTGCAAAACTCAGAGCATCATTCACAGGTTTGGTGGAAACCCTAATTGAAACATCCATTAAATATCGCACTCCTTCGGCAGATACCATTCACGCTCAAACAATAGCCGGGTACGAAATTAATTATGTAGTAACATGGAATAAGAAGCATTTTTCATATATGGAACACCAGATTCCGAACCTTAAAATATTAACACCGCCCGAAATGCTAGAAGTATTATCAAAGAAGACAATCCATTGATGACCTATTGCCATTGTACGTTCCTCGATTTTGTTTACCTTCGGCCTGCCTTCAAGGGACATGGGTCTGTTCCTCTATTTCTGAAAATGTGAGAGATTGTATTATATATGTAAAATAGCGGAGGTATGGGATGAAGAACGTATCAAAGAACGTGTTTCTAAATGCTCTGGTATGCCCTTCGCTCGGGTGGTTGTTAAGGTCAGGAGAGCCGATTGAGCAGCTTTCGGAAGAGGCGCTTAGTCTTGCTGAGCAGTTCCGCATTGAGCAGGGAGCTGAAATCGGCGGTCGAGCAAGAGAACTTTATCCCCAAGGTAAACTGATAGACGAGAGAGTGCCGGTAAAAGCTGCGAATGAGACAATCACGCTACTAGCTGATAAGAAGCAATCAATAATATTCGAAGCTACATTCTTGGTTGACAGTTATGTGACGAGAGCAGACATCCTAAAACGAGAGAAAAAGGGATGGCATCTTGTTGAAGTCAAATCGAGTGTTAACGATAAGCCAGAGTTGGTTGATGAATTGGCTTATACCGCAATGGTTATGATGCGGGCGGGAGTGGAAATCTCATCGTCTGCACTCATGTTGGTCTCTAAGGATTATCGACTGGGAATGAAAGATGAGGCCCTATTTGTAGAAGTAGATCATACCGATGATGCTTTGCTTCGGGCCGTGGAATTCACAAACTTTTGGGATGAAGTTAAGAAACAGACGGGAGCTCCCGCAATGCCTGTACCTGAGTTACAATTGGCATGCAAGAAGTGCCCACTCTTCGCTGATTGTCTGGGGAAAGGAATCGATAACCATGTACTCGAGATTCCTCGCCTCAGCCCGAAGAAGTTTGATAGCTTAAAAGCCCTCGGTGTTGTGTGTATCGAGGATATTCCTCCTACCTTTGAATTGACCCAGAACCAGGCTGTTGTTCGAGACTGCGTGCTTTCCAAGAAACCACACATCAATGGAAGCCTCAAAGTTGAATTAGATTCTATCGTGTGGCCAACCTATTACCTAGATTTTGAGACTGTGATGATCGCTATACCCCTATATCCGGATATAGCCCCGTATACCCAAATGCCTATTCAGTATTCAATCCACAAGTGCTCCGACGTAGGCAAAGTGGTGGCTCACAAGGAGTTCCTTAGTGACCATAGAAAGGACGATAGAAGGCGGCTTGCTGAAACCCTAATCAGTGACCTAGAGAGTGTAGGAAACATAATCACTTATTCGAACTTTGAGCAGAACACCATAAATGCATTGGCTAGGTTATATCCCGATCTTTCAGATAAGCTAGAGCGAATGTTAGATAGGATGGTAGACTTGGAAGCAATAATTAGGAGAAATTTCTATCATCCCGATTTTCACGGTAGCATATCCATCAAGCGAACGCTTCCAGCTCTTGTACCTGATATGTCTTACGATGACCTCGAGATTAGAGAAGGTGACTCAGCAAGCGCAGCATTCGCATATTTAGCACTAGGACGTTGGAAAGCAGAATCGGACATCCAGGCAATAAGGAATAATCTACTACAGTATTGTGCCCGAGATACCTTAGCTATGGTGAAGCTGCACCAAAGATTGGCTGAACACGTTTGAATGGTCGGACTAACTAGTGGGGAGGTAGTAGAATCCCGGTTTTCCCATGCAGCTACGAAGCACAGAAACAATTTTTACAGCACATGGTGCTATCGATATCAATAACATCTCTCTCATTACACAAATACTCAACTTGTTGGGTCTCTATTGAGACTTTATTGGACGTTTACGGGAGTCATGAATCAGAACCCGGATGTGCAGATGTCTAAGCAGAGGGATATAGAAACTTTAGAACTTCTTTCGTGCATTCCAACGTATTCTTGGCCGCAGCCTTATACCAATATATTATGCTCAGATCTTCTCGGCCTAATAAGATGGTTTCACCATCGCCAGTTAGAGCTCCATCTTTGATATATCTAGAAGGATCCCGCACTGGCTTTACCTCATGTTCTGGACCTGTCTCGCCAAGCAAGCTCTCGGGCCTGTATCTTTCTATGTTTGCGTGCACAACGTCGTTTCTGTAGTTGTTTACTTTGATGGTAGCGGCATTTACACGGTCATGTTCATTTTTAGGCAAGATATGATGTTTTCTGCATCTTTCTATGCATTGCCCCAATGGGGACCTTTCTGGGAAGTCTATGTTGCGTCTTTCAAGTTCATACTTCAGGGCCGCTTCCAAAAGTGTAGCGAACAAAACAATGCAAGCTCTGAATTGGCCATTAACATAGCACATCGCTGCTTCATTCCATAGCTTGGAGATCGAATCTTGCAGGGCCATTAGCTCCTTTTCCTTTTCCGTATCTGCCTGCGTTATGAAATGTGGAGAGTACCTTGGCTCCAATCCTCCGACACCTGGTCCGCCGATCTCTTTCAACCTTTCGGCACGCTCTTCCAGATGATATTCATCCATCCATTTGAGCCTGTCCTTTAGATCTTCAAGTAAATTCATCTGCCGCCACCCACACTATATTAATAGAGTCCTTCGAATATCTTAGAATATTAAGCAGGCTTTTTCCACCCCGGTCTCTCTTCGATTATTTCGCGCATCTTCGTTCTCGTTTGAGGGGTGCTGAGTTATCTAATGTTTATCACACTGAACGAAATATTGAATAGGTGAGCGTGGCTTAGCATGAACAAACAAATAGTTATTTACGTTTTCCTGCCTGCCAAGTAGCCCTCAACATAATAATCGGAATTACAAAAAACCACGCAAAGCCAATCCAATATACTATCCTAAAGGCAAATCCCTCTGTGGGAATGCTTGATAGACCTTTGAGCCAACCAAGGACATAGACTAACCAAAAGATTGTCCAATATGTGTACTGGAACTGGCCTTCTAAGAGATTCTCAAGTTTACCCGACAACCATTTGCAGAAAACTGCAACCATGAACGCCAGAGATGTTAGAAGAGCGATTATACCTATAGTTGTGAAAAAGCAAACAGGTGCAGCAGGTATAGGTGGTATTAACCATAATATAAAAACTAAAAGAAGGAAGATTATCGAATATGCGACCTTCTTAAGCCACCCTTTTAAGAGATTCGCTAACTTATACTTCCGCCATATCCAGAAAAAAGCAATCGTGAATATCAGTGATATTACAATAAGGATTATCCTTAAAGCTGTAGAAAAGCAAACAGGTGGAGGAGGTATTGACGGAGGTATTAACAATATAGGGGCTTCGCTCACCTGCTTTACCGCTAGTAATATCAGGCTAAAAGTGAATAATAGGATTCCATGTCGTGCCATATCTCTATTTATCACATCTCTATTTTATCATAGAACTTTTAGTATAAGAGTCTCGCAACAAACTAATTGTCAATTGTTTAGGGGGTAAAGTCAGCACGAAAGCTTGAATCCTTACCTCATTGCACAAATTAGCGCTCTGTGCAATTGACTGGGTATCTAGTAAGAACACGGGGCAGTTATGGAGACACAAGTCTTTTCTTGATGACAACGCTCCTAGAAAAAGTGAGGGTAGGATTAGGCGGGACGAAGAATTACGGAGCATTCTCCGCATATAGACACTTTTGTCCACGTGTGCAAGTATGTCTTGACGGTAGCCCAGCATGGCGTTATACTGTAAGTGCATGAGTTTCCGCCTGGTGGAAGGAATTGCAATATGGATAGAACTAACACTTCTGCTCGTGGTATATTGGAAAAGAACCGAAAAATGCTCACTACCCTTCATCGCGGTACCAGTGGGCCTTTTACGCCACATGAAGCGGCAAGCTTACTGGGGCTAGACATAGGTCGAACTCAGAGGTTTCTGGCTTACCTTGCAGATGCTGGCTGGCTTACGCGCATTAAGAGAGGACTGTATGCTACCGTGCCACTAGACGTTGTTGAGCCTGCAGCTTGGCGGGAAGATCCCTGGATTGTGGCAGCTAAGCTGTTTTCACCGTTCTACATTGGCGGGTGGTCGGCTTGCGAGCACTGGGGTCTCACCGATCAAATTTTCAAAGAGACCGTGGTTGTCTCCGGCAGAACTATTCGACGACGTCACATGGAAATCCAAGGGGTCCCTTTCTACATAAAAGTCGTCGACAGGGATAAAATCTTTGGAACCGAGACCGTGTGGCGTGGACGGACACGTGTGTTTGTGTCTGACCCAGTAAGAACTGTGGTCGATATATTGGATGACCCGAAGATTGCGGGGGGCATCCGCCATGTTGCCGATATCATCAAGGCTTATCTGTCTCACGAACGGCGCAATGACTCATTGCTTTTGGAGTATGCTCACAAACTGGGCAACCGAACGGTTTTTAAGCGCCTCGGTTACTTGCTAGAGGCTGCGAAAGTAAATGATGTGACTCTTATTGAGACGTGCCATAAAGCTATCAGCTCGGGAATCTCGTTATTGGACCCGAGTGCACCACGAAAAGGCCGGTTCGTACGAAGATGGAATCTGCGCGTCAATGTGACTGTGGATTCAGGTGAGGCCATGCCATGATAAGTCGAACGGAGCTGAATGAGCGTGTTCAAGAGTGGGGATTGAGAGAAGAGATAGTAGAAAAGGACTATGTCATCGGATGGCTACTGTGGGGCATAGGCTCGAATCCGAGACTTTCTGTGTCATGGGCTTTCAAAGGAGGCACTTGTCTCAAGAAATGTTACTTAGAGACTTATCGTTTCTCCGAGGACCTCGATTTTACTGTTTCACCAGGTGGACCCATTAAACCTGATGAAGTGGGGCCTCTCTTGCGGGAAATTTTCGGACGGATTTATGAACAAGTCGGCATCGATTTCAGGGAGAGGGCTGTTGTTCTTAACATGCGACCTGATGGTAAATCTGCTGAAGGCAGGGTATATTACCGCGGACCCAGGAACGCACCGGGGGTTGCCAGCATCAAACTTGATCTGACAGAGGCAGAGCAGGTTATCCGCCCTACCGTGCTCAGGAAGATATCCCATCCGTACCCTGATCGACTTCCGGCTCCTTCGACTGTTCGATGCTATAACTTTGAGGAGTTATTTGCTGAGAAGTTCAGGGCAATGGGCGAACGTTCCCGCCCGCGGGATCTTTATGACATCGTTAACCTGTTTCGTCGACAAGAATTTCGCCCGTATGCCGAATTAATTCGTTCTGTGTATGTCCAGAAATGTGAAACAAAGGGAGTAGAGGTCTTTACATTCGACTCCCTAGAGAACTCCCCATATCGGGCAGAACTAGAGACAGAATGGGCTAACATGCTCGGGCACCAACTTCCAGTGTTGCCGCCATTTGAGGATTTTTGGCAGGAACTTCCACGTCTTTTTGCTTGGCTCGATGGCAAGCTTGCTCCTGAGGAACTCCCGCCAATTTCTGTTGCTGAGGGTGAAGAGCCCGAATGGACACCACCCCCAACTGTATGGGTCTGGGGGCAGAAAGTACCACTTGAGACTGTTCGTTTCGCAGGGGCGAATCACCTTTGTGTTGAATTAGGTTATGGAGGCACCAAAAGGTTGATAGAGCCGTACAGCTTACGGCGAACAAAGGACGGCTACCTTTTACTCTACGCCGTGAAAACTGCTACGGGCGAACTTCGTGCCTACAGAGTTGACCGGATTCAGAGTATTCAAGTGACTAATACAACATTCAGACCAAGGTACCCTATTGAATTTGCTTCCGCAGGGCCTCTAATTGCTCCCCCAACGCAAAGGGTGGGTGATCTAGGCACACGCTATGAACCATCCCGGAGTGGTGTTGTTCATGTAATTGAGTGTAGTTACTGTGGAAAGCGGTTCAAGCGGTCGATCCATGATACCCGCCTGCGACCCCATAAGGACAAGGGTGGAGTTTTTGACTGCCCGGGACGTGTCGGTTACGAAGTGGATCGATATTATACGTAAGCTTGTTTGCGTGCAGTCGGAGGTCAAAAAAAGAGGGTCGAGATGAAATCTCGACCCTATCCAACTTGAAGAATACTAGAACTCAAACAGCGCCGGTTGCTCCGCTTCTCTCCTGGCTGCCTCGTCCTCTCTCTTTTGTCGCCTCTCGGCTCGGTCCCGCTCCAGCCTGATTTTAGTCCGCTGTCGGTAAATCCATTCCTTGAGTCGATTGAGGTCT
>Ga0172365_10004805_pt1 | contig 10025 bp, 10 predicted proteins | sample LakKivSesite48cm_FD_114535 | JGI IMG/M metagenome (GOLD analysis project Ga0172365, IMG submission 114535) | Sediment microbial communities from Lake Kivu, Rwanda - Sediment site 48cm | ecosystem: Environmental > Aquatic > Freshwater > Lake > Sediment | place: Rwanda: Western Province, Lake... | reverse complement strand
CTTCACGGGCCACCAGTCGTCGATGCGCATGTCATCTTTGAGCGACCTTATCGTGGTCTGACCAAGCTTCCCCAAGGATATGAAAACCGCGATTCGATCTGGGTCGTCCTTGAGCCAGTTGATATCTTCTTGGACACCCATCTTCTCACAACCAAAAATTTGCTTATTCTAAATATTAGGCTACCTATATGAGATTTTTACGATAACGAGAGAATGATTATCGTTGTTAGGCATAGTCAAATATACTGTTATAAAACCGAACAAATTAATTAGATGTGGGGTGCCAAAATGGGAAAATGTACATATTGTGGTGCAAAAGGTACTGGATGGAATTACGTTTGCCCCGAATGCGAGGTCAAACTTTCAAAACAAGCAGAGTCAGAAGTGCGCGGATATTTTAATGTTGCCCATTGTGCGGTGGCGAGAAAATGCGAACTGATTTCATTGTTGGTGGAAGAGATACATTGACCTGCGAAAACTGTAAAGCGAAATGGCATATCAAAATGGGTCTTCTAGACAATTTAAAATGGGCGGAACTTGATATAGAGTCAAAAAATGGAAAAGGGTTGGAATTACTGGGAAAACGACTCGACAAGGATGAATGGCGAAAAATGGCTCGGGAAATCAGAAAAACTTTGCACCGCGCGGCTTCTCGTAACTTGGGTTAGATTCTATTGGTGGATAAATCTTTATTGAACCTTTGCCATTTTTTACAACAAGGGCACCATAGCCTAGCAACTTTGACATTTGTCCAAGCTGCGTTTCCAATTCTGATCTCCAAATGACTACTACATTTCTGGCAATAGGAATTCATTCAAGTCACGTTAAATTAGGCGCTTTCACAAATAAAGATGTATTATCGCCTACAAAATACTCTCACTCCAAATAAAAGTACTCTCGTCCTAGAACTCCATAATTTTGTGGAGATCTTTGCGCTTCTACCTCCAGCTTCACAGTTGCCATGGGCTTCTCAACTGAAGGCATCATCTGGCGCCATTCGGGGGGAACGTGGCTCCCCACATCCTTGACATAACGCACGGCAATATTGTATGCACCGACCGCGTGACGATCGGAGGCGAAGCCGCACGCTCTACACGAGAACACGTGCCCATTCGGTTTCGTATGCGAACCACACATCGGGCATGTGCTCGAGGTTCCTTCGGCTCTGACATAGCGGGTCTCAAATCCACACCGCAGGGCCTTGTACTTCACGAAGAACTGAAGCTTTCTGAACGGCCACTGATTTAGCCTCCTGCGCATGTCTTTCCGTAGAGCCCTGTCATTCTTTGACTTTCGCTTCGAGCGCATGCTCGCGCGGATATTTGTCAAATCCTCGAATATCGGCTCAACGCGCTGCCTTGCCAGCACTTCGGTGATCTCTTTGGATACAACGTGCAGAATCTGGTTTGTTCGATTGTGTCTGCGTCGCTGGTACTTGCGCTTCAACCGCTCGCGTTGTATTGGTCGTTTCGGCAGCATATCTAGTTTCTTCTGGATAGACTTCTGCTTGAGCTCCATCGCATGGGCAACCGACGCCAACTTTGATGTATCAAGTTTGATGTGTTTTGGTTGTTCGTCCGGCTTCAGAATACAGAGATCGACACTGCGCTCGTTAATGTCGATGCCGCATATGCCCTCTGCCTGCATCGGTTTTACGTCGCGCTTGAACGGCACGAAAACATTTGCTCGGTCGCGAAAAAGCGAGATAGTGATCTTTCCAACTTTCATCTTACCATTTCGCCAGTCTTTTGTATATGCCAGCTCGTGGTGCTCGGTCACGACCAACGGGAGCCAGAGATATTCGCCACGACAGACACGGATCTGAATAGCATTACCCTTGAACCTACAAACGCCCGTCGAGTTTTTGTCAATCCAAAGTTCTAACTGCATTGTCCGCGCGCCATAAATTGGTGGTTTCTTTGGATCAGCTTGCCCCCGATGACAAAGTTTACGCCAAGATCGGAGTGTTTGAGTTGCAACTTGACTTGCCGAGTGGAACCAATGAGTGGCAAGATTGAACCTCAATTTCCACTCCTGATATGCTACGCGGTGTAGGCTGGCACGGGAGGTCGTACCGTGCTCGAGACACTTTTGGATACAAAAGTTTACGCTATCTGTGAATTGATCAATTAATTCGTTTAGCAGTTCACGCTTTTGCAGGGTTAGCATGGGTGTGATGAAACGAGCAGAGACAACAGACTGGATATATATCACCTTCTGCTAGTGGCTATTTTTTCGTGCCTTTTAAGGCGATTTTGTGGAGGGAGAGGTCACCGAAAGTAATATATGAACTATTTAAGGAGCTGTCAAACGTCAAACGCGGCTGGACTCTATCAACTAATTTTCGACGTTTTTCAATCTGCTTATTTAGAGAGCACAGAGAGTATTCTCATGTTGAAACAAGTTCTAAAGATAAAAAAACTCCCCACGTTCTCTCTGCTCCACGTCCAAGCGGCTGTCCGGCTTGTTCGCCCTCGCCCTGCCGGTCTGGGGGTCGCGCCTGAATGTGACGCCGACCTCGCGCAGGAAGAGGTTCATCCCGTCGCGCATGTCGAGCGGCCCGTGCGTCCTCCCCCTCTTCCCAGGCTCGCCCGAGAAGACGAGCAGTCGGTCGGAGATGTAGTCCACCGCGAGGACGTCGTGGTCGACGACGAACGCCGCGGCCTCGCGCTTCTCCATCGTCCGCCTTATAACCTTCGCCATGCTCAGCTTCTGCTCTACGTCCAGGTATGCGCTCGGCTCGTCGATGAGGTAGAGGTCGGCCTTCCGCCCGAGGCAGGCCGCGATCGCGACGCGCTGGAGCTCCCCGCCGCTCAGCGTGGCGAGCTCCTTCTCTATGAGCGGCTCCACATCGAGGGGCTCGAGCACCTCGACGTTGAGCGCCTGGTCCAACTCCCCGAGCGTCGAGCGGAGCCACGACTCGACCGTCCCCTCGAACTTGACGCGCGGATACTGGGGCTTGTGCGAGATGTTCAGGCGAAGGTCGATCTCGCCGCTCGTCGGCTTAACCTCGCCCGCCAGCATCCTCACGAACGTCGTCTTGCCTATGCCGTTCGGGCCGACGATGCCTATGATCTCTCCCCTGTGGACATCGCCTGCCTGCACCTCCAGCTCGAACCCCTTGAAGCGTTTCGTCAGATGTTTGTAGGATAGAAAATGTTTACCCGCCGCCCTCGACTTCATCGGTGGCCTGACCTCGAAGCGTATCGGCTCCTTCCTGAACCTCACGTTCTCCTCTCGAAGATATCCGTCGAGGTACACGTTTATCCCGATGCGAACCCCTCGCGGCTCGGATATCACACCGTACGCACCGGGTGTGCCGTAGGTGACATGGATGTGGTCGCACATGTAATCGAGCGTCGCCAGGTCGTGCTCCACGACGAGCACCGCCTTCTTCGAGTGGGCCAAACTTCTGATGACTCGCGCGGCATTCAGGCGTTGGTAAACATCGAGATGTGAGCTGGGTTCATCGAAGTAGTAAACGTCCGCCTCCTTCGCAGCTGCAGCCGCTATCGCCAAACACTGGAGCTCCCCGCCGCTCAGGTGGCTGATTTCGCGGTCGAGCACTTCATCAAGCTGTAGCTCATCCACCAGCTTCTTCGCAACCCCTCGCTCATCCACTTTTTCAAGCAACTTTGCAACTTTTCCCTTGACGGCAGCTGGCAGCTTATCGACCGCCTGTGGCTTGTACACAACCTTGGCTTTGCCTATATTCGCGAAGTATGCTTGAAGCTCAGAGCCCTTGAAAAAATCGTTCAGATCGTGCGCTGACGCCGGCTTCGAACGCCCGAGGTTGGGCTTGAGCTTGCCTGCTAAGATTTCGAGCGCAGTCGTCTTGCCTATGCCGTTTTGTCCCACGATGCCTGTGACCCCGCCAGCACGCGGGATGGGCAGCCCGTAGAGAGCGAAGCCGTTGCGACCGTAGCGATGTACGCAGCGCCCTTCGAGTTCCTTCGGCAGGTTGATGATGTGGATGGCCTTGAATGGGCACTTGTGGACGCAGTTATGGACTGCCACACCAATAGCTACGTAGGACTGGTCCTCTTCAACTTCGAGATTCATAACTTCTATTTCATTAACTTGCTCAATCTCTATACTCCATATTGGAGCGTAGATGTAACTATCATCAATGATAAACCGACTACATGTCCTGTTGCGTTTTTCCTCTATAGGAACGCCGCAAATTTCCGCCATACGACTGACAAAATTACCAAACACGCGAATTTGATATACTGATTTTTTGCCTGAATAAACAGCTCTAGTTAACGAAGCGACAATTCCCAATCGTGAAAGGATTTGTTTGCTTTGATAAGCAAGCTTTCTTGAGGTAGTTACGATACTAAAGTAATTGCGCTTCTTATCTTTGCTGCCATCACCCCTCCACAGGCCTACTATTAGTTCCCTCTGTATTCGTGGGGGTGCTACAAGGAACTCAGGGGGGAGGCCCTTGGTATCACACGATTCCCCGAATATTTTGAAAAATCTAGCGACGAGAGCCGAGTCTACCCTCACATTTAAGCCTTGGCCAGTTCCTTGACATTCTTTAGATGATACTTCAAAGTACCTTTGGATCAAGGCCTTGACATCCTCTATATACTTCCTTTCTTTTTTGTTAAAAGTAAAAACTAATCTTCTGTCGTCAACAGACCCCTCAGCGAGGTAGTAGCCAATCAACCTGAAAAGGTCTCCTTCTGGTGGCAAATCTATTTTAGCTTTAGTCCATTTGGAGCCTTTTCCAGCAGGCACCCCCACAAAAACAGTTCTTTTTATCTGAGGTTTGATTGTTTCTTTAGGAATAGGTAAAATCACATAATCACCTTTTTTCAATTGTTCTGGAGGGAGCCACTTTGGATTGGATATTTTTTTCTCTAACTTTTTTCCACCTTTGATCATTTTCCGAGAAATAGCCAAGATTGGGTGGCCACTTGTTACTTTTAGCGGCTCGGGTTGGGAATAAACCTTGATGCTGTAGATTGGTCCGACATATTTACGTTCATAAACTTTGTTTACAACTTTGAACTTGCCAGTATGAGTTAAGACTCGATCCCCTACTTTGACATCAGCTATCCTTTTAATGCCATCCAAAGTCATAATCTCCGTCTGCGGGGGCACGCAGATACCACACCCACTGCACAGCTCTTCCGATATTGTCGGGCTCAACGTCCGCTCGTCGATGACGATTGTCTCATCGCCGGTGCGCACTCCAGGGCAATAGCGCTGGCACTCGAGAGCGCATTTCTTTGGATGACACCTGTCGCGATCTAGGATGGCTATCCTTGGCATGCAATCAAACCGTCCTTTTATCTTTATATAATGCTGATACTTATTTCAGATGGGTGAGTCGGTGGAGTGGTGGCAGTGGATCATCAAGATCGTACTAGGATTAATTCTACTTCTAATAGCTGCGGGCAGCGCACTCTTCGGCTACATATGCGCGAAAGCTCAGGCCAAGAGCTGGGCCGCAGGTCTCTTCGTGGTTACGGCTGCGAGCATTGCGGCATTCGCCTGGTTGATATTTTTATTGTGGCGATAAATAAAAAACAATCAAAGTTCTCCTTTTTTCCAATGCTCCATGTTAAGTTTGACCACGTGCTCTCCGAGTTCGGCCCGTATCTCGTCCACCGCTTGCTTGAATTTTTGCTCGGTGTCGAGCTCATTTAGTTTCCTCAGGCGCGGAATTGCGAAAACATCGAGCGCGAGTTCTATGTCTTGTTTGGTGAGCGGGGCCTCTTTCACCTTGTCCTGAAGTATCTCGGTCGCCTTTTGAGCTATCCACTCGAGCTTCTGCGTCATTTCATCCCAACATTTTTAACATGCACACACTTAAAGCTGCTCGGTGATGTCATGGACGTTTTCGACGCGATAAAGGGGCGCAGGAGCGTGCGCGCCTACAAGCGGGACCCGATAAAAGATGACGACTTGAAAAAGATTTTGGAAGCTGCGAGGTGGGCTCCGAGCGCGGGTAATCGTCAACCACTCGAGATCGTCGTCGTGAAAGATGAGGCGACCAAGCAGAGGCTGGCCCAAGCGGCACGTGGTCAGAATTTCATCATCGATGCCCCAGTGGTCTTCGTAATATGCGCGGACGTGGCTAGGGCTTCGAGTAGGTACGGTGAGCGCGGCGCTGATTTGTATTGCATCCAAGACACTGCGGCAGCGACGCAGAACATTCACTTGGCGGCGTATGCGCTCGGTTACGCTACGTGTTGGATAGGCGCCTTCGATGAGAAAGAGGCAGCTGAAGTCGTCGATGCGCCGAGCGGCGTGAGGCCAGTCGCTATCATCCCGGTAGGTAAGCCCGCAGAGAAACCGAGCGCGCCGCAGCGCTTACCGTTGAGCAAAATCGTGCACGAAGAAAAATTTTAGATGAGCTTGGCCCCGACTCCATCGATGCCGACGACTAGCACGGAGCTTGGATCGAGCCGCTTCAGGAAGGCTTTCTTCACCGCCGCGACCTTCTCCTTTTCGACTGGTGCGAAGACGGCTCTGCCGAGCATCACCATGCTTGCCCCTATCGCCCCAGCGGACGTGGCGGCATCCACTAGTGAGCGTATGTCATCGTCGAGCAATCTCATCGATTCTGCAAACTCGCTGGAGACATCCACAAAGTTTTTGATTTCTGGAAAATTCAGCAACTTCTTGAGAACTATCCCGCCGTATTTTTTTGATCGCTTCAATATCTTTCCATCTTGAAGGAGCTCCTTCGTCGATAGTGGGCCAAGTGTGCCACACACTATTCTTATGTTATTTGGAACACTGATTTGCTGCCATCTTCCGTGCGGTGGGGCTCCTGGCTCTACCCCGATCACCAAGCCACCGATCATCTGCGCTCCGACATCGCCCAATCCTGTGCCACACGTGACCTCGGCGACGTGTGCGATCTTTGCAGCCTCCGTGCGTGGCATCGTCATCCCAAGAGCTTTAGGTAAGGCTAGCGCTACACCGAACGCGCCGGCGCCGCTCGCACCATATCCAGCGCCGATCGGGACTTGTGAGTAGTGCTTGATGACAACATCCAATGGTTCGGATGCATCGTGCAATATCCGTTCGGCCACGAAAAAACTTGTCCGAGCTTCAGATGCCTGTCTATCATTGATAAAAATTTTGACGTTCGCTCGCTTGCTGGGCTGCGCCTCGACGCGCGTCGTGACGCCGACATCAATGCATGGGCCGCAGTTGCGAGAGCCCATGCGCTCTGGGTCGCTCGCTTCGCAGACTTGAAAAAATCCAGAGATGTGGCCAGGCACGAACGCTGACGCTTTCTTCATCGCTGGCTTCCCCGAAGTTTCTCTATCGCAGCGTCCAAGATAATTTTAGCTATATCCGCCTTGCTCGCCTTCAAGTGCTTGGAACTCGAGGGGGTGACGATCTCAACCTCGTTCGTATCGACACCAAAGCCTGCCCCTTGCCTCGAGACATCGTTTGCGACCACCATGTCGAACTTGCCCTCGCGCAGCTTTCCCATCGCCACAGCCTTCAGCTGCTTGTCGCTTACATCGTGCTCCGCTTTGAATCCGACGATGAAAGCTTTCGGCGCGAGCTTTCTTGCACCGTCCACGACCCTTGGCGCTGGGACGAGCTTCAGGCTCAAAGGTTTGTAATGTCTGAGTTTCTCTTTAGATATTTTCCCCACGACGAAATCTTGAGGCGCAGCTGTCGAGACGACGATATCCGGTCGCCTCTTCATCTCATTCACGAAGGCTTTGCGCATCTCGGCGGTCGTTTTAACTCGAACCACCTTCACACCAGCGGGCGGTTCCTCCGACCCTGGACCGTAAATCAAGGTGACGTCGGCCCCGCGGGAGGCCGCAGCGCGCGCTACTGCTATACCCATCTTGCCCGAGCTTTTGTTTGTTATGAACTTGATCGGGTCGATGTGCTCAATCGTGGGGCCAGCTGTGACGAGCACCTTCACCCCCGCTATGTCCTTCGGGCCCAGGATGTCGATCACGAAGTTCGTTATCTCTTCGGTGCTCGGCAGCTTTGCCTTGCCCTCCTCCAACTTCGGCTCTAGTATCTTGACGTCGGCCGCCTTCAACCGCGCGAGATTATTTTGAAGCAATTTGTGCGAGTACATCGAACCGTGCATCGCCGGCACCATGGCCACGAGTTTTCCTAGACCCATCGCGACGGATATGACCGATGTCACTGGCGTGTCGTCGATCGCGCAGGCTACCTTGCTCAAGGTGTTCGCCGTTGCAGGGGCCACGAGTACGAGGTCAGCCCAAGTCGCCAGCTCAACGTGCTCCAGTTTACCCGTCAACTCCGAGACGACTGGGTTGCCGGTCGCCCAGTGCATGAGCTGGGGGGTTATCAGTCGCGTCGCATCCGGCGTCATGACTACTCTGACGTCTGCTCCGTGGCGCATGAGTTCTCGCGCCAGCTCCTGACATTTCACCGCGGCTACGCTACCGGTGATGCAGAGAGCTATCTTTTGGTTCGCCAGCTCAGCGCTCTTGGAGCCGCGAATATCGTGCGAAGGATGCATGTTCCACCTTAGATAAACAACGCCCGCTGAAGTTTAAAAGAGTCACCGTTTCAAATTCAATTAGTGTACCGTTTCAGCAGCTTGCCGTGCGCATCAATTTCTCCGTACATGACTCTCACCGAGGATATCGGCGCCCCGTCCTCCGCGAGCACGAAGGGTATCTCCACTATCTCGAGCGCCGCTAGCCCATTCAAAGCTCTAAGTTTGTTCAGCTCCTCAGCTCTCGCCCTCGTTTCTGGGCTGACGACGATCGCCTGAAGTGCAACGTCGCTTACTGCTGGGCCGAACGGATTTGATATTATGGTTATCTCCGCGCGCTCGATCCACCCCCTGAGCTTGAGCACTCCCAAGAGCAAACGCATGCGCACCTCGAGGGGAGCTATACCTACAGAATCTTTCCTGAGCTCCATCTCATCCGAAACTATCCCGATGACCACGCGCTCGCCAATTTCGAAAGCTTTCGCCAAAATTGCCATGTGGCCGTCGTGCAGGTAATCGAAAGTTCCCCCGACGGCAACCCTCTTGAACTTCATCTGGCCAGCTCTCTCGCTTTTTTAGTTGCGGCCTTCACGGCCTCGATCATCGCCTCGGCTACTTTTCGCTCCTCCATCGTCTTGAGCCCCTCAGCGGTGGTGCCGCCGGGCGAGCGGACCATATCGATGAGCTCGTCCGGAGTTTTACCACTCTTCAACACCATCGCTCCAGCGCCCTTCGCTGTCTGCGCCGCCAGTTTTTCTGCCACATCCTTCGATAGTCCTTCCTTGACTCCTGCATCCGCCATCGCCTTGATGATCAAGTAGAAATAGGCCGGGCCGCTCCCGCTCAATCCAGTCGCCGCGTCGATTAATTCTTCCTTGAGTTCGACAGCAATGCCCACCGAGCCGAAGAGTTTTTTCACTATCCCCCTATCTTTTTTGCTAGCACTCTTTCCCAAGCAATAAGCGGTGGTCCCTTCGCCGACCGCGCACGGCATGTTCGGCATCACTCTTACAACCCTGACCTTTGATCCGAGCTTGCCCTCGATGAGCTTCGTCGGGATGCCTGCCGCTATCGAGACGATCAGCTTTTCGCCGACGAGATCTTTTATCTCATCCAGCACTTTCGAAATCTCTCCAGGCTTCACGGCGAGAAATATCGTGTCGGCTTTTTTCGCAACTTCCCTGTTGTTGGATGTCGTGGCCACGCCCAAGCCAGCCAGCGCCTTGAGCTTGCCCCCGTCCTTGTCGCTGGCCACGATGTCTCGCGCCTTCAGGGCACCTGCGTCTAGGAAACTCTTGATGAGCGCGGAGCCCATCCGCCCTGCTCCGATGAACCCGACCTTCATTACATCACCACTTGATTTTACGGACCGCACGATTTAAAGCTCGCTACGCATATCACATCCTCGCTATCGGATATCTCCTCCGCGATGATAGGCTTCAAACCGGTGGAGCCGGCCCAATCCGCAAGTTTTTCTGGACTGTGTTTGCGCTTGAGGCTCGTCATGATTGCCACCCCTTCCGGTTTCAAAACTCGGGCCATTTCCTTCATCGTGGCG
>Ga0172365_10004804_pt1 | contig 10026 bp, 14 predicted proteins | sample LakKivSesite48cm_FD_114535 | JGI IMG/M metagenome (GOLD analysis project Ga0172365, IMG submission 114535) | Sediment microbial communities from Lake Kivu, Rwanda - Sediment site 48cm | ecosystem: Environmental > Aquatic > Freshwater > Lake > Sediment | place: Rwanda: Western Province, Lake... | reverse complement strand
GTGCTACTGCAGCGGTGGCTACCATAAGCTCCCGTTCGACGTCATCTTCGATAAGGAACTTGAGGTCGAGGTGCTTGAGAGCGCCTTAGCCGGCGACGATCGGTGCCGATTCGCAGTCAAGATACCTAGATCAGCTCTCAAGTAGGGGAATCTCTCTTCGCTATTTTTATTGTTTCAGTCTTAGCAGTTGGGAGTGATACGATCTCCTGGACGCGCCCAACCCTGCCGTCGGTCAGCCTAACCTTGATGCCGTGAGGATGGTTCTTTGAATTAGTCAGGATGTCCTTCACTATCCCACGCGTCAGCTTGCCGGTCCGTTGATCTCTTTTCAGGGTGATGAGGACCTCTGCGCCTTTCGCCACATTGTCTCTGACGCGTCCGTCGCTCTTCATAGCCTATCAATCCGCAGGTTCAGGAGTTAATAGATGCTTCGACTCAACAGATTATGTTTGTATATCCCGTAAACGGTGTGGAAAAGATACCTCTCTCAGGGAGCCTTCTAATCATGTGCTCCGGTCAGCGTCGCTGCCTGTTAACGTACAATAAGATCAGCGGCTCAGCCTGACGGTGATCTGTCAGGCCGCCATCTTGCGCTTGATCTTGGCCTTCTCATCCTCGAGCTCGTCTATGCCTTCCTTGACCGACTTTCTGATCTTCTCGAGCTTCTCCTTGATATCCTTATTCTCGGACATTCTTTTCACCGTCCTACCCTTCCCCGAGGGAGCTAATCAACGCATCGATCTCCCCCATAAGCTTCTTGTACTTCTCCTGCTGCTGAGCCACACTCGTCGCGCTATCCGAAAGCGCGACCTGCTGGGTCTTTATTGCCGACTCAGCCGCCTCCTCGGCCTTCGCGGCGATCCGCTCCGCCGGCAGCCGCCCGAAGTAGTAGCCAATAACCACCCCTCCCCAGCCACCCAGGATGGAGAATATGCCCTGAGCTGCGGCCAAATCCCTGGTGGGACCGCTGAGGGAAGGCCAGAGCAGCCAGATGGTGCCGCCCACGATCAGTACCCCGAGGGCAGCGCAGACGCCCTCCTTGAGTAGCATGAGCAGCGATGCGTCAGATGAGCCTTTCTTCACGTCTGTCAACTTCCATCACCAAACATACTTTTAGTTGAAATAGATATAAAAGGATGTTACTTCACATCTCGTAGACCTAAAAAGCTTCCAAGCGTGGGTCTCTCAAAGTCTATTAAGACTAAAAGGACTACCTAGGTATCGAGGTAGTTGTATTGCCGTATATCAAGATGGATGCGAGAAGTAAGTACGAGGAGGCTTTAAAGGAGATCATAGGCATCCTGAAGGCCCAGCCCGTCGAGTCGATCGACGGCGACCTGAACTACATAATAACGAGGATACTGAAGGGGTCCTACCCGCTGAGGTACTTCAACCTCAACAGGGCGGTGGGCGTCCTGGAGTGCTGCAAGCTCGAGTTCTACAGGAGGGTCGCGGCCCCCTACGAGGACACGAAGATCAAGGAGAACGGCGACGTCTGAGGACGCAAGGGAGCGAACAACTTCAGTTCACCCTAATTTTATTTATGAAGGTGCGGTGAGACCATATCAAGGGGACCACGCATGAAGAAGAGGATGCAGCCGCACATAATGTGTGGGGTAGGGGACATCGCGAAATATGTCCTGTTGCCAGGCGACCCCAGGAGGGTCGAGAAGATCGCGGCGCAGTTCGACGAGGCGCGAAAGGTCGCTGACTACAGGGGATTCATCACCTATACGGGCAAGGTCGAGGGCGTAGGCATTACGGCCTGCTCCACGGGCATAGGAGGCCCCTCGACGGCGATAGTAGCCGAGGAGCTGACGAGGATAGGCGCAGAGACACTGATCAGAGTCGGCACGACAGGCGCCCTCCAGCCGGAGATCGAGGTGGGCGACATAGTCGTGGCGACAGCGGCGGTCAGAGCGGACGGCGTATCCAGGGCCTACATGCCGGTCGAGTACCCAGCCGTAGCGGATTTCGACGTGATCTCGGCCCTCCTCAGGTCCGCGGATGAGGCGGGCAGGAAGGTCCGCCACGGCATCGTCCTGAGCTCGGACTCATTCTACGCCGGGAGCGGGGAGGAGGCAGCAAGATTCGGTAGCGGCAATGTCCTATCAGTGGAGATGGAGGCCTCGACACTTTTCACGCTGGCGGGCGCCAAGAGGCTGAGGGCGGGCGCCATCCTCGCCGTCGACGGAAACCTAGTTAGGGGCGTGAAGAAGGGGGAGTTCGAGCCGAGCGAGAAGGGCGGGGAGCTCGACGAGAGGGTCCAGAGGGCTATCGATGATGAGATAGGTATAGTGATAGGGGCGGTGAAGCTCCTAGAGCGTGGTCACCCCTTGTCGTAGGGCTTGTAATCGCTCGGAGGCGTCGCCTTCCTTACCACCCCGGCTAGGGCAACTATGGTGAGGATGTAGGGCAGCATCAGGACCATCTGCGGCGGGAGCAGCCCGAGGGACTGGATCCTCATCTGGAGGGCGTCCGCGAAGCCGAACATTAGGCTCGCGCCGAAGGCGCCTAGAGGCATCCACCTGCCGAAGATCATGGCGGCGAGCGCGATGAAGCCTCGCCCGCCGGTCATCCCCCAGGTGAAGAGGCTGAGCTGGCCGAGGGAGAGGAAGACCCCGCCGAGGCCCGCCAGCATGCCGCTGACAACGACGCCGAGGTACTTCACCCTGACGACGCTTATCCCGGCGGTGTCCGCGGCGGCGGGGTGCTCGCCGACAGCCCTGATCCTGAGGCCTATCGGGGTCTTGAACAGCACGAACTGGGCTATGAAGGCAAGTACGATCATCACGTAGACGAGGGGGGTCTGGTTGCCCAGTATCTCGCCGATTATGGGGATGTCATCCAGGATCGGTATGGAGATGGCCTTGATGCTGTTGACGCTGCTCGAGGCGCCCCTCGAGGCCCAGATTATCTGGCTCATGTAGGGGGTGAAGCCGAGGGCGAATATGTTTATGCCGGTCCCGCTCACGATCTGGTTCCCCTTGAAGGTGACGGTCAGGATGGCGTGGATGAGGCCGAGGAGGCCGCCCACCGCGACGGCGGCCAACACGCCGAGCCAGGGGTTGCCGGTGTAGTAGCTGATGGCGACCCCTGTGAAGGCGCTCGTGAGCATCATGCCCTCCAGGGCTATGTTGACGACGCCGACCCTCTCAGAGAATATGCCTCCGAGGGCTGCTAGGGTTATCGGCGTCGCCATCCTGAGAGTCGCCGCGAAGAGGCCAACGTTGATGATATCTATTATGTTCAACCCTTGTGCTCCCTCCACCTCAAGAGATACCTGATGAGCATGGGCGCTGCGACGAAGATTATGACGAGGGACTGGAGGATGACCACTATGTCGAGTGGGACGTGGGTCACCCTCGTCATCGTCATGCCCCCGCTCCTGAGGGCGCCGAATAGGATGGCGGCTATGACGACGCCGACCGGATGCAGCCCGCCGACTAGGGCGACCGCGAGGCCGTCCCATCCATATCCCGGAGAGAAACCTTCTATGAAGCGGTCGTGGACGCCCATCACCTCGCCTGCGCCCCCAAGGCCAGCCATGGCCCCGCTGACGACCAGGGCGATTATCATTGTCCTCTTCACGTTTATGCCGCCGCTCTCCGCTGCCACGGGGTTCAACCCCGAGGCTCTTACCTCGTATCCCAAAGTCGTCTTCTGCAGGATGATGTAGGTGAGGGCCACGAGGATGATCGCGATGATGAAGGAGGCTGACAGCTGGGTCGGCGGGAGTATGCGGGGTAGCTGAGCGGACGGGTCGAGCGGCACCGTCTGGGCGACCCATCCAGGCGCCTTGAACGGATAGTTTACCATATAGCTGGTGAGATAGGTGGCAACGTAGCTCAGCATCATCGTCGTTATCACCTCGTGGGCGCCTAGCTTCGCCTTCAACACGGCCGGTATGAAGCCCCAAGCTCCCCCGGCGAGTGCCCCGGCTAGTAGAGCCAGGGGCACATGGATCAGGGCGGGCAGCCCATCGAATGATATGCCGACGAGGGCCGCGGCGAAGGCGCCAATCACCAGCTGCCCCTCAGCCCCGATGTTGAACAGGCCGCTCTTCATGGCGAAGAGGAATGCGAGGGCTGTGAATATAATCGGCGTCGCCTTGGTCAGCGTCTGCCCTATACCATATATGTCACCGAAGGCCCCCCTGAGCATCATGGCGTAGGCGTCCACCGGATCGTAGCCGGTCACGGCGAGTACGACCGCGCCGACTATGAAGGCGGCGACGACCGCGATGACCTGGGGCAGCATCCTCATCAGCCCCGATCTGATCTCAGCTAGGAGCCTCGGTGAGAGTCCGATCTCCCGGTGGCCCCCCTCCCCCATCTCAGTCAACCTTGCCACCCGCCATCAGGAGGCCTAGCTCCTCCTCGTCGGTCTTCTTCGGATCCTTCAAGGCCACTATTCTGCCCTCGAATATCACGGCGATCCTGTCGCTCAGAGCCCTTATCTCGTCGAGGTCGGCCGATATGAGCAGGACGGCGCAGCCGTTGTCACGCATCTCCACGAGCTTCCCCCTCACGTACTCCGTCGCCCCTATGTCGAGGCCCCTCGTCGGCTGGTAGGCTATGATCAGCTTGGGGTTCCTGCTGAACTCCCTCGCGAGCACCACCCTCTGCTGTGTGCCCCCCGAGAGGTTACGGACCGGCGTCTCCCTGCCTGGGGTGCTGATCGAGTAATCCGCTATTAGGCCGTCAGCGTATCTCGACGCCGCGCCGTAGTCGAGGACCGTATGCCTCCTCGCGAACGGCTCCTCACTCTGGCTTCCGAGGATCAGGTTCTCCATGACAGAGAAGTCTGGGATCAGGCCCTCCCTGTTCCTGTCCGCGGGCACGTGCGAGACGCCGAGCCTTATCCTTTTCTCCGGCGAGGCGGCGGTGATGTCTATCTTGTTCAGGAGGATCCTGCCACCCCTCACCCTCCTCAGCCCCGTCAGGGCCTCGACGAGCTCGCTCTGGCCGTTCCCCTCGACGCCGGCGAGGCCGAGGATCTCTGAGACTGATATGTCAAAGGTGATCCCCTTCAAGGCGGGGAGACCCCTGTCGTCCACCGCCTGCAGATCCTCGACGTTTAGGACGGCGCCCGCTCCTTGAACCGTTTTCTTCTTGAAGACCTCAAGGACCTGCCTATCCACCATCATCGTCGCGAGCTGGGATAGGCTCGTCTCCCCCGTCTTCACCGTCCCTACGAGCCTCCCCTTCTTGAGGACCGTGACCCTGTCGCAGATGGAGAGGACCTCCCTCAGCTTGTGTGAGATGAATATGACGGTCTTCCCCTGCGCCTTGAGCGCGCGGATAGCCTTCATCAGCTCCTCCACCTCCTGGGGGGTCAGGATCGCCGTCGGTTCATCGAGAATAAGGATCTCCGCGCCCCTGTGGAGAGCCTTTATTATCTCCACCCTCTGCTGGACGCCGACGGTGAGGGTGTGGACGGGCGCATCAGGGTCGACCTTGAGGTTGCATCGTTCGCTGAAGACCCTGACCTCATCCGAGGCCCTCTTCGTATCGAGGACGACCCTGCTCCTCGTCACCTCGTTGCCCAGGACGACGTTCTCGGCAACCGTGAGGCTCGGCACGAGCATGAAGTGCTGATGGACCATCCCTATTCCGTGCCTTATCGCGGTGGCGGGGCTGTCCATACGGATCTCCTCGCCGTCGACCATGATCCTCCCAGAGTCTGGCCGGTAGAGGCCGTATAGGATGCTCATGAGGACGGTTTTTCCGGCGCCGTTCTCCCCCAATAGGCCGTGGGTCTCGGACTTCGCGGCGGAGAAGTCGATGTGGTCGTTGGCGACGACGCCGGGGAAGGTCTTGGTGATGCCGAGCATCTCTACCGCTTGGGTCATTGGGATGAAAAAAGGTGGATGGATGAGATATATCTCTTTTTTACCCGTAGCCCGATGGTACGACGATGTCGCCCGCTATGATGAGGTCCCTGGCTTCCTTGACCTTAGTGATAACATCGGTTGGGAGCGGAACGTGCTGGAAGTTGAACACCTCCTCCCACAGGGACTCCTCCTCCGGGAGCCTGCACATGCCGACCCAACCTTCCTTTAGACCGCCGCTGTAGAATCCTGGCTGGAACTTGCCGACGAGTGCGTCGAGTATCATCTCGTACACCGCCTCATCGACCCTCTTCGTCGCGCTTGCCTTGATCTCCGGGTACAGGTAGCACTGGCACAGGTCGACGCCGATGCCTAGGACGCCCTGTTCGTGAGCAGCCTCGAGTGCCCCCAAGCCGCTCTTCCCAGCCGCCTGGTAGATGGCGTCGTTGCCGCCCTCGACCAATGCGGTCGCCAGCTCCTTAGCCGTCCCTGGGTCTCCGAATCCTCCTACGAAGACGGGCGCCGATACCGTGACGCTCGGGTTAGCCCACTTTGCACCCGCCTCGTAGCCCACGAAGAAGTCCCTGATGAGGGGGATGTCTATCCCGCCGACGAAGCCGATTTTACCTGTCTCGGTCATCATGCCGGCGACGACTCCGACGAGGAATGAGCCCTCGTTAGCCCTGAATGTGAGGGAGGCCACGTTTGGCTTGTCCACAACCATGTCGATTAAGATGAAGTTCTGGTCAGGATACTCGTCGGCGACTACGGCCAGGCCCTCAGCCTGATCGTATCCGATGCAGACGATGAGCATGTACTCGCCGGACCTGGCGAAGTCACGCTGATAGCCCTCGAACTCGGCTATCTCCTTGGGCTCGACGTAGTCGAACAGGATGCCCAGCTCGTCCTTCGCCTTCTGTACTCCGGCGTAGGAGATGTCGTTGAAGGATTTGTCTCCGAGGCCGCCCGTTGCGAGGATGAGGCCGACCTTCTTTGGGGCCGTAAGCTCCGCAATCTGGGCCTGGGCCGCTGACAGGTCGGACTGAGCCTCCGCCAGAGAAGCCTTGTCCGCGTCGCTCTGAGCCTTCAATGCGTCGTACGTGGACTTGGCCACGTAGTTTGACAATGAGACGGGAGGATTCACGACTGGGTATATGAACCATCCGGCGCCAGCGCCGATGACGAGACCTATTATTGCGTACGTTAAGATCTTAGTTGTCTGAGACATAGATTCACCTCAAGACAGATGAAGTATATTCTTAATGCTTAAAAAATTCTCTAGAGCCGTTTTTTTCCGGTTCTGATGTGGAAAAACATTATTTTCGGATGGTTTCGCCGGCATTTTTGTAATGGAACTGTCGCATCATCTCCATCGGAAAGTAACAGGAATCGAATGAGACAAAAGTCAATTCAGATCAGCAGCAATACTTTAAACGGCGAGGCGTACGGTGTATCAAAGGGTCAGCGATGCCCGGCATGATAGTAGTCTTCGAGGGGCTTCCGGGATGCGGCAAGTCCTCGATCGCCCGCGACGTCGCGAAGAAGATCCAGAACTGCGTCGTCATGCCCGAGGTCAGCGAGCTCGCGGCGGCGAAGGGCTTCGAGGTCGCGGACAGGGCGAGCATAGGAACCGAGACCTGGTTCCTCACCCAGTACTACACGAGGGGGACCGAGGCTAAGAGGCTCAGGGCTGAGGGAAAGACGGTCATAGAGGACCGTAACTACGCGAGCAGCCTCGCCTTCGGCTTCGCCAACTTCGTCGCCAGCAACAACCCGAGCATATTCATGCACTTCCCGAGCTACATAGTGAACAAGGCGGTGGGCACCCTCGTGGAGCCCGACGCATACATCTTCTTCATGATACCAGTCTCGGAGTCGGTGAAGCGGCAGGATTCGAGGGAGGAGATGAGGGAGGAGCTGAAGACGGGGAACGTTGCCGTGCTCAAGGACTGCGCCAGGTTCTACAGGGCGTTCTTCACGATACTCGAGCCTGAGGTACCACTCTACGAGATAGACGCGACGCGGCCGAGGGAAGTCGTCCTCGAGGATGTCCTCCGGATACTCGAGGAGCTGGGCAAGAAGAACAGCTGCCAGTAGAACGAACCTACACCTTCCTCATCCCGGTCAAGAGATGGTAAGTCTGAGGGGCAGGGCTCGACGATGAAGGGGTCACCTGTTTCGGGCAGGAAGCTTCTTCTGATGGGAAGCTCGGCTTTCAAGGCCGATGAGCTGCCGGCGCCTGTGAGGGAGAGGATCGACGAGGCGATTGCTCTGAACGTGTCGATGATCGTGGCTGAGGCGCATGGAGCCTGCAGGCGTTTCCAGGACTACCTGAGGTCGAAGGGCTACAGGAACGTCGTCGTTGGGCACGCTAGGAGCATCCGGTACAATGCAGGTGACTGGAGGACGGTTCGGTACGGCACCAATCTGAAGGAGAGGGAAACGAGGATGATCGAGGACTGCGACTCAGCGATCGTCATTTGGGTGGATGGGAGCAGCGTGATAGCTGAGAACCTCGAGCGGCTGAGGAGGCTGGGGAAGCCGACACTCGTCTACGAGTACTCGACGACGAGCGGCGATGAGAGGTTCGGCGAACTCGATCCCAAGAGAACCTACGATAGCTACTACGACTGGAAGGAGCATCTCAGTAAGAGGAAGCGATCCGTAGAAAATCGCTAGCTTGAGATATTTAGAATCAAACCGATAGGCTTCGAGCGTACGCCAAGCCTAAGCTCTATGGTTCCGATATGCCCAGGCAGTTCTCGCCTTTCCCCAAGCATCCTATCACGCAGTAGAACTCGCCGGGCTCGTCGCCCACGGTCTTGAAGCCGTGCTCCTCGTCCGCCGGGAAGTAGGCCACGTCCCCGACGCCCAGGGTCACGCCCTTCTTTGAGCCCAGCACCTGTAGGCGTCCCCTGGTCACGGCGATCTCCTGCTCCCAAGGATGCTTGTGGGGGTTCATGTATCCGTGCGGCGCTATGACGAAGTAGCGGAGGGCGAAATTATGGAGGTACTCAGCGCCGCCGGTCCTCCTCTCCGATATCCATCTTATAGTGACGCCCTCGGCGTCCTGCCCGTAGGCCTCCTTTACGTCGTAGCCCTTGATCTCACGGATGTTTTTGACTATCATCCCGGTGCCCTCTCCCCCTGAGTAGGCATTGAGCCGTGGCGGCTTTAAACCTATTTCAGATCGTTATCACGGTCTTGGCCGAGGTTGCGAGGTCAAGGAAGGTTGCGTAGCCTATGATTGTCATGCCTTCCTCAAGGTTTTCCGGTTTTATTCCTCGTCTCCTGGCGGCCTCCTCGCAGACGTAGAGCTTGACCTCTTTCTTCTTCAGGATCGCCTTGAATCTCCGATCCATCTCCTCCCCGATCTTGGCGCATGTCCCCCTCTTCCCCAGTATGGCCCCGTCGGTGAAGAGGAACACCGTGGCGTTCATCCCCATGGCCGCCGCCGTCTCGACGATGTAGAGGAGGGAGGATAGCCGCCCCTCCTCCTCGGGCCCCCATCCGTAAACGAAGACGATATCCCTCGACAATCTGCCTCACCCTCAGCATCCCGATGCGATGCACAGCATCTTCGGTAGGCCGCTGAGTTTACACACTACCCCGCGTGCGGTACTTTTGCCTCTCTTAAACATGTCGTCGAATTGGTCGGTGTCCAGTTTAAACTGGTCTCTTATCGTCTTAACCATCGGCAAGGTTTCCCATTTTAGATAATATTCTCTGACGAAGTATATTACTTGCATCTGCATGTCTGTGAGGGAGATGCTGAACTGTTCTTTGGCCATTTTTTTTGATAATTCTTCCGTCCACGTGTTAGGTTCTTTTACGAACCCTTCTTCGTCGAGGGCGTTATCGTCGACCATCATACATTCACCTCGAAAAATCATCCGTTGCATATAAAATGTGGTCTGTACGCAAGACGTCGTACGTGAATGGGGGCACCATGCTGCAAAATTTTGGTTTTCGGGTGCCGTCAAATCCAGAGAATAGTTAAAACATCAATAAATCTTGGAAGGGTCGCACACAGCTAGTCCTTAGGCTCCGCATCTCTCCTGAGTGAGCCCGCGGCGCAATGGATCGATCCACTGTTTCTTGGCCCAACGAAGCTCGGGATCTCCACCTCGATAACCTCGACTCCTACACTCTCAAGCCACCTGGTAGCCTTCGGCTCCCCCGTCGGCACAAGG
>Ga0172365_10004800_pt1 | contig 10030 bp, 15 predicted proteins | sample LakKivSesite48cm_FD_114535 | JGI IMG/M metagenome (GOLD analysis project Ga0172365, IMG submission 114535) | Sediment microbial communities from Lake Kivu, Rwanda - Sediment site 48cm | ecosystem: Environmental > Aquatic > Freshwater > Lake > Sediment | place: Rwanda: Western Province, Lake... | reverse complement strand
TAGATGCTCATAATTAATGACTCGCAGCATTGACTTTATCTTATCTTGGATATCTGGTGCAAACTCAAACCGCATAATTATCCCAATACTTTTCCAGCTTTATTCCCACTTCTTGGTATCCATTCTATCTCAAAACTTAGATTCTTCCTCTCGATTATTTCAAAAACTTCTTTAAAGAGTAGTTTTAATCTTTCTTCCTTTATATGCCATTCCATTTTTAGTTGATTAGCTACTAGCTTACTGTCAGTCAGGATTTTTACTTTGGAACCTTCTTCAACATGTTTTAATGCCTCTATCACAGCCAAGTATTCTGCCTCGTTGTTGGTTATACCTTTTTTCTCAAAAGTTTTGACTACGTTTTTCTCTGGAATGACGAAACAATACTTGTCTTCTCCACCGTCAGTGTAAATCTCCATGTATCTTTATTGGGTTTTTTATTAGAAAAAGGCTTTCAACGGTCACACGAATACTCAATAAGAATTTAAGTTTAACTGCTTTAATTTGATTAAGTGGAAATATGGCAAGTGAAATTATCGGAAAGGGAAAAGAAAAAGCAATGTTTGAAAGAGGAGAGGAAATATATTGGGTAGACTTACTAGAGGGGCATGTCACGAAAGTAAGCTGTGTTTATAGAGGTCCTGGTGGAGTTTTACATGGATATCAGTTAATAGGAAAACAATATTTTGGAGATTGCTTTTTTGATGGTGGATGCTGTGGTATGGCTGGACCATATTCAGTCAAAGAAAGTGAAGTTCCTAAATTTGTCAAAAACTTACTATTAGGAGAAAAAGAAGCCACACTTAAAAAAATTCAAGAATTAAATTCGAAATATACAAGAAAGCTGCAAAAAGACAACTAAAAATCTCGTTAATTAAAATCTTTCTAACAATCTCTTATAAGCTCTACCTGCACGAGTAAGTGGATGTTCCTTGACAAACGCTTCAAGTTCCTTCCTAGCCATTTCCAAATTTGCTTCAATTGAGGAGAAAAAATACTTGTCTGAACAATAACTTATATCGTAGCAATGACCTGTGCGATGTACATCATGGGCATTCAAATCATGAAGTTTCCAAAGTATACTGAACATTCTCTTGCAGCTATCTGGGATATCCATTATCCTAAACTTTCCCCTTGGAATCATTTCACCAATTTTTAATTCAGTGCCTTTTTCTAAATAAGGATCTTTAGAATCCAAGCCAACATAATAAATCATTACGTTTCCATCGTGCATTGTTTTAAGAGTTTCTGGGTCAATAAAGTGTTCTTCATAAAGTTCTTGTTGCCATAATGTTTCATTTAATATACGTTCAGGGTTTATCTGCTTCTTTTTTATTGCATTAGAGATAGAACTAGGCAAAATTACTCTTACTTTCATTCTATCTTCATGATAACCAAATTTTCTATCATATTCAAGATCAAGTATTTCTGGCATATAGTCATCTCAGTAGGATAAAATAACATTTAAAAAACATTTAAGGCTTACTTTTGATGAAATTTAATTTTAATTACTTCTTTTCATTAATATTTCAATAATGAAATCTAAGGATTTGGATAAAAAAACAACAAATACGATTTTAACCGCTCAGAAGAATGAAATCACAGAGCATTTTATCTACGACAGATTATCTCAGTCAGTGAAAGGTTCTCACAATAAAAAAATCCTAAAGCATATCTCGAATGAGGAACTTAGGCATCATAATTTTTGGAAAAAATACACTCATGCAGATGTAGAGCCAGATAAGTTGAAGATATGGTGGTATTATCTTATCTCAAGAATCTTTGGGATAACATTCGGGATTAAATTGATGGAGAAGGGCGAAGAGGATGCTCAGACAACATACGGGAAGATAGCCAAATATATACCATCTGCCAAGAGTATCGTAAAAGATGAAGATGAACACGAAAAAGAACTCACGAATATGATAGACGAAGAAAGACTTAGATATGTTGGTTCTATGGTTTTAGGCTTGAATGATGCGTTAGTAGAACTTACTGGAGCATTAGCAGGTTTTACTTTTGCCCTACAGAATACACGATTAATCGGAGTAACTGGTTTAATTACTGGGATCGCTGCATCTTTGTCAATGGCTACATCAGAATATTTGTCTACTAAATCAGAACAAAGTGGTAAAGATCCTCTAAAGGCGTCTATCTATACTGGTGTTGCATATGTTCTTACAGTGATGTTTTTGATATCCCCTTATCTAATTCTAACTAACGTGTATTTCTGCTTGGGTCTAGCAATCCTTGATGCCATCATCGTGATTCTAATATTCACGTTTTACGTGTCCATTGCGATGGATATTCCATTTAAGAAGAGATTTTTGGAGATGGCGTTAATTAGCCTGAGTATAACTGCTCTGACTTTTGTTATAGGTTATCTTGTGAGGATATTATTGAATGTAGAGATTTGAAGTTTTACTTCTTCCGCCGTTCTCAAGGACTATATCCCAGTCTTTTTCTCTTTTATACGATTTCTCTAATTTTGTCTAACACCCGCGGATTTATAGAAACTCTACCAGGTTTCATTAGGAGCAAATAACCTTCATTTATCAATTCTTTAACTACTCTTTCAATGATTTTCATATCTCTTTCATGCTTTGGTAGACCTTGACGGAAATCGTCTATCGACATATGTCTTCTACCAATATAAGTATGTCTGTAAGCCTTTCTGAGTATATGCACTTTCAGTTTTTCCATGGATTTTATTAGAATGCTTTTGTTGATAAGGCTTTAGTCAATTTTTTATAATTTAAAACTATAATAATTAGATTTATAAACTTTAAACTTTAATAGATAGTAAGTGATTATATGGAAAAATCAGCCTTTGTAAGAGTTTTCGGGGATTCTCCAATAGTCAGAGTTATAGACTTCTTACTGACTGAAAGAGGACTGTATGACTACACCTTAAAAGACATAGCTGAGAACTCAAATGTTTCATTCGTTACTCTACAAGGAATATTCCCCAAACTAGAAAAGATAGGCATAGTAAAGATGACCAGAAGAATAGGTAAGGCAAAGTTGTGCATGTTGAACGAAGAGAACTTGTTAGTTCAAAAACTGGTCAGGTTGGACAAAGAGATCTCAGATTACTTTATTGAAAGAGAGTTGAAAAAACAAACTGTTGAAAAACTGATAAAAGTTAGATGACTTTTTGGAATATTTTTTTAAATGTTATAACCTCATATGTACAAAATAAGAGAAGAAGAAAGGTGTTTGAAAAATGGTTAAAAAGGCTAAGGTAGACTATGACTATGAGAATGATGTCCTTTATGTGTATACTGGAGAGAAGGTTAAGGATAGTCTAGATATCGAGAATTTTGTGATAGACTTTTCTTCGGATAACAAAATAGTTGCCGTTGAAGTTTTAGATGCATCAAGAGTGCTGAGTAAAATGCTCCAGATCGATTTAAACAAGGATGTTTTATCAGGAGTAAAAGAGGCTGGAATTAACATTTATCAAGGCAGAGAGATACTTTACGTAGTATTGATGTTTCCAATAATAGTTAATAAACAGAGGGTAGATGTAAAAGTACCTATACCGACAGCAGTGGCAGCTGTTTCTGTGTAGTTTTTTAATATATATTAAAACTTAGTCGTTATCTCATCTTTTATTATCCTTGATAACACATCAGAGAGAATTGGAATTAAATGTAGAATTTAAATCTTTTAACTGCTTCAATTAATACATGCAAACTTTGAGTCATGCCGATTTTGAAAACGTAGCAAAAAAGTTAGGAGAATTCATGCAATATACACAAAGACTTGAATCAGGCGATTCTTATTTAATTGTCAACAGAAATTCTCCTGCTTTGACAAATGCAGCAGTTTTTGCAGCTGAAAATTATGGGTTGCGTGTTAGAACTCCATTCAATCTTCGTGCTCAAAAAGCATACGAGCATTTTCCTCCGAGTCTTTTAAAGTTACTTAGAGAGAAAACGCCTAAAGGCGGAATAAGTTTTTTTGATTATACTAAAAATCCAGATTGGAATTTAGAAGAGAGAGGGGCAAGAATAGAATTTCTTAAAGGAACTATAGAGCAAGTGCCAACAAGATGGGGACATTCTCCAGGCATAACTTTGGATATGGCTGTTAATGGTCCGTTACAATGTGACTATAAAAAAATGGCCGAACAGGCTGAACTCATGTTAGAACAGTTATACAACGTTAAAGAATTGCATATAACTGCTCCTGGTGGTACTGATATTAGAATCAAAATTCCAAAAGAAGTTAAGTTTGACACAGATTGTATCATAGTAAAGAATATTTATGGCTTACCAGGTAAATTCGGTAATCTTCCTATTGGAGAAGATTGGTGCGAAAAATCTGTTGATGTTGAAGTTTTAGATAAAGCAACTGGTAAGAAAACAATTCAATCTTATCCCGTTAGGTTAATGGCAGATGGTGTTTTAGTTTGTGATGTATGTGTTGGCGGTTATGATAAAAGATTAGAACCGTCAGAATTTATTAAAGTTAAATTCAAGAATGGTAAAATTGCTAGTTTTGAGTGTGAACAACCTGCCCTTAGACATAGTTATGAGGTAATGTTGGAATCTGAAAAAAGATATGGAAAACCAACAGTGCTTCAAGAAGTTGGTATTGGTTTCAATGATAAGGCTAGAGTCACAGGAAACATGTTAGAAGATGAAAAATTGGGCGGGACTTGTCATTTGGCTCCTGGAAACATAAGAGTGCATGAAGATATGTTATTCGATAAACCAACGATTAAAGTGGTTTATATTGATGGATCAGAAAGAGTTATCATGGAAAAGGGAGTTGCGATTTAATAGTTTTTTTAAAAAGTATTTACAAAAACCTAGACATAGGTTAAATTTTCTACGATTTGAGTTTTAATGTTAAAATGTTCACATCTTCTTTTAAGTCCTCTAGCACAGCCATATCTGGCTTCGCCCTTCACATTACCGAACTTAACATATACAGACAACTCATTAAGGAACTCATCATCTCCCATTCTGAGTAACTCGTTTATCAATTTCATTCCAAAATTTTCAGTGGGAACCAAAATCGCTGAATCCCTGTTTATACCCAAAATTCTTAGAGTTTCTTTTTTATAACCCACTGGTGTCCAAACTAAAACAGGTTTTTTTCCTGAAACGGATTGGGTATCTAACTTCAACCTGTCCAGATAATTTGAGTAACCTTTGCATTGGACTTCACTCAACCTATAATAAAACCCTGGATGAACGATGAATTCTGCTTCTTCACTCAGAACTTCAGATGCTATATCTGGAAAAAGTAGGATGGGAATGTCTTCAAGCCAATCATAGAGTGATGTGGAGTATATGTTGACTAAGCGTGGTACTACAATAGGTTTCCCTGCAATTCTTTCTGCTTCTTGTTTGCTGATCATTAGCAAAAATAATGGAGTTAAGGTTTAAATTCTAATCCCCTTTACTTTTTAATTTCATTGGTTCGAACTATATCTCCAGCCTCCGCCTGTTTCATAAAAAGATAGACTTATAACTTTTATTATTCCCTTCATATCCCATGGCGTATGAAAACTTTGTTGCTAACTTGGCAGACGTAGTTACACACAATATAGAAATGATTTTTAAAGAAATGAGGGAATTGCCACCTGAAGGAGATATAGCAGCTTGTGTTACCAGACTCAGTACTTATTTGACAATTTTTTACAGAGCTAAGTTAGTAAACAATCTCATATCAATTATGATGAAAAGTACTGATCCTTACGTCAAAGACCAGGCAAGAAGTCTTGAAAAAAGTGTTAAAGGCGCTACTGTCGAAACGATTAAAGAGTATTTAAACTGTAAAAAATGTTTCAAAGACCTATATCCTAAAGAAAGCGAATGGCTTGCTGATTTTTTCATCGACATAGAACCCGAAAAGTAATTTTCTTCATTTCCAATATGCACAAAAACTTCCTGCACAAAAACCCAGTAGTTGCACAAAAAGTCTAAATCACTATACTTAAAAGTTTAATTCCTCTTATTTTAAGCAGAGGTTTATTTAATGAATGATCCAAAACTACTTGAATTTGGTGAAAAACATCTTGAAGTTGTTCTGGCTCTTGATGGAATTGTTGGTGGTTCTGGATTTTATGGTCACGCTACGACAAAAGAACTGGCTGATGGTTTTGCGCTTGGTGAAGATTTTTTGGTTAAAAATTCTCCTTTGTGGACAGACCCACAAGCTGTAGAAATAAGAACAAAAGCTGGAGCTGGAGAAGACACAACTGAACTAAGAAAGGATTTCGCAAAAAGAATCAACCCAAGAGAAAGAGTTCAAGATTTAATAGCAGCTGCTAAAGGAATAAAAAATCCATATCAAAGAAAGGTTCGTTTAGATCAAGCAAATTCATTAGCTACAGTTACTGATGTTTTACTTACAGATATAGGATTGGAAAAAACTTCTTTGAATTATGTCGATGCACTAGTTAGTATAACAGGAGTATCTCCACCATTAATACCAACTGATGACTATATGCAAACGTATAAAGGAAAGTTATTAAAATTAATGGGTGCTTCAAACGAATCTTTGGCTGAAGCCGCTAAAAAATGGAGAGAAGGAATTGGTTTATTAAGTAAAAAGGAAATGGGTAAAGCTTATAGACGTTCTGCTAAGCTTATGATTGATATATTAAAAAGAAATGGTCTACCTCGTGACTTTGTATTAAAAGTAGAGATTTTAAAGGATGCTCCTTTCCTAGGGTTTTTTGCTTATGGAAATAAAGCTGGTGATTTTTATGGAGAAACGTGTATGGTTGAATCTGATACAAAATGCATTTTTGATATCATTCATACATCAACCCATGAATTGACGGGTCATGACTTTTTAGATGCTTTGTGGCATGATTATGCAAGAAGAACAGGGGACTTATATCCTGCAGTTGGCGCAATGGCATGTAACCAAGCTGTTTTACATGAAGGTTTTGCAAATTGTGCTGCTGACGTATTTGCTGATGATCTTGGTTACTTATTCGATAATATCAGTTTTGGAGTAGAAAGAATGAGTCCTAAGGATTTGAGAAGAAACCTTAGTATAAGTGCTGGTTTAGAGAGACTTGCCATGACATCAATTGGATATGTAGCAGCAAGATTCTTCCACCGTAAAGATATTGATGTTCCTGGGATGGAAAAAGAATACATAAAATTTGGTGTTGATACAGATAGAGCTGCAAGTCGTGCTAAACATATGGGTCAAGCAAAAAATCTATTACACCCATATTGTTACTTTGGCCCAGGATATTATCCAGGAATGGCAGTTGTTGAAAAAATAGTTGAAAGATATGGTAAGCAAGGAACAATCGACAGAATGTGCTCAGATCTTGGTCCTTGTAGTTTATCCACTTTAAATGGTGGAGATATAGCAGTAATTGGATAAAGAGACTATGCAATTATATGTTCTTTCTGTTTGGTATCAAGACTATGTCTATGTCTCTGACTTCTGGTTTTTCCCCTGATAACATAATTGTTTACTGTTTCTATGTTCTCTGGAGACCAGGGTTTTGTGATTTTTTCTGAGATTTCGTTCAAGTTGAATAGATTTTTAAGATTAACTAATCATTAGGATATTAGTGGTTTTAATGGGCAGAATGGCGTTAGAGTTATATTTTCTCTGTGAAAATAAACATCAGAATAGAGATCAAGCTGCTTGGTTTGGGCTTTTTGTTGATGATGGGGATATAAAAAGACTTAAAGATTTTCACTTCTGGGTAAACGAAAAAAACTTCTCGTATATGTTCAAAAGTTTCACTCATTGTCCTGAATGCGGCAAACCCTATGAAAAATTTGAGATAACTAAAAGAAAAAATGCGAGAAAAAAAGGAAGTACAGAATATTCTTTCATCCATGGACAGGACAGATGTACATTAACTATAAATTATGATGTTGTTGATTGGATTTTTGATGTAATGGTTGAAGACTTGATACATCCTAAAGTGTTAGAGCTTTTTTCAAAGTATAAGCATTGTCCGTATTGTGGGAATGCCAGTAAAGGGATAAAACATATTAAGGATGCAGATAGTTACCATCTTTATTATAAAATACAACATGCATAAAGACAGTTCTAATCTCCTTTACTTTTTATTTTTCTTGGCTCGAACAATAGAACTATTGATGGTTCTAAAGAGATAGGACAGTGCTCTAAACCTTTGGGTATTTTCACTCCCTCACCTTCCTCAAGGATTATGTTTCCAGCCTTGGTCTGTATCTTTATCCTACCCTTGAAGACAAGGAAGATTTCATCCTCTTTGTCATGCTTGTGCCAGTGATACTTGCCGTCGAATCTTGCTATTCTGACGACATAATCGTTTACTGTTTCTATGTTCTCTGGAGACCAGGGTTTTGTGATTTTTTCTGAGATTTCGTTCAAGTTGAATTTTGTGAGGTTGTTCATACGATCAAATATAGGATTGATGAATTAAAATAAAAATAATTTTTGAGAAGGAACTGGAAAAGATACCTACTACTTTCTTTAAAACGTTGAAGAAATTTATAGTAATACGAAAATCAAAAAAATAAAAAAGAAAATGGCTAATAAAGTAATTTGAGTATTATAGTAGTTTTCCTCTATAATTTCAAGCAGAGACCAATTAGCTGTCTTATACGATCTTTTTTTAATTATTAAATCATCAAGCATCCATGCCAAAACTCCATAAAGTAATCCAATTATAGAACTCTTTAAGACTTTCGTATTATCTATAACGGTAGTCGGGAATTTTAACGCCATAATTAAAAATATCACTGAAATAATAACTACGGCAATGTACCAATGACCTGCCATTCTAATACTTTCTAATACATCCATACAATAGTTAATTTTTTTTAATTAATTAAAATAATTTTGCAAAACCGTCAAAACGAGTAAATCACTTGAAAAACATTGTTGTGACTTAATCATATTTACTTAGTATTATATCAGTAATCCTTTCAAGAAAGAGCAGCACTTCTTTTTCCTTTGGCTTATATTTTCCTGGATGAGCGCACATATTTCGAAGTTTGAGGCAATCTCCTAATATCCCCCGTTGATTCCTATCTATAATTCCTAAATCTTCACAAATAAACAAAACTTCTGTATCAGGATAGTAATTTAAATCGTCAACCTTCCTAACTGTTTTAACTTTTTTGTTAGGATTAGTTATCAAGAATCTTCTTTTGTATAATCTGTTAAAATTGTTGAATCCTCCACTCTCTATTTTCTTGTAAATATTATACATTGTCGCTATCCACGCCATTATAACTACAGAACGGTTTGCATTAATACTGACACATAAAACTGCTTCATTTAAGAAATCTTTTTCGTCTGGATCTCTAACTTGATTTACATATTTTTGAAAATCAGGAGATATAAAAAACTTTTTAGATTTTAATGGTATAATAATTTCTCTGAATAAGATATTCTCAACTTCATTCAAATTTTCTTTTAAAAATGAAGTACTTGATTGTCTTTTTTTTGATTCTTCATAGATTTTTTCCAGGAAACCATCTAATTTTTTGGCCGATTCAAGTTTTACAAACTCTATTGTTTGTTTCATTTCTGTTTCCCATTCTATAAAAATAGCTTTAACCTTTTCTTTGAATGAAATGAATGCTATTGTTTTAGATTCATGTTTTTCAACGGTATCTCTTAATGACTTTATATCGTCATAAAATTTTTGGATTTCTTTATTGTTCATTTGGCTCAAATTTTCGAGAAAACAGTTTTATTTTCTAATTTAAATTTTCTGATCTTACCTCTTTTGAAAAGATCATTTAAAGCACCACTCATATAATTTGTTGGTCTTATAATACCACAATATTTCTTCATTATTTCTGTAACTTCCTTGATAGTGAGTGGTTGTTTTGACGCATCCAAAATATTTGATGCAGCTAGCATTGGACTTGTTGTATGTGGCAAATTCTTAAATTCATCTAAGAGTTCGATTTTTGCTCCTAATTTACTCTCTTCTGTTCCATTTTTTTTTATTTTTTCAGGTTCTCTAATTTTGTATTTTTCTTGAATTAGTGAGTTCAGTATTATATTGAATGCATTAGTTTTGAATGGCTCATCT
>Ga0172365_10004799_pt1 | contig 10030 bp, 11 predicted proteins | sample LakKivSesite48cm_FD_114535 | JGI IMG/M metagenome (GOLD analysis project Ga0172365, IMG submission 114535) | Sediment microbial communities from Lake Kivu, Rwanda - Sediment site 48cm | ecosystem: Environmental > Aquatic > Freshwater > Lake > Sediment | place: Rwanda: Western Province, Lake... | reverse complement strand
TTGGATTTGGGAATTTGGAGCCTGGATTTGTTTGGAGCTTAGAGATTAGGATTTAGGATTTGTATTTAGAAGATGAAGATTCTGGTCGCCGACCCGATCGCTGAACAAGGCCTGCAGCTCCTGCGCAGCCACGCCCAGGTGGACGTCAAGCCCAGGCTGCAGGCCGAACAACTCAAGGACATAATCGCTGATTACGACGCTTTGATTGTGCGCAGCCGGACCAGGGTAGGGGCGGAAGTTATCGAAGCAGGGCAAAAACTCAAGGTCATCGGTCGAGCCGGAGTCGGTACGGATAATATAGACGTTGATGTTGCTACCAGGAGGGGCATCGTCGTAGTCAATGCGCCTACAGGCAATACGGTGGCCGCCGCGGAACACACGATTGCGCTCATGCTTGCCCTGGCACGTAACGTAACGCAGGCACATCATCAGCTTAAGTCAGGCAAATGGCAAAGAGAGAAGCTGGTCGGCACCGAACTAAGAAATAAGACTCTGGGCATCATCGGACTTGGCAACGTTGGCTCGGAAGTGGCCAAGAGAGCCCACGCCTTCGAAATGCGTATCCTGGCTCACGACCCGTTTGTCTCCCAGGAATATGCGCACAATCTAAACGCCCGGCTGGTCCCCCTCAACGAGCTCCTTGCAGAGGCCGACTTCATCACTCTCCACGTGCCCCTCACAGCGGCTACAAGGAAGCTAATTGGAAGCAAGGAACTAGCGAGACTGAAGCCCACCGCTCGCATTATCAATTGCGCCCGGGGAGGTTTGATTGACGAGGAAGCAGTAGTCAAGGCGATCAGGTCCGGAGGATTAGCCGGGGCTGCCTTTGACGTCTTTGCCAACGAGCCGGCGACAGACAGCCCTCTATTCCAGGAGGATAACGTCATCGTCACGCCTCATCTGGGAGCTTCCACCATCGAAGCCCAGGCCAGCGTAGCCAAGGACGTGGCCGAAGAAGTCATAGCTGTACTTCAGGGGCAATTCAGCAGGTACGCTGTTAATGCTCCGCACATAGCGCCTGAGCTAGCGCCCTATATGAGGCTGGCCACAACTATGGGCAGCCTGGCCAGCCAGCTAATGGAGGGACAGATCAAGTCAACACACATCATCTACAGCGGCGGCATAGCCAATTACGATTGCGAACCCATCAAAACAGCACTCATCAGCGGGCTGCTGCAGCAAACAAGCGAAGAGAGAGTCAACATCGTCAACGTCGGGCTCATTTCCGCCCAGCGCGGCCTCAAGGTCAGCGAAGAACGGGAGATGACCTGCCGCAATTATCCGAATCTGCTAACGCTGGAGGTCAATACCAGCGCGGCAATCACTACAATATCGGGCACGGTCAGAGATGATGAGATACATGTTGTTCAAGTTGATGACTTCTGGATGGATATCGTGCCCACGGGGGAGCATTTTCTGCTGTGCGAGCATCTTGACCGACCCGGACTTGTCGGCACCATCGGCAGCATAATAGGCGAAGCCGACATCAACATCAGCTCGATGCACTTATCCCGACTGCAGCCCAAGGGAAGGGCGCTTATGACGCTGGCGCTTGATCAGCCGCTGAGCCAAGAGCAACTGCAGGAAATCCGTAACCTGCCCGGTATTTACCGGGCCAAGACGGTAAACTTATAGGCTTACTCCTCACCAGGCACGCTAACACTTCATGCTCAGCGCGCGCTAAGCAATTCGGAGACTATTTCGCTCACCTGCCCGCCATCGGCCTTGCCCTTGACCTGAGGCATGAGCTGAGCCATCACCTTACCCTTGTCCGCCGGCGCGCTGGCGCCGAGTGCTTCAATCACTTGCCGGGCGGCCGCCGTTATCTCATCTCGATTCATCTGCCTGGGAAGGTAGCTCAACAGAACGGCGAGTTCCGCCTCCTCCTGAGCCACCAGGTCCTCGCGATTGCCCTTCTTAAAGGCCTCGATACTCTCGCGGCGGCGCTTCACTTCCCTGGCGATGACATCGAGTACTTTGTTGTCGTCGGCGGGTTTTTGCTGGGCGATCTCAGCGTATTTTATTTCAGATAACAGTAGTCTTAAGGTGGAGACTTCTACCCTCTGTTGCCGCTTGACTGCTATCTTGAGAGCTTCCTGGACCCTGTCCTTGAGCGCCATCTCCTGGCTACCTGAAACTCTTGCGCCTTTTCGCCGCCGCCTTCTTCCTCCGCTCTTCACTCGGTTTCTCAAAGTGTTTGCGGCGGCGCACTTCGGCGAGAATGCGGTCCTGCTGCACCTGCCTGTTGAACCTGCGCAGCAGGGCTTCGAAACTCTCACCCGAACCAAGCTTTACGTCGGCCATATCAAAACAATGCATTCTACATCAGCATCTTGAACATGTCAATCGGCGCAAGGTGGTTTTCTCGTTTGACAAATAGCTGTAAACGTGCTATCAATATACTGCCTTGATGAAAGAAAACGTAGTCGTAGACGGGGCGGCGGAGGTGAAGAGACCCAGGCTCGACTCCCTGAACAGGTCGCTGGCGAAGAAGGGCTTCTCCTTCTTCGTAAGAGTGGTTGATAGATACGCGCCGGACCGGATTCTCCTTTTCGCCCTCAACTTTCTGGACAGACATGTTCCGAACCGGCTGATTACTTTCGCGATTAACACCGTCAAGAGACTGGCCCCTCGGAGGTTACGTTCCACCGCCATTGCGGCCGCAGATGAGTATGTGCCGGACGAGGTAGCGAACTCCAGAAAGGTCTGCGCGGTCATCGCCGCGGTGGGGAAATACATTCCGGACGAGATGATCCCTCCGGAGTCGGCCGGAAGATGGGATAACCTCAAGACAAAGTTTCATATCCCCAGATTGATATCCAGCAAACAGAAGTGAGCCTGTGGGCTGATATAGCTAGTCTTGTCACACACACTCGCGATGCCGGTGAGTGAGAAACAAGGGTACTAAATGCGATACGAAAAGGTCTGCCTGGAGTCCTTTGGTTATGAGCTTCCGGCAAACGCTACCACGTCCCTGAGCCTTGAGGAAAGGCTGGCCCCAATATACCGCAAATTCAATCTCTCCTACGGGCGCCTGGAACTCATAACCGGGATTCGCGAGCGCCGCTTCTGGGATGACGGCATAACGCCGAGTCAGGCCAGCATAAAAGCAGCGGAGAACGCAATTAGCAAGTCCGGTATCAATAGAGAGGACATAGGATGTCTGCTGCATACTTCCGTATCGCGCGATTTCCTGGAACCGGCGACGGCCACTGTTGTCCATGATTCTCTGGGCCTTCCTGCTACGGCTACTGTTTTCGACATCTCAAATGCCTGCCTTGGCTTTATCAACGGGATGGTAACCCTGGCAAATATGATTGAGCTCCGTCAAATAGAAGCCGGTATCGTAGTCGGTTGTGAGAGCAGCAAACGTCTCATTGATGCAACAATCTACAAGCTGCTCAAAGACCCGGATGTGACCAGAGATAAGCTCAAGCTCGCTTTTGCTACTCTAACGTTAGGGTCAGGGGCGGTGGCGGCTGTGCTGACCCGGTCTTCTCTGTCAAAGGACGGCCACAAGCTTCTCGGCGGCGTAACGCGAGCTGCTTCGCAACACAATGGTCTTTGTCGGATAGACGCTGATGCTTCTTTGGTTTCCCTGGACGAGGTTCCCGATATGCATACCGACTTTGCGGGCTTATTGAGAAACGGGCTGAAGCTGGCACCTGATACCTGGCAGGACGTAAAACGGGAGCTTGGCTGGGAGGACTCTGACGTAGATAGATTCTTTACTCATCAGGTTAGCGCAGTCCATAGCAGACAATTGTTCAAGACCCTGGGCCTAGATGAAGAAAAGGACTTCTCCACGGTTGAGTATCTTGGTAACATCGGATCAGTGTCGCTGCCTATCACAATGGCTATCGGAGTTGACCGGGGCTATATCAAGCGCGGTGATAAGGTTGCCATGCTGGGGATTGGCAGCGGCCTGGTTTGCCTCATGCTGGGTCTTGAATGGTAGGGAAGATGGTCCTGGCAAGCGCCGTCGGGGAGGATATCATTTCGGGCGCCGATACAGCTGGACAGAGCTCTGCTGAGGTTCCCTTACCGCCAACAGCTTCAACGGGAGTTTTGCGCCATGACACCAAGCCAACCCAATGAAAGCCGGATAGTAATCACCGGCGTTGGACTGACAGCTCCAAACGGCGATAATCTCTCTGAGTTTCGGAAGAGTCTCCTGACCGGTAAATCCGGAATACAGAGGCTTAGCATGCGCTACATAGGCGATGTGCTGGCGGGCTTATGTCATTTCGACCCTGCCAAGTATCAGAAAAAGAAAGAACTGCGTCTGGGAACGAGGGCAGGGTCTATTGCCATCTACTGTGCGCACGAGGCGATGGCCGATGCCATGTTGGACCTTACTCATCTTGATAGATCAAGAATAGGCGTATACCTCGGGATTACCGAGCATGGGACTGTTGAGACCGAAAACGAAGTCTATGAAATCAAGCAGTTCGACTATGATGTAAAGTACTGGTCACACCATCACAACCCCAGAGTAGTAGCCAACAACCCCGCAGGAGAGGTCACCCTGAGCATGGGAATTACCGGACCACACTATACGTTGGGGGCCGCCTGCGCCGGCGGCAACATCGGGCTTATTCAGGGTCTCCAGATGCTGGTGCTGAATGAAGTTGATCTGGCCTTGGCTGGTGGCGTTTCCGAGAGCACCGGCTCATTCGGCATTTTTGCCGGCTTCAAAAGTGAAGGCGCTCTGGCTTTCCACCCTGACCCCGAGAAAGCAAGCCGCCCCTTCGACAGAGATAGAAACGGCGTGGTCGTCTCGGAAGGCGGCTGCGTCTTTGTTGTGGAAAGACTAAGTGATGCTCTTCGCAGAGGCGCCAGGATATATGGCGAGGTGGTGGGCTACGGAGTTAACTCGGATGCCAGTGATTTCATCTTTCCCAACAAGGAAAGACAGATCCAGTGTATCAGGCTTGCTCTTGACAAGGCCGGTATCTCTCCGCAAGACATTGATATTATCAATACTCACGGAACGGGCACTGTTGAGGGAGACCAGGTAGAGTGTCAGGCAATCGAAGCGGTCTTCGGTGAGCACCCCCACGCCTGCATGAACAATACGAAGAGCTTCATTGGCCATGCCATGGGAGCCGCAGGCGCTCTGGAACTGGCCGGTAATCTGCCGTCCTTCGAAGACCACGTTGTCCATCCCACAATTAACTTGGACCACCTTGACCCTCGCTGTAACCTGGGCAGCCTGGTCGTGAATGAACCTAAGAAGATTGACAAGGCTGACTATATATTGAATAATTCCTTCGGAATGTTGGGGATAAATTCGGTTGTCATCGTAAAGAGATTCGAAAAATAGGGCTGGAGGCATTCCGAGACAGGGGGATACATGACCAAAGAGCAAATCAGAGCCAGCGTCCTTGAGATTATCGGGCAAATCATACCGGACGAGGACCTGAGCAACCTAAAAGGCGATGTCCCGATACGAGAACAGGTGGAGCTCGACTCGATGGACTTCCTGGACATCGTCATGGAGTTGCGAAAACGCTACGGTATCGAAGTCCCCGAAAGCGATTACGGGCAATTAGCCACACTGGATGGCTCTGTGGCCTATCTAGGGCCACGGATGAAGAACCTCTGAGCGGCGCCGGCGGGTGGGCAGTGGAGCACTATCGCGTCCTCCAAGGGATTGAAGGCCGGACCATCGTGCCCCCCTGAAAAGAATCGGACCGTGGATTACGACGTTCTGATTATCGGCGCGGGAATGTCAGGCCTTGCGGCCGGCATCAGATTGGCCTACTACGGCAAGAAGGTCTGCATTGTAGAGAGACATCATCGCGTCGGCGGACTGAACTCCTTCTACAGCCGCGGGGGACACAAATTCGATGTTGGCCTTCACGCCATGACCAACTATGTCTCTAAAGGCGTTAGATTGGCGCCGCTGCCCAAGCTGCTCCGGCAGTTGAAGTTGAAGCCTGAAGATTTCGCCCTGTACCCCCAGCGAATATCGGTAATCAAGTTTCCTGCGAAGACCCTCCGGTTCAACAACGACTTCAACTTCTTCGTCCAGGAGGTCGTGGACAACTTCCCGGGCCAGGCCGACAACTTTCGAAAGCTGCTTAAGGTCACGTTCGAGTGCGATGAACTGAACCTCTATGCAAAGCCAGTTTCCGCCCGCCAGGTTGTGGGTTCGATTATTTCCGACCCGCTCCTGACCGACATGCTTTTCTGCCCGCTCATGTTCTACGGCAACGCTCAAGAGAACGACATGGAGTTCGCACAGTTTGTCACCATGTTCAAGGCCATTTTCTATGAGGGCTTCGCCCGACCCCAGGCCGGGGTACGCCAAATCCTGGACGTTCTGCTGAAGAAGTACAGGGGCTGCGGCGGTGAACTGAGGATGAAGTGCAGAGTGAAGAGGCTCGAATGCGCCGGCGGAAGGGTTCAATCGGTAACGCTCGAAAACGGGGAGGTCGTGATGGCCGCCACGATACTGTCGAGCACCGGCTACGTCGAAACCATGCGACTCCTATCCGATTACGACCCGGCAAACTTCAACTACGATGTTGGCAATATCTCCTGTATGGAGTCTATAATGGTCCTGGACCGGGAGATTTCCGATATGGGTTACGATACGACTATCGCCTTCTACAGTAATTCGGACACATTTAGCTATCGAAAACCTGACCGACTGGTTGATGTATCGAGCGGCGTCGTCTGCTGTCCCAACAACTTTCAGTTCGAAAATCCCTTGCCCGAGGCCATGATTCGCGTGACAAACCTCGCCAATTTCGACTTGTGGGACAAACTGGGTGAAAAGGAGTATGAAGCCGAGAAAGCCGCCTGGCTGCAGACTGCGCTTAAGGAGGTAGTGAAGTTTGTACCGGATTTCCGCGACTCGATAGTATTTACCGACGTCTTTACTCCCAGGACAATCTACAGGTTCACCGGCCACATAAACGGCGCGGTCTACGGGTCACCAAGCAAAATCAAGACCGGAAGGACTCATCTGGCCAACCTGTTTATCTGCGGCACAGACCAGGGATTTCTGGGGATTGTCGGTACGATGCTCAGCGGCATCTCCATGGCGAATCTCCACGTTCTGCAGAAGACGTAACAAATGGTGAATTCATGAACCCTAATCCAGGGAAAGAGATAAGGTCGGAATACGATGTCGTCGTCGTCGGAGGCGGAATGGCGGGCCTGACATGCGCCAACGTATTAGCCAGGGCGGGACGAGCAGTCCTTCTTCTGGAACAGCAGCCCAAACTCGGCGGCTTGGCTGCCTGGTTCAAACGAAGAGACCACATTTTCGATGTCGCTCTACATGGATTTCCGGTCGGTATGGTCAAAACCTGCCGCAAGTACTGGAGCCCTCAAATTGCCAGCATGATTGTTCAACTTAAGGGAATCAGATTTGACAATCCCCAGTTCTCATTTACCACGACTTATGACCGGGAAGATTTCACGCGCATCCTGCAGCAGCATTTCAAAGTGCCCCGAGAGAACATCGAGGACTTCTTCAACACCGCCAGAGGTATGAACTTCTACGATGACGAGAGCATGACTACCAGGGAACTCTTTGAGAAGTTTTTCCCCGGCCACGACGAGGTCATTCGCTTGCTAATGGAACCGATTTCCTATGCCAACGGATCAACACTGGATGATCCCGCCATAAGTTACGGAATCGTGTTTTCCAACTTCATGAGCAAGGGCATCTATACTGTTCAGGGGGGAACAGACCTGTTCATGAAACGAGTGCAGGAACAGTTGCTTAAGAACGGAGTTGATATCTGGACTAAGTCCCTCGTAGAAAGGATACTGGTTGAATGGGAAAAGGCAGGACTGAAAAGGACCGTCGGAGTGATAGCAAACGGAAAGAGGATAAACACCAAGGCAGTTGTCTCCAACGGTAATCTGCTGTCAACTATCCACCGGCTGGTTGGAGATGAGAACTTTTCCAGAAGTTTTATCCAACAGGTTGAGAAAGTGCGTCTCAATAGCAGCATGTGCCAGGTCTACATGGGCGTCAGGAAAGGACAAGAGATTGATTACGTGGGCGATCTGATTTTCGCCTCCGAGTCCAGGGCATTCGACACTCAGGAACTTCGCAGTACCAACACCACCAGCAGGTCGTTCTCCATCTACTATCCGCAAACGCGGCCGGGCTCGAACGCGTATTCCATTGTTGCCGACTCCGGTGCCAATTACGATGACTGGGCACATCTATCGGAAGAGGAGTATCGTCGCTCAAAGGAAGAATTGATTCAGCGGACACTCGATAGTCTTGAGAAGTATATTCCCGACATTCGAGATAAGGTGGATTTCGTGGAAGCTTCCACCCCAAGGACGTTTAACAGATATACGCTGCATCCGAGTGGCGCTTGTTTCGGCACCAAGTTTGAGGGGCTGAAGGTGAGCATGGGACTCCCCAAAGAGGTACCGGGCCTCTTTCACACAGGCTCGGTGGGGATTATTATGTCGGGTTGGCTGGGCACGGTCAATTATGGAGTGATCGTCGCCAACGATGTAGACAAATATCTTTCGGCAGGTGCAAGAAATGTATGATTTTAGGGGACAGACGGTCATCGTCACCGGCGGAACTAGAGGAATAGGAAAAGCCATAGCTGAAGGTTTCCTAGGGGCGGGCGCCAAGGTTATCGTCACCTACTCGACAAATGAAGCTGCTGCGGCCCAATTCAAACAAGCGAACAGTCAATTCTCCGGAAGTATCGATGTTCAGATGCTGGATGTGGCCAGGTATGAAGACGTGGAAAAGTTCTTCAAATACGTAGACACTACCTACGGAGACTTCGAAGTCCTGGTCAATAACGCCGGCATCCGAAAGGACTCCGTCCTGGCTATGATGAAGGAGTCCGACTGGCATGATGTCCTGAACGTCAATCTCAGCGGCGTTTTCTACATGTGCAAATTTGCGGTCAGGATTTTCATGCGCAAACGGTACGGTCGAATCGTCAATATAACCTCGGTGATGGAGAGATACGCTTTCGAGGGCCAGGCAAACTACGCAGCTTCAAAAGCCGGCCTGGGTGCATTGACCAGATCATTGTCCAAAGAGCTCGCTACTCGGGGCATCACGGTGAATTGCGTTTCCCCGGGCTTTATTGGCACCGAACTGATTCAAGACCTTCCTGACAAAGTCCGCGAGGCCTACGTGACCCGGATTCCCATGAAGAGATTCGGAACCGGCAAAGAGGTGGCCTCCTGCGTTCTATTCCTGGCTTCCAGAGAGGCATCGTACATAACCGGCTCGACTCTTGAAGTGAGCGGAGGACTGTAGCGTGGAAGAAGTTCTAGATGCGATACCCCACCGGCCTCCCTTCCTGTTTGTTGACAGGATTGTGGAATTGGGTCCGGCAAAAATCAAGACAGTCAAAGAAATAAAGGCCGATGAGCCCTTTCTCGCAGGACACTATCCCGGGTGCCCGATCATGCCCGGGGCACTTGTCTGCGAATCGATCTTCCAGACGGGAGCGATTCTCCTTTCCAAAACGATGGGCGGCATGGTGGGGGGCATTCCCGTCCTGACTCGGATCAACAACGCCAAGTTCAAGAGCATCGTCAGGCCTCCAAGCACGCTCGACATCGAGGCTGAGTTGGTAGAAAAGGTGAGCAATGCGTACTTCATGAAGGGCAAGGCTTCGGTCGGTGGCAGGATCTCGGTCACGGTGGAATTCACCGTCACCGTTGCCAAAGAGGTGGCCTAACGTTTGTAGGGAGATTGAAGGAGCACAATATGGAGTTCTTAGGCATTGCCGGCAAGACTTTCCTCGTTCTCGGAGTGGCCAACAGGAAGAGTGTCGCCTTCTCCGTCGGCGAGATTCTCTCCCAGGCCAAGGCGAACGTAATCTATAGCGTTCGGTCGCCGCAGAGGAGAGAGACTGTTTCCAGGATCCTTCCCGCTGCCGACGTCTTCATCTGCGATGTCGAACACGAACAGGAGATTGAGAGACTCGCGGCAGACGTTTCCAGGAAATATCCGAAAATTCACGGCATCGTTCACTCGATAGCTTTTGCCAACTATGAACAGGGAACCAAGCCA
>Ga0172365_10004797_pt1 | contig 10033 bp, 8 predicted proteins | sample LakKivSesite48cm_FD_114535 | JGI IMG/M metagenome (GOLD analysis project Ga0172365, IMG submission 114535) | Sediment microbial communities from Lake Kivu, Rwanda - Sediment site 48cm | ecosystem: Environmental > Aquatic > Freshwater > Lake > Sediment | place: Rwanda: Western Province, Lake Kivu... | reverse complement strand
GATATTAATGGCAAACCTTTTTTATTTTATCTTGTAAATTTAATGAGAAAACAGGGTTTTAGAGATTTTGTTTTTATTACCTCTTTTAAACATGAAGTAATTGAAAATTATTTTAAAGATGGAGAAGATTTTGGCATAAATATAAAATATTCCATACAGGACAAACCTTATGGAACTGGGGGAAATTTAGTAACTGCTTTAGATAAGATAGAAAGCCAGGAATTTTTAGTTTTAAACGGGGATACAATTTTCAATATAGATTTTAATCTTTTTATACAAAAACATAAGGAAAATAATTCTAAAAATTCTATTGCCCTTAAAAAAATCAGCTATCCAGGAAGATATGGAATTGTCGAAGTGGATGATAAAAATAAAATTACTAAATTCTCTGAGAAAAAAAGAATAGAGGGTGAAGCCCTGATAAATGGAGGAGCTTATATACTTAACAAATCAGATTTTTGTAATTTTGAAAAAAAAACATTTATTTCATTGGAAGAAAATATTTTTCCAAATTTAGATTTAAAAGGTTTTGAAATGGGCGGAAAATTTATAGACATAGGCACGCTTGATTCTTATAAAGAGTTTTGCAATAATCCTTATAAATATATTCAATTTTCAGGAGAAAATAAGAAAATTATAAGGGGCAGGGTTCCAGTTAGGATAAGTTTTGGTGGAGGTGGAACAGACGTCTCTCCTTATACAGAAAAGCATGGTGGTGTTGCTTTAAATGTAACAATTGATAAATATATCTTCGCTTCCTTAAAACCAAGAGAAGATGAAAAAATAATTTTAATTTCTGGAAATATGAATAAGAGCAGGGTTTATGATTCGGTTGAAAAAATCAAAATTACAGAGGAATTTGGTCTTCTGGAATCTGTTTCAAAAAAATATGGTAAAAAGGGCTCTGGATTTGAGCTTTATGTTTATTCAGAAGTGCCAATTAGTTCTGGAGTCGGCGGATCTGCAGCTGCTTTTGTTTTACTAATTTCCTTGTTTAATAATTTTAATAAGTCCATATCAAAAGATGGATATGAAATAGCAGAAGAGGCTTATAAATTTGAAAGAGAAGATTTAAAAAATCCGGGCGGGAGGCAGGATCAATATGCTGCAGTATTTGGTGGATTAAACTTCATGGAATTCAATAAAGAGGATTTTGTTAAAGTTAACAAACTTAATTTAAATATTGATATTTTATCAGAATTAGAGACAAACACACTTTTATTTTATGTGGGAAAAAGAGAAAGATCGGGGATAATTCAAAAAGGGGTAAGGAATATTATCATAGAGCAGACGCAAAATATAGAAAGGGAAAAAGAAGCGCTTGAAGCTATGCATAGGACAAAACAACTTGCTCTTGAAATGAAAAGAGCCCTTGTTGAAGGAAATCTTGACGAATTTGGAAGAAAAATAGATGAATCTTGGGAGGAAAAAAAGAAATTTAGCAAAATGATAACAAATAAAAGAATCGATAATATTTATAATGAATTCAAAAAACTTGGAGCATTGGGTGGTAAAATAACTGGTGCTGGTGGCGGAGGGCATATGATTGTTTATGCTCCTTTAGAAACTCATCATAAAATAATCAAAAAGGCAAAAGAACTTAAAATCATCCCTGTTCCCTTTAAATTCACAGACAAAGGAGTTGAATTATGGACGATTGGGGGGATTGATTATTCTTAAGTCAGCCATTCTTATTCATTTGAATATCGCCTCTTCAATTGCAAGAATCACAAAAAAGGGAATTCTTGTTAAGAATCTTTTAAATCTTTTTTGTTCAGTTGTCAGCCTATAAAGCCATTCTAAATTTAATTTTCTGTATATTGATGGGGCTCTTTTTATACAACCAGATAAAAAATCACCTGTTCCTCCAAGAGAAATTCCGATTTTTATTCCTAACTTTGTTAATTTTTCTCGATTATCTGAAAACCAAGTTTCCTGAAAAGGTGCACCCCAAAATACACATAATATATCTGGCTTTGATTCTTTTAATTCTTGAAAAATCTTGTCTTCTTCTTTTTGCGGGAATTTGTGTCCTGGATAATTAATATAAGGAGGAGGAGAATATCCTTCTATTCTGAGTTCAGGATATTTTTTCTTAACATTCTCCCTTGCTTTTTTATTTAATTCGGGTTTTGTTCCTAAGAAAAATACTTTTTTATTGTTTTTTTCTGCAAAATTTAAAATATCGAAAATCATAGAAGAACCAGGATATTTTTCTATATGTTTAAATTTTAATTTAAAAGCAAGAGAGATGCCTGCTGCATCACAGGTATTAAGTTCAGATTTATTCAATATATTTTTAAATTTTAAATTTTTTCTTGCTATTATCAACATTTCAGGGTTTACAGGGGTAATCATATTAAATTTTTCTGAATTGAAAAATTTTTCAAGGTGAAAATCAATTCCTTTCTCGAATATATTATCTATTCTTATTCCAAGCAGATAATTTTTTTTCATTTTAAATTTTCATTTAAATGTTTTTTTATTTATTAATTCCTTGTAAATTTTTAATGTTTTTTCAGATATTTTATCCCAATCATAATTTTTGGATTTCTTCAAATTGTTTTCAGATATTTTTTTTCTTAGTTTTTTATTATCCAATAGCTGTAAAATCCTATCTGCGAATCCTTCTATATTCCCATAATCAACAAGAAAGCCATTTTCTGGATCTTTCATTTCATAAGGAATTCCATTAACTGGACTTGCAACTATGGGCAAACCAGAAGCCATTGCTTCAAATAATGTTAAAGGCAAACCTTCACGATAGCTTGGCAGGACATATACATCAGAAGCTTGATACATTTTTGCTATTTCTTCTCTATCACGAGTTTCTGGCAAGAGTAAAATTTTCTTTTCTTTTCCAGTCATTCTCTTAACTGCATTTTTCATACCTTCGTCAGGTCCTCTTATCACAAAAACAATATTTTTCCTTTTCTTAAGAATAAATTTAGCTATCTCAACAAATTTATCTGGTGCTTTTGTTATATTTAATCTGCCAAAAAATAATGCGATTTTATCTTTTTTATTGATTTTATTTTTTTTCTTAAAATCGTTGTTTTTTCTTTTCTTGAAAAATAATTCAGACATGCCATTTGGCAAAATTATAATCTGATTTTCTTTTCCGCCATATTTTTTAATAAAATTAATTTCCCAAGGGGTTATTGCTATAATCTTATCTGTAAATTTAAAAGCTATTCTGGAAAAGACATTATAGCTTATTAACACTCCAATATTTCCGAAAAAAGAGCGATAAGCATCTGTCCAAGGACAATGCGTTGTATGTATATGCGGTGTTTTTTTGATTTTAGATGCAAATGATGCTAAGATAAAATGGGGATGCCCAAAAGCATGACTATGAATTATATCAAAGTCCTCTCTTAGCAATTTGAAAAATACAGATGGCCAAAAAGTAACAAAATTAGCTATTTTAAAATAATGCTTGCATCTATGAACATAAATTCCTTCAATAATTTCATGTTTTGTTTTAATTCTTTTAGTTTTATCCCAGTCAGAAGTGAAGATATGAACCTCGTGTCCTTCTGCAACTTGCCTTTTTGCAAGTTCTTCAACAACCTGCTTAACTCCGCATATTGCTGGAGAATAATATGGACAGATGTGTGCTATTTTCATTTTAAAATATTATCTTAAAATATCAATCAGATAAGGTTTTATTTTTAAATATGTTTTTTCTATATCTCCAGAACTGTCTATTTCCACAACTCTGCAAAAATTCTTTGCAAGATTTAAATGATTATAAAAATTTTCAAATATTTCTTTTTTTATATAAACGCCTCTTTTCTCTATAATTTTAATGGGGCATTTAAGTATGATGCACAAATCTGGTTTTGGTGTTAATAAGTTAAAAAATCTAAATTTAGAGCCAGAAGAGAAAACAAGTTCATCATAAAAATATCTGTCCATAAAAATAATTTCTTTTCCAGAAAAAAGAATTTTAAAATATCTTGTCCATAATTCTGCATAATAGAAAATATAGAAAAACCATGAACGCTCTCTGAACCTTGCTAATTTTTCTTCTTTTGTTTTTTTGCATTTTTCTTTTTTTCTCAGATAGATTTTTGAAAAAACTCTTAAAATAGGATTTTGTAAATCTCTCCAGCCCATAAAAAATATTCTTACATTTTTACCTTCATTCTGTAATTTTTTTTGGGCATATTGAATTAAAGAAGTTTTCCCTGAACCATCGCTTCCAAGAAAAGCTATTTTTATTTTCTTCATTTTATAATCTTAAATACATTTGTAAAAAAATTATTTTTCAAATTTAACTAAATAAGTTACAGCGAACATTTTTCCCAAGAAATTCCATTTCTTTTTGTAAAAAAATTTAAAAAGAATTGATGTTGGAACAAAAGATAGATCTGTAAAAAGAATTGGATAAAATTTTATGTTTTTAAAATTATTTTTTTTCAGCAAAGCTCTTAAATTTTTAACAGAAATTCTTTGGGTATGCTGAGGATTGACTTTTTTACCGAAAAGTTTTTTTATAGTTATTAAAGTTGGATGAGGAGGAGAGCTGATAATTATGCCCTTTCTTTTATCTTTCAATAAATTGGATATTTTTTCTATTACTTTTTGCTTGTCAGGGATATATTCTATTGCTCTTGAAGAAAATATAAAATCATATTTTTTTCCAGAGTTAAAGGCAAGAAAATCTTTTACTATCGGCTTAGCTCTTTTATCTTTTATTTCTTTTTTGAATTGCTTTATCATTTCTTTTGAAATATCAATACAAGTGAATTTAGTTTTAGGATATTTTTTAAGAAGAAGTTTAGTCCAGGTTCCAGGACCACATCCAATTTCCAGGCAATTCTTAAAATTTATATCTCTTAAATGAAAAAGTATGCTCGTAGTTGAAAATTTATACTGCCTTTTTTTTCTTTTGTTAAGAAACCAGCGATAATATTCATAATCTCCATATTTATTTTTTATTTTCTTGCCGACTTTATAATCATAAAACTTTCTCATCCAAGCGCTGTCAAAGTCTGGTTGTTCTTTCATGTATTGTATCATTTTAATTTGCTTTAAAAGATTTGTTGTTCAAGAAAAGATATATGAATATAGATGAAATTTTAATTGATAGAGATAATTTTAATAGGCTTATCCTAATTTCATAGATTTTATTTTAGGTAACTCTCCCTAAAATTAAATCAGCTTTATCGCCATGTTTTTTTAAAAATTGCTTGAATTTTATTTCCCACGCTTCTGGATTTCTTGCTTTAGACCATTCATTAAATTCTTTTGTTTTATCATCTACTAATTTAATCAGCTCTTCTCCTGACATAACAAATTCTGGAGAATCTTTTGGAATACAAATTTCAGCAGACTTAAAATCTATTTTTCTCTTTCCTTTAGGAAGATAGCCTTTTTCTTTACATTGCATATATAATTGAGAGCCAGGAACAGGATTTGCTATAAAAAAAGAAACGCTGTCAAAACCAACATAATAAGGATATTGCAGAGTTTGCTCTATTTCTTCTCTCGTTTCTCCTGGGAAACCAACTACAAATAATCCATGAACTTGTATATTGTATTTATGGCATAAATCCACAAGTTTTTTAACCTGTTCTTTAGGAGGAACTGGTTTATGTATTATCTCTTTTAAAACTCTCTCGCTCCCAGATTCTGGTGCAAAAGTAAGCTGATATGCTCCTGATTCTGCCATTAGCTTTATCATTTCTTCATCTAAAGTATTAATCATTAAGCCATGAGGAGTGCACCATGCTAAATTATAAGTTCTTAGTGCTCTAAAAAGAGCCTTGGCTCTTTCTTTATCTACAGTCATATTATCATCTGAGAATTGGATTTCTTCAATTTTATATTTATTAATAAGCTTTTCAACTTCTTTAATAATATTATTAACACTTCTTGTTCTAAATTTATGGCCCCAAAAGTTTGATGTAGAGCAGAAAAAACAATGAAAAGGACATCCTCTAGAAGTCATAAGCTGGGCTGTTCTTTGTTTTCTTGGAAAGGGGGCATAAGGAACACCAATTTCTATGTATTTTTCCATATCTATTAACTCTCTTGCTGGAAAAGGCAATTTATCTAGATTTTCTATTCTAGTCATCATTGGTTTTAATATTATTTCTTTATTTTTTTTATACACTATTCCATCAAAATCTGGCTCTTTGCCTGAATTTAAAGCTTCTAAAAGTTTTGCAAATCTATATTCACCTTCTCCTAAAATTACATAGTCTACTGATTTATGCTTTATAGTTCCTTCAGGATCTAAAGAGGGATGAATTCCTCCGATAACAACAAGCGTGTTAGGATTAACTTGTTTAACTAAGTCACAATGATGTAAAGCATTTTCTTGATGAGCTGAAAACATAGAGCTTACTCCTACTATATCGGGAGAAAAATCTCTGATTCTCTTCATAATTTGTTCATCTGAAAGGCCATAAGTTATATAGCCTTCTTTGATAGTTGAATTCCAATAGCCTTCACAAGTAGAATCTAAAATATTAACTTCATATGCTTCTTTTTTCAAGACAGCTCCAATATATAATAACCCTAATGGTTCTGCAATTCTTCTCACGCTGTCTGCTGGCATTGTATTAGAAGGCATAATCAACATTATTTTTTGAAATTTTCTTTGCATTTTTATAAATAAATAAACAATTATTTAAATTTTTACATAACAATCTTTTTTATTTCATAAAAGTTCTTCAACTTTATCACAAACACCAATAATTCTAGGAGCTATTTCTCTTGCTAATCTTACTTGATTCATATAATACTCTCTTGACTCTGGTGTTTCAGCTTCATCAGCATACTGTCTATATCTTACCTTAATATCTTGCAATCTCGCTGTTACAGACATTCTTCCTTCTTTAGTCGAGGCAACATTATCAACCATATCTGCATAAAGTGCTATTTGCTTTTCAAGAGTGTTTAGTGCTGTAAGTTCTTTTATTGTTAGAGGCGCTCTTGTAGGAGAAAGTTCTCTTCTTAAAAATTCAACCTGCTCTTCTAATTCTGGTGTAATAAAAGATAGATATAATGCAGATTCTGGAAAATTATTTCCTAATTCTTCTAAAAGTGCCCAATCTCCAGGCAAACAAGAAGCTATTCTTCTTAAAATTCTTTGTCTATCTGCTTTGCTGGCTCCTGCAATTAGGCTCCATCTCTCTCCTTCTTTAATTATAGAATATGCTCCTGGAATTTCATGATAAGAATCTCCTACCCCTATTTTTCCTATATCGTATGTTAAACCAGCAACTCTTAAAACTCTTGTTTCAAGTTGGTTCCCTAAGCTCTCTTGTTTTCTATAAATTCTTCTTGCTGTCAGTTCTCCATTTCTTCCGGTATTTATTAGATGTCTTGCAAAACCTTCTGGATTTTTAATAAACTTTTTGCCTTTTTCTGATGCCTTCTTAGATTCAGATTCAACCAGCTCTCTAAATCTGTTTGAAGGAATAAATGTAAGCTTGCTCATAGGAAAAATTTAAAATCGCAGATTTATAAATTTTTATATCATCAAGCATATAATAAAATTTATTTTTAAGAAAAAATTAATAAGAGAATTATGACAATTATTAAAGCAAGTTCCAAACCTAAAGCAACTATTAAACATTTAAATAAAAGACTAATTTTCTTTTTTAAATCATCTAATATTTTTTCTATTTTTACATTTTTGTTTTTTAAATCTATCTTAGAAAAAATTTCATTCCTGGCTTTTTCTAAATCTTGAGGTTTATCTATTTCAGTCCATATAAGATACTTTATTAAAAAAGGAGCTAAAGGTTTATGAAACTTTTGAGAGAATTCAACAAAAATATCTTCACACCAGTTTTTTCTTGCTCTATGGATAATATCTTTTTCAAAATAATTAAATACCCCTATTAAGAAATTATAAGACAACTTTGATATTCCTATAAATTCTCCTATTATATCCTTTTTTTCAATTTTTTTACCAATTTTATCAATATTCATTCTATCTCTTGAAGAAACAAAAACTTCATCCCCGCTATTTGTTAAATCTGAAAGTATTAGAAAATTTGGAATCTTAGATGAAATAATTTTTTCAATTAAATCCTCTTCATACAATAAATCAGCTTCTAAAATTATTACGTCTTCATCTATTAAATCTTTTGTTTTATAAAGAGAATACATCGTGTCTGTTTTGGCATATTGAAGATTTTCTACATACCTTATAGATAAATTCTTATAAAAATCTCCAAGCGTTTTTTTTATCATATTTCCTTTATAACCTATGACCATAATTACCTCTTTTATTCCAGCTTTAGACAAGGCATCTAAAGAATACTCTATTAAAGTTTTTCTATTAATCTTTATAAGAGATTTAGGTTTTTCCCCTATTACATTTTTTAATCTCGAGCCCCTTCCTGCTGCAAGAATTATTGCTTTCATTGTAAGCTTATTTTAATTTTAAACTCATTTCTTCAAGGACTTGATTCATTGCATCCAAGAAACTTTTAATATCCTCAGAATTTATTGCACCCATGTTTGCCAATCTAAAAGTTTTTTCTTTTATTTTTCCTGGGTAGATAGTAAACCCTTTTTCATAAAGCAAATCGTGCATTCTCTCAAAATCATAATTTGGATTTTCAGGCTCATAAAAAGTAGTTAAAATATGACTCTGAGGAACTTCTGGTTTAAATCTCCTGAAACCAAGATTTTTCATGCCATTAACAAGAACCTGCCAATTTTCTTTATATCTCTTATATCTTGCTTCAATACCTCCTTCTTCAAAAAATTCATCTATAGCTTGCCTTAAAGCATATAAAGTTTGAACTGGTGCTGTGAATCTCATTTGGTGTTTTTCTTTAAAATATCTATACTGCTCATATAGACTCAAATAAAAATTCCTTTTTGGAAATTCTCTTATTTTTTCCAGTCCTTCTTTTTTTGCTATAACAAAGGTTATTCCAGGCATTCCTTGTATACATTTGTTGCTTGTTGATGCTAGAAAGTCTATTCCTGCATTTTCTGCATTAAGCGGAACTCCTGCAAAACTTGAAACAGCATCTACAATAAAAACTCTATTGTATTTTTTTACAAGCCTGCCAACTTCTTCTACTGAATTTAATATTCCTGTTGTTGTTTCATGATGAACCATTCCTACTGTTGCTATATCTGAATCAGCTTCAAGTTCTTTTTCTAATGCTGATAAATCTGTTTCAGAACCCCAGTCAACGCAGTTCTTGATAGAAGGAATGCCATAAGCTTGAGCTATTTTCATCATTCTCTCACCATAAGCTCCATTAACAAGAACTAATAACTTTTTTCCATGAGGAACAACAGAACTTACAATAGCTTCTATGCCTGCTGTCCCGCTTCCACCAAATAAAACAGCCTCATATTTTGTTTCTCTAGCTACAATTCTTACAAGATCTTTAGAAACAGACTCCATTAAATCTCCAAATTCTTTTTCACGAGGGCAGATATCTGGAACTATCTGGGCCTGCTTAACTGTGTCTGTTGTTGTTGCAGGTCCTGGATTTAATAAAATTTTTCTTTTTATCATTTATAAAAATAAAGATTTATTTAATAAAAATCTATTTAAATTTGGTTAAATATGCTTCAAATCTTTCTCTGACTTCATCACAAGAATATAGAACTCTTCCCATTTTTACATCTTCTTTTGATATTTCTTTTTGATTAATTTTTACATGTATTAATGCTGGCCCATTAGTTAATGCTGCTTGTGTTGCTTTTACTAATTCTTCTTGAGTTTGAGCTGTATAAACCTTATAACCAAAGCTTTCTCCAATTTTTCTAAAATCAACATGCGGGGAAAGAGACGGTTGAGTTCCTGTTGAACCATATGCTCTATTATCTAAAATAACATAAACTAGATTTGTTGGTTTATATTTAGCTACCCCTGCCATACTTCCTAGATGCATTAAAGCACCGCCATCTCCATCTATTACTATGATTTTAGCTTTAGGTGTTTTTTTAGCTACTCCTAAGCCTATTCCTAAAGCATGCCCCATGCTTCCAACCATAGTAAATGCTCTTCCATCATCTTTTCCTTTTTGTTTTAAAATAT
>Ga0172365_10004794_pt1 | contig 10038 bp, 10 predicted proteins | sample LakKivSesite48cm_FD_114535 | JGI IMG/M metagenome (GOLD analysis project Ga0172365, IMG submission 114535) | Sediment microbial communities from Lake Kivu, Rwanda - Sediment site 48cm | ecosystem: Environmental > Aquatic > Freshwater > Lake > Sediment | place: Rwanda: Western Province, Lake... | reverse complement strand
GGACTTCCGCCATTTCGGAGCAAGTCTATGCCAAGGCGGCGATCACTCTGGAGTAAGAGCCTTACCAGGCTGGTCTACCGGCCCACAAATACCCCTAAACGAGGCGGTGTACCCGGTTCAGCGGCTTAGTCTGCCAAGTGTATTTTCTCAATCGGGGGGATTCGCCGAAGCCGCAGGCTGAGCATCGGCTCTTCCTGATGTGGTATGATCTTCGTCCGCATCGGCGGCATCTTATGACGCGGGTCTTCATGTGTTTGCCGCGTGAGGGGGTTCCTTTGACCATGTTTCTCACCTAGGGGGTGGGGAGAGGATGATGACATTGTCTCCTCTGACGATGATGGTTCCTATCTTGACCGTATTGTTGTCGGAGATGTCTTCGGCTTCCTCGAGGACGAGGTTCATGTGTTGGTCGAAGCCTTGGAGCCTCCCCCTGAAGCTCCTCCCTCCTTTGAGGCGTACGAGCACCATCTTGCCTAGGCTCTCTTCGAGGATCTTATTCGCAGCTTCAGCCATTCTAGACCTTCCTAGTTGTCGGGAGTATCAGTTGAGGCTCTTGATTTAAGGGTTTGCTTCCCTCCAATAAGGGCTTAAGAGACCACGCCATTACCTTCGGAGAGGAGAAGCTGGTTGAGCCTCAGGCACCGCCACTACTTGAAAGAAAAGGAGGCACAAGAGACCCTAGAAGAGCTGAAGACCGCTATACCGTCCCTAGAAATTGACAGTTTAAAGGAACGTCGGGTCGAGGTCGCCATCCTCGACACGGACGAGGAGCTCTTTCTTGTCGAAGGCAGACCCGCGTTCCTGAGGACGAAGAAGGGAGTCTCCCCAGCCCTAGTCAACAAGGAGATACTGGAAGCGGTTCCGGCCATAGTCGTCGACGCGGGTGCCGTGCCCCACATCTGCAACGGCTCAGCCCTCATGGCCCCTGGAATAGTCAGGATCGAAGGAGAGTTCCCCAAAGACTCTGTAGTAGCCGTCAAGGAGGCGACCTACGGGAAGGCGATAGCCCTCGTGAGAGCCATACTCGGCTCCGAGGAGATGCGAAACACGAAGAGAGGAAGAGTCGCAGCCAACATCCACTACGTAGGAGACAGGCTCTGGAACGCCTACAAGAACCTATAATCTACCTTAGGCGCAGCGTCTCCAAGACCTCAGGCGCCCTAGTCTCGACGCCGAGGTCCCTGTGGATGGCACTCGTCATGCTGAGGCACTTCGACTTCTCCCCGTGGTTGACGAGGACCCTCTCAGGCTTCGGAGAGATTCGGCGCACATAGTTGAGGATTTGTCTGCGGTCAGAGTGGCCTGAGAACCCCTCGACTGCCTGAGTACCCATATTCACGGGGACGAGTTGGACGCGACCGTTCTCAAGTAGGGACGCCTCTGACATCCCCCTCTGAAGCCGACGCCCCAGGGTTCCTTCGATCTGGTAGCTGACGAAGACTAGGGTGTTCCTATCGTCCGAGGCCATCTGCTTGAAGTACTCGATCACTGGGCCGCCCTCCAGCATGCCGGAGGTGGCCATGATGACGCAGGGGCCTCCTTGAATGATTTCCTCCCTCGCGCTTGGGTCCTTGACGGTTACGAAGTAGTCGGACTGGAAGGGATTCACCCCCTGCCGAAAGATCTGGTCCCTAACATCTCTGGCGAGGTACTCTGGATAGGCGGTGTGTATGGCCGTCGCCTCGGTAATCATACCCTCAATGTAGACTGGCGCCTCCTTCAGTAGCCCTTGGCGCATATACCCGTCCAGAACCAGCATGATTTCTTGAGCCCGGCCCACGGCGGGGACTGGGATGAGGACCTTGCCGCCCTTCTCGAGTGTCGAGTTCACGACCGAGACGAACTGGTTCTCCACCTCTCTCCGTGAAGGCATCATGTCATCAGAAGCGCCATAGGTGCTCTCCACCACGAGAGTCTCAACCCTCGGGAAATTCGCTACAGCGGGCTCAAGGAGCATCGTTCTACCATACTTGAAGTCCCCAGTGTAAACGAGGTTGTGTAGGCCCTCGCCTACGTGGATGTGAACGACTGTCGAACCCAGTATGTGGCCTGCGTTGTGGAGCGTTAGGCGGATGTCTGGAGAGATGTCTGTGACGGTGCCCTCCTTGAGGGGGATCGTGTGGAGAACAGTCTCTCTAACATGCTTCTGGTCGTAGGGCGCGATTACGCCTTGGGACCTTGCAACGTCGAGGTAGTCCAGCTGGAGGAGGGTCATCAGACTCGCTGTAGGCTCGCTGCAGTAGACGGGTCCATCGTAGCCGTACTTGAAGAGGAAGGGCAGGAATCCACAATGGTCTAGATGAGCGTGGCTTATTACCACAGCGTCCAAGAGCCCCAAGTCGAAGGCGTCTGAACTAAGCCTGGGGTAGGCATTAACCGGGTTGTTCGCCCCAGGATTGATGCCGCAGTCCAAGAGGACTCGGCTTTCCTTGGTTTGAAGGAGGATTGCGGAACGACCGACCTCTTGAAAACCTCCCAAGGTAGTTAGGACAACGCTGTCGGCGGAGAAAACGGGAACCCTGAATATCCGTTCCCCAATCGTCCGCAGGATCCGTTCCCGATCCTTGCTCTCCGAATGGAGGTAGTGGCGGATGTTGGCGATTATCCTTGAAGGGATAGGTGGAGACCTGAGGACGCGGGGTCGCCACCTAGTTGCCTTGATTATTTCTTGAAGGGCTGCTCCATCCTTCCCGATCACCAGCCCCGGTTTTCTGGCCTCAATAACAACCTCCCCGATGGTGGGGTCGAAGGAGAGGTTCGTCAACTCAGCCTCAGCGGGGATGACGTCCTTTATGATGTGCTCGGCCTCACGCTCATCCATCCGCACAGACGGGTCGGAACGGATGACGATGCGTTTACGAATCATACCCACAATCTGCGTGACGACCTGGCTCTGCTCCACCAGAATTTCAGGGCGCTTCGTATAGACCGCTACTCGGGGCCCTTCGAACTCTATACGGCTCACTTCTGCTTCGGCGGGAATCTTCTCTAGTACTATTGCCGCTATTTTGCCTCGAATGTCAGTGTTAGCCAATGTTCCTACCTATTGTTCCTACTGAACCCTCACTCCCGCGGCTTCGATCGACTGCCTTTCCCCATCTGTCAGCTCCCGGTAACCTGACTGATCTATGACGACGACATTGAAGTTGTCTCCAGTGAAGGCGTTTCTCTTGATTGCGGAGTACACCGCCTGCGCCGCGAGGATCACGCCCTCCTTCACAGTTATGCCATCATGACACTTATCCTCTAAGACCCCGTAAGCGACGGGAGAACCAGAACCAGTTGCGATACAGGACTCCTCATTCACGCTCCCCAAGGGGTCGATGGAGTAGATGTGGGGACCCGTATCGTCCACTCCCCCTAGTATTGTCTGAACTATCAGAGGGAAGCCTCTGGCGGAAAAGAGAATGTTCGCAGTCAACCTTGCCGCAACACTCACTGGCATGGGCCTACCGTTCCCCAGTTGAAAGAGGTGGGAATTAGCCTTGAGGACGTCAACGATTGTCTGGGCGTCCGCGACAACCCCAGCTATCGTCATCCCTAGGTGTCGATCTATCTCGTAGACCTTCTTCCCCTGCCTGTGGGCGACGTAGATGCCGGCAGTGACCCTTGTGTCGGTGGCGAAGACGACGCCGTCTTTGCAGACGATCCCCACCGTCGTAGTTCCCTTCATGATTACGTCTTCCATCGTCTTTGGGTTTAGATTTTGCCTCATGATATGTGTCTCCAAAGGCTGCGAGAGAACTCGCGCGAATCTAATGCCACCCGGAGAAGGTAATATGGTGACGATATATGCAACTTTAGGCCGTCCTTAAAAGCATTTCTAGAATGGGCAGTTGGGAAACAGAAATATTGCAGCAGTGTCTATGTAGTCCACCCTCAGTTCCTCGCTCTCCACATCCTCTGAAGAGGTATAGCATCCGGAGAATGAGGCTTTGAGCCTAGGATGATTAGAGATGTCTTCGGAGACCAACCGAAAGATCACTCTCGTGGGACTCAAACAGGCCAAAAAAGGCTTCACCTTCCTCCACTCAACGGCCCCGGAGGAATGCAGAGCCTGCGAGTTGGTGAAGACCTGTATGGAGAGCCTTGAAGCGGGCCGAGTATACACGGTGACCAAGGTTAGGAAAAAGGTCTTCCCCTGCAGCGTCCACGAGGAGGGAGTCCGCGTCGTCGAAGTCGAGGAACCGAACCTTCAAGCGGCCATTGAGCCGAGGACCGCCTTCCCCTTAGCCACGATCACCTTCAACCCCCAAGACTGTGGAAACGTCTACTGTGAGAATAGAAGGTTCTGTGCCCCCCAAGGCTTAGTCAGGGGAGACAAATGTAAGATCTTGGAGGTCAAGGAGCGGCTTGAGTGTCCTCTGAAGCGGCCTCTGGTACGGGTTGTGGTAAAGAGGGAGCCGTAGGCACCTCCTCCTTTGAGAAGACCTCTGTGAACACGGTTCTTTCGACCTCGGAGAAGAACCTCTGGATATCTGAGGCGAGGCCCCTCTTCGCTGCTTGTATGCCTTCTAAGTAGAAGGCCTCCTCAGGGACCTCGATGGTTACATCTTTGTCTGACAGGGTTATTCTGAACTTCTCCACGTCCACATTGGGGATTCTCCGATGGGTGAGGGCCTTCACCTTATCATCGCGTTCCGTCAAGACGCTTTTTATCGTTAGATCATAGACCAGGGTTTTCCCTGCTAGAGGCGGGTTGAAATCTACCTGAACTCTACCTGCTCCAACGGAACGCACGACCGCGGGCCTTCCATCGACCTCGATCTGGGCCCCGGGATAGGGCTTAATGTCTTGTCTCCTGAACCTCGAAGCAGGAATCATGCGAATCTTCGCAGGGTCTCTAGCCCCGAATGCCTGCTCGGGAGGAATCTCTATCGTCGTTGGTGTCTCAACCTCTAGGCCGACCAAGGAGTCGTCGAGAGCCTTCAGGACCCAGCCCTCGCCGACGACGACGAGCATGGGCTCGTATCGCGTGCTCTCCCTGTAGATATTCCCTTTCTTGGCCTCCTCTGCTGAGGTTGTATCGAAGAACTCTCCTGTCTCTTTGATCCTCGTTGTGTAGTCGATTAGTACGAAGTCGCCTTTCGCAACTGGCAATCGATATTCCCCATTTTTCGAGACTCGTGTTCTCCTAAGTCTCGACACTACTTCCTTAGGGCGTGAACCGCGTCGATCTCCGCCCCCAGTCTTCTATTCTCAGGAGTAGGCGAGATTAAGTAAGGGCAAGAAGGGGTTCCCATATTTAGAGTTGACGCAGATTGCACGAGAAAAATCATAAAAAGAGGAAGGGGGTCAGTGCCCCTCGGGGCCGACCCAACGAGCGAAGACTGGGTACTGGCTGCAGATGAACTCTAGGTACGCTGGACGACCTGAGGCATTGGCGGCGAGGGCTCTCTTTATGGCCGGCACGACCTCGTCTGGTTTCTCAACCCTCTCGCTGTACTCCCCTATACTCGCTGTGGCGGCGGCCATGTTGAGGATCGACGAAGGAGTTACATCACAGGTGTAAGGATCGTGTCCTCGACCCCAGAAGCCTTTGCCGTAGCCCGCGAAGCCGGAGTTGTTTATGTGGATCGTAGTTATGGCTATCTTGTGCCTGACCAAGGCTTCGTAGTTGCCCATCTGGTACCCGACCCCAGCATCGCCAGTCACGTTCATCGCTGTCCATTCTGGATGGGCTAGTTTTGCGGCTATGGCCGCTGCGAGACCGAAGCCTAGGGTTGAGACATTGCCCCAGCCGACGTATCCGTGAGGTATCGGTGCCTCCCATATGGTGCTCAGCTGGTCTCGTGTATTGCCTGAGTCGTGGGATATCGAAGACTTGTTTAGGTCAATGGTATTCATGAGGTCCCGGTAGACCCGATAGGGGTTGATTGGAACTTCATCCGATGTCAGCTTAGCCATGTACTCGTCCTTCATCTTTTTCTTAATGGCCGCGATCTCCCCCTCGATTCCAGGTCTCCTCCGTCCTGAGCCACCTGTCTGTTTCTTGACCTCTGCGATGAGTTGATTCAAGACGAGTTTGGCGTCGCCGATGATGGCGTGGTTGATATTGTAGTCCTTATTGATATCGAGTCCATCGATAGTCGACTGTACGATTATCTTCTGACTGGGGTCCGGTATGGCGTGGGAGAATCTTCCGGGGTTGAGGCTACTACCTATAGCGAACACCAAGTCGGAGGTCTGGAGATAGTGTTCCGCGGGGAGACCTCTTACACCCGCTGACAAGGGATGGTTCTCTGGGAAACAACTCTTTCCAAGCAACGCTGTAACGACCGGCGCTTGGACGAGTTCAGCGAACTGCCGGAGCTCCTCGCAGGCATCCGCGTAGAATATTCCTTGCCCAGCGTAGATGAGGGGTTTCTTCGCAGAGAGAAGAGCCCTCGCGGCAACTTCTATGTCCCTTTGGTCACCGGCGTACTTCCAACCCTTCACCGGTGTGTAAGGATATTTGGCTTCGTCATAGTCTCCGAAACCGCGTGGAATTTGTACGAGTACTGGCTGAGGCCTTCCTGTCCTCAGGTAGGTGAAGGCACGCCTCATGAACTCCGGAACCCTCTCGGGTTGATTGATGTATCCGACCCACTTGGTGACGCACTCGAAGCCCTTGAGAATGTCGAAGTGACTCCTCTGGGTCATACTCGGTGGGACGCCATCAGTAATGCAGAGCACAGGCGAGTTGTCTTCATAGGCCTGGGCCAAGGCACCATAGGCCATCTGCGTACCCGCAGCGTTCAGACCACCCATGACAGAGCACACGCCAATGCCCTTGCCACCAGTGACCCGAGAATAGGCGTCGGCGACGGCTGTGGCGTACCGCTCGTCTCTCATCATGATTATAGGAAGTCCCTCTTCTCCGCAGGCGTTGTTTATGGCGCATGTTGGGAAGGTGCTCACGAAGGGTACTCCTTCGGCCTTGAGGATTCGGACCAAACCGTTTGTTGCTCTCAACAGGTTTCCTCCTTGAGAATAGTAAATCCGTCCTTTTACTATATTATTTTTAATACCTGTTGCACGAGTTTGAGGGGTTTGCACACCTTTGAATCGGGAAACTAGACGTAAAGTACCATGGATGCGCCTTCTACCTTCTCTAGAAACTCGGAGATACCCATCACCTCGTCGACCAGAGGCAACTCCTCCTTCGCTATATTGTGGAAGGCCACCGCCCCTGAGCAAGCATAGATCTTGACCCCGAAACCCTTCGAGAAGGAGAACATCTCATAGATCCTCGGCATAGTACCCTTCTCCAATCCCTTCCTGATGGATTCACGTAGCCACGCATCCGTCTCCTCGCCCACCTCGTCAACCCCATCTCCCAATAGTCTCAGGACCGCTCCATATGTGAAGAAGACGTATACATCCTTTAGATGTGCTGCGGAGACGTTGGCTATGGAAAGGGCGTAGGAAACTTTGTCATAAGAGGCGCTGTTTATTATCAGCGCGACTTTATCTTGTGCCATATCTCTTCACCTATATGTTCCAATTCTCCATAACAAGAGGACCCTGATAACCTCCTCTTATGGAAATCGAAAATTGCAATCAGAGATCGGATATATCCACGTTTAGGTTTACAAAAGTAATAAGGGTGGAGGGAGAAAATTGATGCTGTTTATCCTTCGCTACTCATCTCACTCGACTCTTTGCTGGAGGATCCACTAGAAGACGTTTGTAGATCTTCCAGCGATTCTATCGCGGCTGGAGGGGGAGTCGTAGCCATCGTCCACCCTATCCATGCAACTATGCCTATGACAGCGACTACTGCCACGGTTATGACTATGCCGTAAGCCAGCCAAGCCCAACCCGCATAGAGCATGTAGGCATAGACTCCAAGAACAGCGATTGAGCCTATCAAGATTAGTGCACCAAGTGCTTGGTCTTTTGACATACCAAAACCTCACGACTTTCATCTAGGGTTGAGGATACAGGTTAATTAACTTTATTCTCAAATGGTACGTGCTCACTGCCAAAACAGTATCTAAGGCGATAGACTTCGCTCAACATGGTCTAGATCTGTTGTCTCCTTGAGGACCCAAGCTTTGGTTCATATATCCCTTCCAAGCAACTCTTCTCAGAATGGGTTGCTATTTGATCAGTCCAACCAGCTTGTTCTCCTTCAGGATTTTCAGAGAGGTACCGAAGGCTGCTTCGGTCTTCTGCAGATCCTCCTCCGTGTACTTCGCGCAGGTCGTGTAGGAACCTCTGGGGAAGGGGTAGACTCCATTATTAGTCGTGGCGAGGTAATTCGCGTAGCTGGCCTTGCCACCTGCTGAGTATTCTGCCTTCGTCGCGTAGTCTTCAAGGGTCCTGGGCCCTGTTTGCCAGAGATAGGTCAGGTCTTCGGGTATTGGTCGGTTGAATAGGTGGATGGAGAAGGTGGTTGGGTTCTCGAAGGGCAGGCCGGATGCTAGATCGGATACGCCGAGGTCTTCGGCTTGTTCGTTGAAGCTTCCTGTTAGCCTCCTCCCGATCCAGTGTAGGCGAGGATACAGAGTGCTGCGTTCCTCGTCGATGACTTTCATCATTGCGATTCCGCCGATGATGGTGATGGGCTGGGCGTTCCATGTGCCTCCGGTGGAGATTCTCACGAACCTGTTCCAATAGTCGTCCTTGAAGGCGTGAGTCTCCATTATCTCTGTCTTGCCACAGATCGCGCCTATCGGGGCACCGCCACCCACAATTTTTCCAAGAGTCGTCAAGTCGGGGGTTACGTTATAATACTCCTGAGCGCCGCCCACAGCGTACCTGAAGCCTGAGACTACCTCATCCATCAGGAAGACCACGCCATACTCTCTGGTGAGTCTCCGAAGCCCCTCGATATACTCCTGCGTATACAGGTCATTCCCTTGCAGGACTATGCAGGCCACTTCGCCGGTGGCGAAGGCCTCCTCGACGGCCTCGAGATTGTTATAGGGGACGATAATTACGTCATCTCTGACACCCTCAGGTATCCCGCGGATATTATGCGTTCCATAGGGTGGGCCTCGACTGGCGTAGATCGTCGTCTCCCAGGTCCCATGGTAACAACCCGCGTGCAGTACAATCATTGACCTACCTGTGTAAATCCTAGCCATCCTAATCGCCAGCATGTTTGCCTCAGTGCCGCTTGAGGCGGCTCTCACGAGGCCGCCACGCGCACACGGGACTAGTCGTTGTATAAGTTCTGCCCATTCGATCTCCAGTTCCGTACTCGTGCCCATGTGGATCGCCTTCGGGATCTGGTCTTGGAAGGCGGCTTCCACTCTCTCGTCGCCATATCCCAACAAAAGGGCGCCGTGGCCCATCACGTAGTCCACGTACTCGTTCCCATCCACATCCCACTTCCTCGTCCCCTTGGCTTTGGAGGCGTATATGGGGAAGGGGTGTACGAATCTGCTGTCGTGGGTTACGCCGCTGGCGTAGCAGTTTAGGGCTCTCTCATAGAGTTGCTTCGACTTCGCATGCTTCGCAATGTACTCAGTTTCAAGCTCCTCTATCGTAGGCATGGATCACAGTTGTGTCGCTTCCATCTTATAAGAGCTACATGAAGAACAATAGGCTTCAGGAAGAGGATGAAACCAGAGGAAGGATATATGAGCCCAGAGAATTTGATGACTAGCCGGCGATACTAGGAGCCTGATTTCTCCTTCTTCAAGGTCTCTTTAACGAAGAGCTGGGTCGTCGCGGCAACGATGAGCATTATGGCGCATGTGACATAGAAGGGGGACACCAATCCGTAGAGGTCGGCGACGAAACCCAAGGCCACAGGGCCAATCGCGGACCCCACATCTCCAACGGTCTGCCAAAAACCCATGAATTGCCCCCTCAAGCCTTCAGGCGCGAGATCGGCTGCGAGAGCCATCGTAGCCCCTCCCCCAAGGCCACTGGCCACTCCGAGGATTGCTGAGACTAAGAGGGCACTCGAGAAGTCTGTACACGTAGAGAAGAGGACGAATACGATGCCTGTAAAGATGAAAGAGGGGACGAGCGCAAACTTCCGGCCATATTTGTCAACGATGTACCCTCCGGGGACGACCATGAGGATATTGGTTATCGTAG
>Ga0172365_10004789_pt1 | contig 10041 bp, 6 predicted proteins | sample LakKivSesite48cm_FD_114535 | JGI IMG/M metagenome (GOLD analysis project Ga0172365, IMG submission 114535) | Sediment microbial communities from Lake Kivu, Rwanda - Sediment site 48cm | ecosystem: Environmental > Aquatic > Freshwater > Lake > Sediment | place: Rwanda: Western Province, Lake Kivu... | reverse complement strand
CTTCCAAACTTATCTGTACCAAGCAGTCCCCAAGCCGTGCCATAAGTTCTAAAGTATAACCCATCTATAAAGACTGTTGTTTCTGCATCATTCATCGTTGGATTACCAAGGAACGTGATTTCAACGCCAAAAGTCATATTTTGAGGCTTAATTCCAAAAACGTCCCTTTCGGGATAAACAGCATATCGGTAAATATAGGGAATCCACCTACTTGATGCGTTGTCATATATCATACCATACATGAAAATCTTGAGCTGTTCCGAGCGTGAGTCTAGGTCGCTAATTTGGCTTGAAGTTCGAGTGATCTTCCATTCATTAGTTGGACCACTAATAAGACCCGTAGTCCATAAATTGAAAACAGCGCCTGTCTCATTACGTATAAAAATTGTAACTTTTGCTGGAACAAGCAGGGTGACATTCGCACCAGTGCCGAGCCTTGAGGTGCCGGATACAAACAGCGCTATATCTCCGGTGAAGCGTTCTGGAGGGCCACTATAAGGATAAGCAAATGCTCTCTCTATATTAACCGTCGCGTTTTCAGCTGGAGCATCAGAAACCCTATATGTAATTGCAGCACATCCTGGGCCATTCCCATATATCTGCCCATAACCAAAAGAAGAAGAATACCAAACGCGGATCAACTCAGGTTCTTCGAAAACATAATTAAAATCGTTCAAAGAGCTCGGCGTATCAAAACCAGGATTCGGAACAAACAATATGTTTTCACTTAACGTACCTCCTTCTGGAAGATATCTTATCCACGACGGGGCAGACATCGAACCTGCCAAGTCCGTCGTAGCAACCGGTTGATATGGTGTAAAAAACTGTGGAACAAGAGCTAGAATAACTAAAGCCACCAATATTGCAAGTCCAAGCACTCCCTTCCTATTTTTAAACAGCGCTTTAACAAATCTCCCTAATCTGACAACAGTGAACTTCAACTTCTGACTACGCGTATACGCCATACTTGCTTATCTCCTAATCATATTTTATCCTCGGATCTATAATTCCATATAACAAATCTGCAATAAAGTTGGCAATAACAACACATAAGGCTATTATAAAGAAGATCGCCTGCAAAACTGGATAATCCCTACCGGAGATCGCCTGATATATCCATCCACCCATTCCCGGCCAGTTGTAGACAGTCTCAGTTATTATAGCACCACCGACCAAAAAACCAAACGACAGCGCTGCAGTAGTAATCAACGGAAGGGAAGCGTTTTTAAGTGCATGCTTCAGAAGAACAGTTCTTGTTTTCACTCCCTTTGCTTTTGCAGTTAAGATATAATCTTCGGTTAGAGTTTCAAGCATGGTGGCTCTAGTTAAAAGAAGCCAACCTCCATACTGAAAGAGAGTCAAAGTCGCAAGAGGAAGCACAAGATGTTTGAGCCTTACAAATAATTCGTAAAGTGTTGGTATCACAACTTTCAACCCAAAAAGGTCAAACACAAACGCAGGGCTTGGAGGATGAAGTAACCACTCAACTGGGAAGGGACTACCCATCGGGAACCACCCGAGTTCTTTTGCAAATATCAACAGAAAAACCATCCCCATCCAGAATACTGGAAGAGAATAAAATGCCAGTGAAAAGACAACATTTACATCGTCAAAACGACTCCCTCGCTTATGAGCAGCCAGCACTCCAAGAAGAATACCAATTATCATAGATAAGATTGTGGATCCACCCATCAAAAAAAGCGTATAGGGAAGCCTCCAAGCCATTTCAGATGCTATAGAAATTGATGTCGCAATCGACTTACCGAAATGCCAAGTCAATAGATTAATCGCATACTTAACATACCTAACGTAAATGGGTTCATCAAGACCCCAAGCCCTTCTTGCTGCCGCAAGTTCCTCTTTCACAAACCTACTCTGCGGGTTTACAAGCATTGCAGCAGGATCACCAGGCATTAACATAAATATGAAAAAGTTAATAGTTATAACAAAAAATATCAACGCAACCATGTATAATATCCTTTTAAGAATATAACCTCGAAGCCCCATTAAGCCTCTCTCCATTTTACAATGGAAGCTTGCCTGATATTTAAGCTTTGACACCTTCAATTTTCTCGATCACACTAGAAACAAACGCCCAAAACCCGCTTTTCAATTTAGCTACCCCTTCTTCTGATTTGAGCCTTCGAAGGACAAAACGTCCACCAACAAATACCGAAAATAAATTTTGATAAAATCTTAAACAGGCTTTTTGAAGCGAACTCCACTTTAAAATTGTTTCCATCCCTGCGAAGTTTAATCACAAAAGAAGCCTTCTCTATATTCCTTAAAGCATCAATGACCAAGGCATTAACTATGCCCTTTTGAACCACATTAAAGCCTCTTTTTAAAAAATACAACCACCAACTTGGTCACAACATCAATATTGACATTCACATTGCCAAGTTCTCAACATTTTAATGCGCCCCACACATAAATACGTCAACATTCCAACAAAAGTAAAAGCTTTTATATTAAACATTTCTTCCAATATAAAGGCGTATATATTGCAAGGAAAGGAGAACATCAAATGCCCATTTTGAAAGTCGAAGGACTGACGACCTACTACGAAACTCTTAGAGGACCCGTGAAGGCTGCGGAGGAAGTAAATTTTGAGCTTGAAAAAGGAAAAGCCATAGGGTTAGCAGGCGAATCAGGGTGCGGAAAGACAACAGTAGCTTTATCAATTCTAAAAATTCTTCCCTCAAACGGACAAATAGTCAGGGGTAAAGTCTTATTCAAGGGCGAAGATATTGTTAAACTTGATGAAAACGAATTCAGAGAAAGAATCCGATGGAAAGGAATTTCGATAGTATTTCAAGGAGCAATGAACGCCTTAAATCCAGTCTATACAATAGAAGACCAAATAGTCGAAGCCATAAGAACTCATGAAAAGAAAGTAACACGAAAGGAAGCTATAGAAAGAGCACAGAAACTTTTTGAACTGGTGGGCCTTGAACCTACTCGATTAAAAAATTATTCCCATGAATTCAGTGGAGGCATGAGACAAAGAGCTCTAATAGCTATGTCTCTAGCCTGCAACCCTGAAATAGTCATAACTGATGAACCAGGAACAGCCTTAGACGTAATAATTGCGGCTCAAGTTTTCAAGTTATTGAGAGAGTTGAAGGATAGGCTTAACCTTGCAATGATTATGATTACTCATGACCTTTCAATAATTGCGGAATTATGTGAGATGTGTTTGATAATGTATGCAGGCAGAGGAGTTGAGCTTGCTGATACTGTTTCCATTTTTAAGGAACCTTTACATCCATATACTCAAGGACTGCTAGACGCGTTTCCAAGCATTAAATCTGAGAGGAGGAAATTAGCCTCTATACCTGGCTCGCCCCCAAATTTATTAAATCCCCCAAAAGGATGTAGGTTTAATCCCAGATGTAAATATGCAATGGATATATGTAAAACTGAACCCCCGGAATTTAAGCAAGTCTCGCAAGGACATTATGTCGCGTGTCACTTATATTGATAGGGAGAGAAAATGTCTGAAGCATTAAGAGTTTCAAACCTGAAAAAGTGGTTCCCAGTCAGACTTGGGTTTTTTGAAACACTTCTATCAAAACGTCACCTGTTCGTAAGAGCAGTGGATGGAATAGATTTCACCGTCCATAAAAAAGAGATATTAGGGCTTGTAGGTGAAAGCGGCAGCGGAAAAACCACCACCGGGCGACTCTCAATTCGGCTACTAGAACCGACAGGCGGCAAAATATTCTTTGAAGAAAAAGAAATAACATCACTAACGGAGGGTGAGATGAAGCCCTTACGACGAAGAATGCAAATAGTTTTTCAAGACCCCTATGAATCCCTGAACCCAAGAATGACGATTGCTGACATTATTGCAGAGCCTCTCTTGGTCCAAGATGTAACACATGATGAAAAAGAGATAGGGGAAAGAATAGACAAAATATTGGAAGAGGTACAATTAACACCGCCGGAAGAATTTACGTTTAGATATCCGCATGAACTTAGCGGAGGACAAAGGCAAAGAATAGCAATTGCTAGAGCCTTTGTACTAAACCCAGAATTAGTGGTGGCTGACGAACCTGTTTCGATGCTAGATGTGTCAATTCGAGCTGAAGTCCTGGACATCATGACGAAACTGAGAGATAAATTTGTTGCGTCATTCTTGTACATAACGCATGACTTAGCATTGACACGTCACGTTTGCGATCGCATCGCAGTAATGTATTTGGGCAAAATTGTTGAGATGGGATCCGCAGATCTCGTTGTAATGGAACCACTTCATCCATATACTCAAGCTCTTATCAAAGCTGTGCCAGTTCCTGATCCAACTTCTACGCGTGTAGAAGTGGTAATTAAAGGCGAAATCCCCAGCCCAGTTAATATTCCAACAGGTTGCAGATTTCATACAAGATGCCCATCTGCTATGGAAATTTGCAGAAAAAAAGAACCAGAATTGATAGATGTAGGGAAAGGGAGAGCTGTTGCATGTTATCTATGTACAAAACAGTAAAAACAGCTAGAATCCTACTAATTATCGCCTTTTTGAGCATGATACTATTTCGCAACATAAACATAACATTGGCTCAAGAAAGTGCAGATGAGATACTTTTGTCTGGAAACGATGTGAGAATAATCCAAAACGAACAAATAACGGTTAATACGACTGAAATTGCTGATAACGCGATACTATATATAATTAATTCAGTAATGGCAGTCAACAAAACCTTAATGATAACTGAAAATGCAACAATTTATATTCTCAACTCAGAGATTGTTATTAACTTTAATGCAAATATTACATTGAAAAACCCAAAAGATGGGAACCCAAGATTTGTTCTCCTAAGTTCTAAACTCAGAGCTAATCTATTTACCACAAAAACCTACAAAGTGTCCACTTATGGAAATAGTACACTGACTGCGGATAATTCAAGCATATCAAGAGCAGAATTTTATCCACAAGACTCATCAAATGTTACGATAAAGAGTTCTACGTTAGAATCTTCATTCTACCCCAGTGGAAATGCGGCAGTTACGATCAAGTCTTCACGCATAATAAAATCGCTTGTCTCAGGTATGCCAAAGATAGTTGCCAATGGAGATTCCAGTGTTCTATTTGAAAGTGTTTCAATGGAGCCTAAAATGGATGTTTTAGGAAAAGACAGAGCAAAAATATCAATACTTCTTTCACAAGGTCCACAGAGTGAAATTCAAGCGTCGCAAAACTCCGAGATTTCAGTTTCAGGTGGAACAACGTTCCTAAACTTTAGATTCTACAACAACTCAAAGGGAAAAATTGAGAATGTTAAGTTGATATACAATGTTTATGCTTACGACCTATCCGATGTTGAATTAACCAACACAGCAATATACCAAAGAGTTCGTGCCTATAATCACGCTTCATTGACAATGTACAAGACATCGGTTCAAACAAATAGGGACGCAGAAAAATCTCCACCACCGCATGAGCCAACAGGCAAAAATGGAAGCGGGCTGATGGCAATAGGAAGTGCAAAGGTAACAGTAAGAGAATCAACAATTAATCTGGCAAGAGTGTTTGACGACGCAAGTGCCACTTTCGTTTCAACAACTATTAAAAATGCAACCTTTTACAACCACTCGGGTATAACCATCAGTGGCAATGTGGATAAAATAATCTGCGATTTCAACGATTATTCATATGGATTTGTTAACGTTAAGAGTACCGGTACTGTTAACATTAATGTAAGACATTTTGGAAATATAATAATACAAGATAGTAATAGAATAGGACAAATCTTTTTAGATAATTATTGTAAGGCATACGTGTTAAATTCGGTTCTTCAAGTGATCTATGCAAAGGACTATACTAAAGCATACATAGTAAATTCACAAGTAACAAGTTATCTGGGAATATCTGATTATGTGAGTATGGACATAACCAAATCAAAGATCACATTGATTGAAACAAGAGACTTGACCAAAATAATAGTCTCTTCAAACTCATCCCTCCAAACTTTAATAACTGAAGATTCGTCAAAAGCTTCAATAAGCGATTCTACTATTGGAGAAATAACTATTCAATTAAATTCTGTGCAAGCCAATTTCTTAGGCATAACACCAACAAAGTTCAATACTTGGGATATAAATGCCAACGCAACGCTTTACATTGAGGAGGGAGGGAGAAGCCCCAGTATTTCATTGACCAGAGCGATCATAACCAAAGGATGGAACTTCTTTATTGAAGGGGATTCCACATTGGAATTCACAGATTGCAACCTAAACACATTTGAAGCGCGTGGTGTTTCGACGATCAATTTCTATAACACAACCACAGGATACACAGCGCTCCAAGATCTATCTCAAATACAAGTTTACTGGTACTTAGACGTAAAAGCACAAAATGGCACAGTTGTTTCTGTAATAGATGAAAACAATCAAGAAAAATCCATAAATGTCACGAACAATCAAGCTCGATTTGTCTTGTTTGAAAAATCCATAAACGCCACAGGAACAACGGATAAAAATGAGTATAGTGTGAATATAGAATATAATGGCCAACGCCAGCTGCAGAGCATAATATTGACAACCAACATTGCTTACGACTTGACCCAACCTTCATGGTTGGAAACAAATTGGTACTTTATTGTAATTATAATAGTGATCGGCATTTTAGCATTTGGTTTAATCTATCGACGAGTAAGAAAAACCGGAGTAGCCAAAACTCAAATACAACCGTGATATACTTAGTATAGGAGACCTTATGAGCGGCAACAAATTGAGGAATCTCGCTGATTCGTTGCTAGAGATATTCACTATTATAAAAGCATGTTTAACAACAATCTGGTTTTGGCTACCAATTCTTTACATATTTTTATTCCTTTTCCATTTATGGATGATATTCTATATTCATCCTCTTACATTATTTTTGTTTCCATGTGCTCTTGCTATATACTCGGTTTATTTAGATAATAAACGCATAAAAGCCAGATATGATTTGCAGATTCAATTGACAACTGAAAACCACGATGTCTATTGAAGTTTCTTTTACACCAACATTTATAAGAATCTAGTTTCTTTAAAACTTAATGATCCATATGCCCAAAATAACATGTCCTTACTGTCGTAACACAATTGGTTTAGAAGAGCGCAGGGAGATAGATCATGGACTTATTCTTGATACTTTAAAGTCGGGCCCTAAAAGATTCACTGATTTATATAATGCGACGCATTTATGCAGAAAAACGCTGAGTCTGAGACTTAAAGACCTTTGTAAAACAAAAACAGTTGTTAAAAGAGACGACTACTACTGTTTGAATGGGGCATATCGGCATCAGGATGGAAAAAACATGTTTATAAGGAACATGGGAAGGAATTTCTCAGCTGTAACAAGGAATCTTAGAATCGTTGCACTTATAATGTTATGGCTTATTCCATCTGCGACATTGGCATTTGCTTTGATGACACGACCAGCCGAAATAAAAGTAGTAACGCAGCCTCCAATCGCATCCTTCACTATTTCGCCGAATCCACAACCAAACACAGGATGGGAAGTTGAGGGAGCTAAGATTATTTTAAAAACGACTGTTGTAAGTTTTAATGCTTCATCCTCGAGCGATGCCGACGGGTATATTTCTCAGTACATATGGGAATTTGGAGATGGAAGTTCAGGCAGTGGCGTATTTACAACTCATATCTACTCATTTCCTGGACGATACCAAGCGAAACTAACAGTAGTTGACGATGTAGGATCTAAAGACGATGCTTTCAAGGAAGTAATTGTTTACTCTCAGCCAACTGCAAGGGTATATTTGCAAATTCCTGAAATCAAGGAAGGCAGCAACATTACGGTTTATATTATGGTCGCAAGCATTGAGAATCTCTACGGTTGGCAAACTGGTTTAACATTTAACCCCAACACCTTAGAATGTTTTAGCTTTGAAAAAGCAGATAGCCCTCCTGATTTCAATGGCACTACAGTGTATGGGTATACTCAGGGAATTTTTGAAGGATCTGAAGGTGCATCGCTATGGTTCCCGCCAAGAATTAATAATGTAGACGGTGTAGTCTCACCTGCAGGATGCACATTGGTTGGTGATACACCTCCCGCTTCAGGCAATGGAGCACTTGCAAAGGTAACATTTAAAGTACTCTCTACTGGCGACTTGAACATCCGATTAATCAACGTTAATTTAGGAAGCAAAAACGGAGAAGAAATCCCAGTAATAGTTGCAAATCCATAATAACTTCAACCTCCCCTTTTTTTACAATACTTCGCCCATGAATCTAGTAAAACCTATTTTACAGTTTTCTGGCAACTAGTTTATTCGAAATCCCGTGAAGAATGTTTCAAAACTAAAACTTTAGCCTATGCATTAACCTCTTAGCTCTCACTAATTTTCTTAAGTTGATTGCGGTACATTTCGATTACCTCAGTTGATGTTGTGGCATCTTCTGCTGCCTTGTCAAGCCTATAGTTTCCTGTGAAGCGTGGAAAGCGAATTGCTAGCCCGCTTCCCTCTCTTATAGAGTTCATCGCGCATGTGTGTATTGGGCTTAGAGTTATTTCTGCACCTAAAATTTCAAGCACGACAACAGGCTCAAACCAAACATCAGCCTCAAGCATGGAGTTAACTCTCGAATGCTTATGCTTTATAACGTGCTTCTGCATCATCTTTGGTAGTTTCACTAAATCTTCATCTGTAAAGCCTGTTCCGCATTTTGTTACTGTTTCAAAAATGTCTGCGTCAGAATTATATGCAGCTAAAAGTAACGCTCCGTAGGTACCTGCACGTTTACCTCTACCGTGGAAAGCTCCGACAACAACTAAATCCACAGTGTCTGTCATCTCGCTTTTATAATCGCGCTTATATTTTATCCAGAGCCAGCCTCTGGCTCCAGCCTGATAAACAGAATTCGCAGCGATAGATTTGCAAACTAAACCTTCACAACCATTTTCAATAGCTTCTTCAAAGAATTTCTCCAGTTTTTCCGCATTATTAGTAATTATATGTTTGGCAATTTTAACTCTCTCACATTCTTCAATTGCCTTTTCAAGTGTTTTCCGCCTAATTGGGTATGGATCTAAAGTTAAGTCTTTATTATCAACGTAGAGTGCATCGAACATGAATAGGGAAACAGGATATTCTTCCATAGCTTCTTTGATTCCATACTTACGCCTACGGTGCATTAGCTCTTGAAATGGTCGCATTTCACCAGTAGCTAAGTCTATGGCGACGCATTCAGCCTCTAAAATTGCATTCTCTGGTACCACATTCTTCTTGATAAGCTCAATAGCGTCTGGATATTGATCAGAAATATTCTCTAGTCGCCTGGAAAAGAGAACAACTTCTTTGCCTTTCTTGTGAGCCTGTATCCTTTCACCATCATACTTGTATTCGGCTACGCATTTGCCGCCAAGCTTTTCCAAGATTTCTTCTGGTGAAGAAAGCCTTTCAGCCAGCATGGGCCTTATTGGTTCACCTACAAGAACTTCAAACTTTTCAATTCCTTTCAAACCTCTTTCAGCAACATCCTTTGCAACTCTTCCGAGGTCTGAAGAAACGTTATAGGCTCGCTCCAGAAGTTCGCGAGCTTCTTTTCCACCGCCATAAGCAATGGCTAAAGCGTCAAGAACAGTCATGTCAGCTATGCCTAAGCGCAAATTTCCAGTGACGGTTCGCATAATGTATTTGGCTTCTTTAGGAGTGGCATCAGACAAAATTCCTGCAAGAAGGGCAGTTTTAAGATCTACCGTACCCGAACCGGAGGCTTTAGCCATTTTGTCAAGAGTTTCATAGACTTTTTGAACGATTAGAGGTTGCTGGAAAAATGTTGCTTGTTTTTTGTTAGCCATAAAATTCTGAGCTGTTTCACCTATGTCTCCGGTTTTCTTCAAATCTTCCTCAATTTCGCTTTCCTTTCTTCCAGAGGCTCTTGCAAGGGCTTTTATTGCAAGTTTCTCGGCTACTCCTATTTCAAGACTAATGAAATCTGGGTATATCTTACCCTGAGTTAAGTATACAACTTTGTCAATGATTTCTTTTGGTGTATTTTTGAGAAGGTCTACTAGGAGGTCTGTCATTT